>BNJS01002768.1_pt1 | contig 102608 bp, 191 predicted proteins | sample 8540461 | NCBI WGS metagenome assembly BNJS01 (sample SAMD00202454, study PRJDB9452) | human saliva metagenome | isolation source: human saliva | place: Japan | reverse complement strand
ATTACGACTATGAGTCTGTGATCCGCGTGCGGATCAATCCGATCATGGCGATATTTATGTCCAAGACCTGCGTCCTCGTGATGTCGATGCGTGGATGAAAAGCTTGCGGAAAAGGGACTCTCAAAAAGCTCGTTATCACTCTCCCGTACGGTTCTTTTCATACGCATTGAAATACGCGATATATCCGGCAGAGATTATTACGTCCAACCCCTGTGCAGGTATCAGCATTCCCCGCTCGGCGCCAAAGGAAGCTCATTGAGCGGAGCATCATCACGCCGGAGCAGTTCGCGGCGCTCCTCAAGAAATGCCCTGTTGGACATAGCATCACATACTTCTGCGGCTCGCCTACCATACAGGTGCGCGTATCGGTGAATTGCTAGGCCTGACATGGGACGATGTGGATCTCAAAAACAGTACTATCCATATCTGTCGTCAACTGTCAAGTGCTGGACGCAGATGCTGCATGTTCTTTTCCGAGCCAAAGAGTAGTGCAAGCACGCGTAAGATTTACATTGATGGCGGGATGGTCAATGCGCTTCGAGAATGGAAAAATAATGCAGGCACAAAATGAACTGCGGCTTGGAATGCATATCAGATCGTCTATGAGTGCCGGATCGGCGTGTCTACACCGCGCCAAAAATTGAAGCCGCGCCCGAAGGCATGGTACGCCGCCCACTTGTCTGCTCTGACCGTTTCGGACTCCCCGTAAGCTATGCTTCCCTGCGGCACCTCTTATCTGCGCACGGGCTGAACTCGCACAGTTTTAGGCACACACGCGACACGGCTCATTGAAGCCGGAGCGAACCCCGATGATGTCGCCGCCCGTCTCGGACACGCGGACGTGTCTATCACGCAAAATCTCTACGCGCACGATACCGAGGAGATGCAGCGTGAAACAGCCGCCATCTTCGGCCGTTTTGTGAGACAAGTAGTTCTGTAGGGCAAACGGTAGACAAATGAACGCCCGATTGCCGAGAATCCGCGAAATACAAAAAGGATTGAAAAACTCTATAAAAACGTATTCTTTTTTTGATAAAATTAAAAAAGAAAAAGGGGAGGTGAAATATGGGCGTCATCGGGGTAATCGCCGAATACAATCCATTCCATCACGGACATGCCTGGCAGCTTCGTGAACTGCGCCGGAGATTCCCTCTGTGGACGGCATCATCGTCGTCATGAGCGGCAGCATAACGCAGCGTGGAACGCCTGCCGTTCTCGACAAGTGGACACGGGCAGGGGCACGCCGTCGACGGTGGTGCTGACCTCGTACTCGAGCTTCCCTTTGTCTTTTGCCTGCCGCAGCGCACAGGACTTTTGCACGCGGCGGCGTCTCCCTCCCTCATGCAGCTCGGCGTCGTCAGTCACCTTGCCTTCGGCACAGAGGCTGCGGACATTGCCCCACTCGAAAAGAGCTGCACGGGAGATTGACACAGAAAAATCCAGCACAGGATTGCGCATGGGCTCTCCATGGGGCTGTCCTACGCGGCGGCACTCTCCTCTGCCCTAGCGAGCAGCTAGGCATCGCAGAAAGTATCCTGCGTACACCGAACAATATTCTCGGCATGGGTACCTGCGCGCACTCCATGCCGAGGATGCTGACTATCACGCCGCTTGCCCTGCCGCGCAAAACAGCGGAGCACGGAGAACACGGCTGCGCAGCGGCATCACCAGTGCATCCTCCATCCGCACAGCACTGGGGCAGGATGTTCCCCCATGGGAGCATATCGCAGCGTGTGTCATGCCAAATGTGCTTGGTGATCTGCGTCGTACCCATCCGCACGCACTCCCCTCTCAGGAGAACTGCTGCGTCTCCTGCGCTATGAGGATCCTCACCATGGCGGACACAGAGCTCCGCAGCATCTACGGCATCTCCGGGGATCGAAAACCGTCTGGTACGTGCACTGCGTATGGCAGAGACCTACGAAGAGCTGCTGACACATGCATCAGCCAAGCGCTATCCGAAGAGCCGCATCGGACGTCTCGCCATCCACCTCCTGCTCCGGCTGCAAAAGAGTGCAGACAGAGGATTTTGACCATGCCGGCTGTCTCTACATCCGTCCATTGGTATTTAATGAAAGAGGATACTGCTGCGGCGCATCATTCTCCACTTCCGATCATCACGCGTACGGCAGAAGTTTTGTCGAGTGACGCGCGTGCGCGCTCCCTGCAAAGCTGTCTCTGCTGCAGCAAATGCTTGCCTTCGATACGCGCGCCACAGAGCTGCGTATGTTGACACTGCCGCAGCAATACGGCAGTGCGTGCGGTACAGATTTTCTCTCCTCACCGATCTATCATGAATGAGTTACAGAAAGGACTATGTTCTATGGCACCACAAGTCAATCTTTCCAACTTGCTCACCCTGCATAATTTGCGCATGGATCCTGTTCTCGCCGCACTGGAGGATGCCATAATGTACGGAGATGAGGGCGCAGAAGAGCGTAGTGAATGCTGCGCCGCGCTGATTGCCGCTGCCCAGAGAATCTCGGTCTGCGCGGAAATCTCGCCGCGTTACCTTCTTCACAGCATTACGCACACCAAATATTGTCTCGGAGACAATGGAGCGGACGGGACTGCCGCCAGGAAATAGCCTGCGCCATATCTTCCATCAGGATATTGCTTTGCTGTATCCGATCTTCACACTTCCCGACCAGTGCATTTTTGAGGACTGAGGCGCTGGACGACTACGAGCCAACGAAAAATGTCTATGATAAGACAGAGGACTTCATTCTTCCCTTGCTCGATGCGGCAAAGACGACGGAGGACTACGCCGAGGCATTATTAACATTCTACGCCCGCTATGGCTGTGGAGATATGGCATCATATTCCGTGTTCCGCTGGGACAGTGCGGCGCATCACATCTGCGGCATAGATCACTTTGAGCGTCCGCGTATGAAGGACATCATCGGGTATCAGCACCAGAAGGAGCTGCTCATCCGCAACACACGCGCCTTCGTCCTCGGCAAGCCATCCAATCATGTACTCCTCGTTGGGGCACGCGGTACAGGAAAATCCTCTGCGGTTAAAGCTCTGGTCAGTGAATACGAAGACAGCATACGTCTTGTACAGGTGACCAAAGATCAGCTGCGTGATCTGCCCGCAATCATGAATGAACTGCGTCGCTACGCGGGACGAAAGTTTATCATCTTTCTAGACGATCTGTCCTTCGAGGACTCTGACACGGAGTTCAAGGCGGTCAAATCTGCCATCGAAGGGAAGTGTATCGTCCTGCCCGTCAATGTGCGCATCTATGCGACGTCCAATCGCCGTCACCTCATTCGTGAAACATGGCGTGAGCGCGAGCAGGATGAGGTATATCGCGACGACAGCATCAACGAAACGATTTCCCTCTCGGATCGCTTTGGTCTTATCATCCAGTACCATACGCCGGATCAGGAGGAATATCTGGCGATCATCGACCACATGCTCACAAAAAGGCATCCACCTGACACCCGAGGAGCTGCGCATCGCTGGACTTCGTTGGGAGATGACGCACAGCGGGCGCAGTGGACGCACGGCTCAGCAATTTGTTGCCTACTATTTGGGAACAACGAATAATATGAAGCGGCTCAACAATACACGGAGAGTGCCAGCGGGACGGTCTTCACACACAGCGGAAGACGCGGTCCGCATTCCCCGTCCACATCGCTAAAGAGCTGTGCATCCGTTGTAAGCTCAAACGACCGCGCACGTATGTGCAGGGATATTGTCCCGCTCCGATACCGACTTTTCCGGCAAACAGGTCTGCCGCCACAGACGCATAAACTGTGGCAGACCTGTTTTTACAGCAAGGAGGTCGAGCATCCGTCATTGATCGCAATATCGCTGCCGATCTGCTTCATCCCAGCCACTACAGGGCTGTTGGCGATGACGAACAGGAAAATCTCTTCCTCATAGTGCTCACCATCCGCCGTGATGCGCACGGAAATGAATGCAGGCGCGGAAGCTCCCCGATCCCTTCAGATGGTAGGCGATTCTGCCAAGTGCATTCTTGTAGGCCGACTTCACCTCATGGGCGATCCCTGTCAGAACACCGGCACTGAGGACGTTGACAAAATAGCGTCCCTGCCCTTCCAAAACCCCCAGATCGACGCGGCGCGACTCATCCGCCGCGATGCGCTCCGCATAGGATTCCCAATCCTCCGATCCCAAGGTGCGTAGCAAAATCATTTGATGTGCCCTGCCTAAGATGCCGAGCGGTATGTCGATCTTGGCATCCTGCAGTGCGTTCACTACTGCGTGTACCGTTCCATCACCGCCCGCTGCCAGTACGCCGGCAGGGGCAATCTCCTGAAGAAACTGGCTGAGCTGATCCTGTCCGTTCCCACGCGTGCGATAGGGGCAAAGCATGATATCGTGATGCTGAAAAAGCTCGATCGGCATATCCAGCTTACCCTTGAGAGAGCATGTCCCGAGACTGGATTGTAGATCAATGCCATTTTCTTCATGCCTTATACACCCCAATCCGCTGTAAAAATCGGATACCGACCGTACCGACCATCGGCAGACGGCGCAGATCCTCCTCGATCAGGCCGCGCAGCAGGATCATCGCCGCCACATAGACGAAGCAGCCGAAGAACACCGCACCAAAGGTAGAGATCGCTGCAATCCCCCACCATGCCAGTGTCCATGCGTAGAAGAAATGGACGCGCATGCCATAATTCCGGCAGAACATATCGTTTTTGATGAGCTGGAGGAGCTCGATACGATAGCCGATGAAAACGGTAGATAAAGTAAGATTGATGATCGCCGCGACACCCATATCTGCCGCCGTCGCCCATGCCGCGCCCATGATGCCGAGCCATGGGATCGCCGTCAGATGCCAGTTTAGAAAAATCTTTGCCGCCGCTGCGAGCACCATGTTCACCATGGGGATGGTCGGATGACCAAGTCCCTGCAAAATCCCCGTTGAGACCTGATGCAGACCGAGCAGGATGATGCTCACCGCCGAGATCATGACCGCAGGCCCCGCTCCCGGTGCATTGTAGATCAGCGAAGAAATTGGCGTCGCCAAAAATAAACACAATGACAAAGGCGGGAAAACAGACGAAATTTCGAAATGCGCACGGACGCCGCTGTCTGATCGTAGACGCGCGCCTGATCGCCAAGCACGCGTGACTCCGAGATGGCGGGCACAATACTCATCGCCATGGATGCGGTCAGGATCGTCGCCAGATTGACGAGCGGAACGGCCATGCCGTTCAGATAACCGAAAAGCTCCGTCGCCTCACTGATGCTGTAGCCCGCTGCCTCAAGACGCTGCGGAACAATCATCAGATCCAGATTCGAGGACCACGGGCAGCATAATGCTCGCCGCCGAGACCGGAAGTGCCAGCTTAAAAATACGATGAATGATCGAAAGCCGCGTCTCGTAAGGAACATTCGGCAGAGGTTTTCAGCTCCGTCCCGTAATCACGAGCAATATCCGCTCCAGTTTGATATGGAAGTAGACGAACAATGAGCCCCGTCACCGCTCCTGCGAAAGCCCCGAGTGACGCGCCGGCGGCTGCGTAGTCCAGCCCCCATGGCATGAGAAGACTCGCGAGGGACAATCGTGGTCACCACGCGGAAAAATCTGCTCTACGATCTGCGACACCGCCGTCGGCGTCATGCGCTGCCATCCCTGCAAATACCCGCGGGAACTGGCGAGCAGGGTCACGAAAAGACCGTCGGGGCAAGCACCACCACAGCCTTGTAGGCACGCGCATCACGAATCAGCTGCCACTCGATCAGCCAGTCTGCCGCCAAATAGGGTCAAAATCGAAAAGAGCGGTCCTGTCAGCACCGCTGAGGCATCATAGAGATGCGAAACACACGCTTCGCTCCGTAGATATCGTTGAGTGCGACGCGTTCCGCCGTAATAATCGAAATCGCTACCGGGACACCGGCCTGCGAGACCGTCATGGCAAAAAAATAAATGGGGAACGCCATCTGGTAGAGACCAATACCTTCGCCGCCCAAAATACGGGGAGACGAAGATCCAGTTCAACGACCCGATCACCTTAACCACAAAACCTGCGATGGTCAGAACAAAAGTACCCTTGAGAAAGGATTCTCCTTTGCTATTCTTCCCTTCCGCAACATTCATCTCACTAATGAGAAACACCGCCTCAACTACTAATTATGAGAATAATATCGATTGAATTATATCATGAACTGCCTCCACTATCAATGGACTTCACTCCACGGACAGATGTTTCAAACCACAAAAGACCTCACACGATACGAGTCGCATGAGGTCTTTGAGAAAAAATATTTTCGTGCTTTTTTGACTGCGGCAAACGCCTTCTCCGAAGCGGCAATCGTATGCTCAATGTCTTTGTCTGTATGCGCTCCCGACATGAATACCGTTTCAAACTGGGACGGGGCAAGATACACACCCTCGTCGAGCATCGTCTCAAACCAGATGCGGAAGGCATCCTGATCAGCGGCAGCGGCATCCTCATAGTTATAGACATCACGATCAATAAAGAAGATGCCGAACATCGAGCCCGCCTGATGTGCGCATATCGGCACGCCTGCCTCCTTCGCCGTACGCTGCCAGCCAAGCAGGAGATTCTTCGTCTTGATGGTCAGCTCACGGCTGTAATCCGCCTTGCCTTCTTCGGGGTCTGCCGTGATGAGCTTCAGCGTCTCAATGCCCGCCGTCATGGCAAGCGGATTGCCGAGAGTGTGCCCGCCTGATAGACGGGACCCGAGAAATCTGCTCCATGATCTCACGGCGTCCACCGTATGCCGCAACGGGCAGACCGCCACCGATGATCTTGCCGAGACAGGTGAGATCGGGGCGAATGCCATAGGCAGCCTGCGCGCCGCCCAAGGACGCACGGAAGCCGCACATCACCTCATCAAAGATGAGAAGCGTGCCGTGCTGCTCGGTCAGCTCACGCAACAGGGAGAGATAGCCCTGACGCGGAAGCACCAGCCCATATTTCCCGCAACCGGCTCAACGATGACGGCGGCAATATGATCGCCCTCGCGCTCCATCACATCGCGGATGGCAGCCTCATCGTTGTACGGAACAGCAATCGTGTCCGCCGCTGTCCCCTCTCGTCACACCGGGAGAACTCGGGACGCCGAAGGTCGCCATGCCTGAGCCTGCGCTGACGAGAAGGCTGTCGTTATGCCCGTGGTAGCATCCGATGAACTTGACGATTTTATCCCGTCCGGTATAGCCGCGTGCCAGTCGCAGTGCACTCATCGTCGCTTCGGTTCCTGAGTTGACCATGCGGATGCATTCAATGGTCGGATAGACCGACTGGACGAGCTTAGCCAGCTCCGTCTCCATGAGCGTCGGTGCACCGTAGCTCGTCCCGCGCGCCACAGCCTCCTGCAGAGCCTTCACCACCTGTGGGATGCGCATGCCCGACGATCATCGGTCCCCATGATCCCACGTAGTCGATGTAGGAGTTCCCGTCAATATCGTAGATATACGCCCCCTCTGCACGTGCAATAAAGAGCGGATTGCCTCCCACATTGGCAAACGAACGGACGGGACTGTTGACCCCGCCGGGCATATACTGTTTTGCCTCATCAAAGGCAGCCCTTGATTTTTCGGTATGGCGCATATAGTTCCCTCCTTATCCGTTCATCCAGTCAGCAGCATCCAAGGCATGATAGGTGATGATGATCTTTGCGCCGGCACGCTTCATGCCCGTCAGTGTCTCCAGAACAATCCGCTGCTCATCAATCCAGCCGTTTGCTGCCGCCGCCTTGACCATGGCGTACTCGCCGCTGACATTGTAGACGGCAATGGGGCGATCTGTCACCTCATAGACACGGCGTACCACATCGAGGATAGGCAAGAGCCGGCTTTACCATGATGATGTCGGCGCCCTCTTCCACATCCAATGCAGTCTCTTTCAGTGCCTCACGGACATTCGCCGGATCCATCTGATACTGCCTGCGGTCACCGAAGGCGGGCGTGCTGTCCGCCGCATCGCGAAAAGGTCCATAGTGTCCCGAGGCATACTTTTACTGCGTAGCTCATGATGGAGGTGTTCTCAAATTTATTTTCATCAAAGTGCTCGCGGATGGCGGCGATGCGTCCATCCATCATATCAGACGGTGCAACGATGTCTGCCCCGCCTTCGCCTGACTTACGGCAACCTTCTGCAGGAGTGCGAGTGTCCTGTCATTATCGACATAGTGTCCTGTGAGATGTCCACAGTGTCCATGCGTCGTATACTGGCAAAGGCATACATCACCAACGACCAGCAGGTCAGGAACAGCATCCTGATCGCAGCGATCGCGCGCTGGACAGGGACTCTCCATATCCCATGCAGAGCTGCCGTCCTCATCCTTATAAGCAGGAAGGCCGAACACCTCGACGGCGCGAATCCCACGCGCTGCGATCTCGTGTGCGAGCGCTGCGACCTGATCCACAGAGTAGTGGAAACAGCCCGGCATACTCGGGATCTCTTCTTTGATCTTCTCTCCGGGAACAACAAAGATCGGATAGACAAAATCACGCACCGACAGCTCTGTCTCACGCACAAGATCGCGCATTCCAGACGAGATGCGCAGACGGCGCGGACGCTGAATCATACTCATTCTACACTCTCCCTTATACAGTCTACCAGTCCATCAATCGTATAGGTCATGGCTGTCATGGCGGGCATCAGCGCATAACTCTTTACGGTCTCCGCCGTTACCGGTCCAATGCAGGCAATCTTCGTGTGCTGCAGCGGCGTAATATTGCCGAGCATGCGCACGAGATTCTTGACGGTTGAGGAGCTGGTAAATGTAACGTAGTCAAACGCACCGTCCATCATCTGGGCGGCGAGCTCTCCCATGTTCTGTCTCGGGTACTGTCTCGCAGGCTGCGACAACATCGACGGTCGCCCCATGGGCACCCAAGGACGCAGGAAGAACGTCGCGCGCCTCCTGTGCGCGCGGCAGGAGGATATGGGCACGTGGCGGCAGAATCGGACGGAGCGCATCCACGACTGCCTCTGCGCGGAACTCTTGCGGCATAAGATCTGCCTCGATCCGTAGGTGCGCAGACGATCCCGTGTCGCCATACCGATGGCAGCAATTTTAGCATAGCCGAGCGCGCGCGTATCCTTTCCTGCGTGATGAAGTCGCGCAAAGAAATGCTCACACCGTTGACACTGGTAAAGATCACCCAGTGATAGTCCTGCAGTTTTTCCGATGGCAGAATCGGTCCCGCGTACGAATCGGACGGCGGAACAATGCGAATCACCGGTGCCTCGACGCAGGATGCACCAAGTGCCGTCAGTTTTCTCCGTCAATGCCGATGCCCTGAGCACGCGCGCGTGTGACAAGAATGCGTTTTCAAAAGAGGACGGAACTCTCTGCGGTCGAACCAGCGCAGACGATCTCGCAGACGCACCACATCCCCCACAATGAAGATCGCAGGGCGGGCGTATCCCATCACGACGCACCATCTCAGCCGCCTCACCGACCGTCGTCACGTACGTCTCCTGATCGGCACGCGTTCCCCATCGGATAAGTGCTGCCGGAGTATCTGCGGGACGCCCATTCTCGATCAAATTTTTCGTAATCTCAGGAAGATTTGCCACGCCCATCAGAAAGATCAGTGTATCCACACCTGTTGCGAGATGCTGCCAGCGGACGTGAGACTCAGGTTTCGTCGGATCCTCGTGACCCCGTGACCACGGCAAAGGAAACCGCCACACCCTCGATGTGTCACAGGGAATACCGGCATAGGCCGGCACGCTGATCGCAGAGGTGACACCGGGCAGGATCTCAAAAGGGTACTCCACGTTCCAGCAAAACGAGGCCTCTTCCCCACCGCGGCCAAAGACGAACGGATCTCCGCCCTTCAGACGAACGACCGTCTTTCCCTCCTCCGCCTTGTCTGCGAGCAGGACATTGATCTCCTCCTGTCGCATTGTATGATGGCAGGACTGCTTGCCGACATAGATCCGCTCTGCTGCCTCAGGCACATAGGAGAGAATACTCTCATCGGCAAGATGGTCATAGACAACAACATCCGCCCGTTTCAGGCACTGCATCGCCCCCACGGTCAAAAGGCGCGGATCTCCGGGACCCGCGCCAACAAGAAACACCATTCCGTTCTTCATGCTGTAATTCCAATCTCTTTCAAAATCTCACGTCCGCCGGCATCGAGGAGCTCCTCGGCAAGAGCAGTTCCAAGAGCCTCCGCCTGCTCGCCTGCTCCGTGTGCATCAGAGCGGCAGATGCACTGTCCATCGACCGAAGCAATCATCGCATCAATGGAAATCTGACCATCGGCATCGACCTCAGCGTAGACCCCGACAGGGATCTGACAGCCGCCCTCAACGCGACGCAGGAAAGCGCGCTCTGCCTGTGCCGCCGTCGTCATCCCGCATCACGCAGAAACGCAATGGTGGAAAGAATCTCGGCATCCCCAGCGCGGCATTCAATGGCAAAGTGCGCCCTGCCCAACCGCAGGAAGCATCACAGAGCGCGGGCAAAATGCTGCGGATACGACGTTCAAAGCCGAGTCGCTTTAGTCCTGCCGCCGCAAGCACAATCGCATCGAACTCCCCGCGTCGAGCTTGGCAGAGACGTGTATTGACATTTCCGCGCAGATCACAGATCGTTAGATCGGGGCGCACGGCGAGGAGCTGTGCGCGGCGGCGCAGACTCGACGTTCCCACGCGTGCCCCGACAGGCAGATCCTCCACTGCAGCGTAGTGTGCACTAACAAAGGCATCACCGGGATCGAGCCGTGTTGTAATCGCACCGATGACCAGTCCGTCAGGGAACCTCCGTCGGCATATCCTTCAGACTATGCACGGCAAGATCGACTGCACCGTCCAGCATCGCCTGCTCGAGTTCCTTCGTAAAGAGCCCCTTGCCGCCGATTTTGGCGAGCGGTGCATCTAGGATACGATCTCCCTTCGTCGTCAGTTCACGCAGCTCCACGCAGTAGGATGGATGCTCCTTTTTAATGGCCTCCGCCACATAGCTCGCCTGCCAGAGAGCCAACTTGCTCGCTCGTGTACCGATAGTGATTGTGCCGCTGTTCACTGGTTCCTGTCTCTCCCATCGCATCTAACTTAAAAAGAGAACGCATTGCTTCGATGTAAAATGCCTCATCCTTGGTTCCCGCAGATGACCGCAGCTTCATCATCGGGATGCGCAGTATCTTTCGCACAATCATGCGGCTCATGTGCTCAACCTGACGGCCTTCCTCCTCCGAGAGATCGGGAAGCTTCGCACTCACGCGCTTGATCTCTCGCGCGCGAATGCGCTCGCATCGACCTGAGAGCAGTGCCATAAGCGGCTGGAAGGAAAGATATTTAAAGCGTTCCTGCAGAGCCGTAACCTCCTCTGCAACAATCTTCTGTGCCTTGACTGCCTCTGCTTGCCGCTCTCCCATGTGCTCATCCACCACTGCCTCAAGCGCGTCAATATTATAGAGCTCAATTCCCTTGATCCCCGCAACATCGGGGTCGACATCACGCGGAACGGCAATATCGATAAAGAAGATCTTGCGTCCCTGACGGCGCGTCATGAGACGGCGCGCCTCCCATGCCTTGATGACATAGTGCGGTGCCCCAGTCGATGTAACAACGACATCGACATGGGTCGCATAGTCCATTGCACGATCAAAGGGGATGGCTTCTCCGCCGATACGCTCAGCAAGAACCTCTGCGCGTTCAATGTGACGGTTGGCAACATAGATCGTCTCGATCCCGTGCGCACGCAGATGCTCCGCTGTCAGCTCCGCCATCTTTCCCGCACCGAAGATCAGCGCACCGCAGCCCCCAAGACCGCCCAGCGACGCCGCAGCAAGCTCGACAGCAGCATAGCTCACCGACACAGAACGGTAAGCGATGCGCGTTTCCGTCCGTACACGTTTTCCCGTGGCGATCGCACGGTGGAAGAGCAGATTGAGTACCGTTCCGGTCACCCCTGCCTCTCGTGCCAGCGCATACGCCTCCTTCACCTGTGAGAGAATCTGTCCCTCACCGAGTACCAGCGAGTCGAGACTTGACGCCACGCGAAAGAGATGCTCAATCGCCGCATCGTCAGTGTACGTATAGAGATACGCATCCAGATCATCTCCGCCCTGCGCCAGATCATGCAGGAACTGCCGCACGGAGCGCTCCCCCTCCGCGAGATCCTCCACAGCAGCGTAGAGCTCCCGTTCGGTTGCAGGTAGACAGAACCACAAGCCCGCTCACCCCGTCGTAGTCGCCTGGGTTCTGGAGCCCCGTGCGCAGCTCCTCGCGCGAGAACGAAACCCGCTCACGTACATCAATCGGTGCAGTCCGATGATTGAGCCCCAAAGTCAAGAGCCGCATTCCGTAGTTCAACCTCTGCTTTCTCCATCGCACCATGACGAACCATGGTCAAAATATCGGGGCGCAGTGCCGTATGCCAAAAGCGCGTGCGTGCACTGCTCGACGAGATACACTCCTGAAGTTCCACCCTCAGACAGGAGACACGCTCCAGCCACATTCCAAAGGCAGGCGGATACATCTCCTCCAGTTCCATCCGTATCGCACGCGAGAGCGCCGGACTGCCGCCTGCGGTCGAGACGGACAGTATCAGCTCTCCACGGCGTATCGAGGCAGGGCACCTGAAACGTTGAAGCCGCAGGATCATCAATAACGTTGACGGGAATCCCCTGCGTTTTGCCTCTGCAGCCACGGCCGCATTGACCTCGCGCAGATCCGTCGCCGCATAGACGAGAAACGCACCTTCGAGCATCCCGTCCGCATAGCAGGCCTGCTTCCAACATAACCTGCCTGCCGCAGCATGCTCCTGCAGCACCATTGTGATTTTCGGAGCGATTACACAGATGGAGGTCTCCGTACCCGCAGAGAGAATGCCGCGTACTTTACGCTCCGCCACCCCTGCCGCCGCCGACAAGGATAGAGAGCGTCCGCTCAGATCGACATTCAGCGGATACAGCACGCACCTCACTCCTCTTCATCGTACGAGTTTTTGCCCACAGAAACATGAATCCTATTCATATTCGATATTATACCGCATACAGGGCATGAAAAAGAGGAGAAGTCCGAATCTCCTCTCTTTATAGTGATTATCAATGTAGTTATAGCAGCGCCCCTAGCTGGTGCAGCAGAGGATAGTCCGTCATATCCACGCCCAGCGGGGTCACTGCGATCAGCCCGTGCTCCACAGCATAGATATCCGTTCCAATCCCCTTATCCGTATCGGACACCTCACCTGCCACCTTGTAATGCACGCGCCCTCTTCCATCTCAATGCGCTCGAACGCATTTACATAGTCGCGTCCACCCTGACGGCAGAACACAAAAGCGTGGCTCATCTCCGACCAGCTCCTTCGGAAAGTTGATATTCAACAAAAAAATGGCTGGTCTGCAGCGACAAGAACCTTTTCCATGAATGGGACAAAATAATCTGCCGCATCGGCAAATGAAAGACTGCTGCCGTCAAGCAGGGAAAGTGCAAACGATGGAATCCCGTGGAAATATCCTTCAAAGGCGGCACCGACCGTTCCCGAATAGATCACATCTGTCCCAAGATTTGAGCCGTGGTTGATGCCCGAGAGCACCACATCCGGCGGTTCCGACGCAATCGCATCCAGATAGAGCTTTGCGCAGTCCGTCGGCGTGCCGTCAATCGCCCACGCCGTAATCCCAGCTGCCGGGTCAAAGGACGTATCCTCCTCGAACCTCGATGGCACGTCCGATTGTCAGTGCATGAGATGTACCGCTCTGCTGATGCATGGGAGCCGCAACCGTCACATTATGTACTCCGGCCAACCGTCTCGCAAGTACGCGGATCCCTTCTGCGGCGATCCCGTCATCGTTCAAAAATCAGGATATTCAATGTCAGCTCCCCTTCTCTCGTCTTGATATACGAAAGGCAGGTTGGTATGCCAACCTGCCTAAAAACTCACATACGCGGATAACATTCATGGTGACCCACCACGGAATCGAACCGTGAACCTACTGATTAAGAGTCAGTTGCTCTGCCAGTTGAGCTAGTGAGTCGTCTGCACCTCATGATGCATAGCTATTATAGAGGAACAATACACGCCTGTCAATCCCCTTCGCGTGTTTTCCATAATAAATCACGCGTAATCGCGACCACCCGTCAAACGGGTGGTTTTGCCGCCCTATAAGGATAATACCGGCCAGCGTCTCAGAAAGGCGCTGGCTTTCACTTTGTTCAGCCATATTGCCCTTGACTCGTCACTGCCCTTAAAAGGGCGGTGATTCTACACTTCCCTTAAAGGGTCTTCGTACTCTTTCACTGAGTTTATCAAGGCAATGTCATGCTTTTCCTGCCTTTGGATATATTTACGTATCGTTGCTTCATTCAACCCAACGGTACTTACGTATCCCCCTTCCGACCAAAAAGTGCTCGATTCCCAAACTTGTATTTCAGTTGGCGTGTTTATCAAAAATCATCAAGGCACTTTTCCCTTTAGATATCCCATAAATTTGTGATACACTGATTTTTCCGGTGGGATACTTACCATCATGTACATGATCCGGCATAAGGTGACCTTCCAGTATCTCACACCTTTATATGCACATAGTGCGCCTCAGGATATCTCGAATACTCTCCTTGTATTGCCCATATACAGATTTTCCGCCGATATTTCAGGGTGAACATGATATGGTACTGCAGAGCCACTTTGCGTGGGATAAACTGTTTGCTTTCTGTACATTAAGCATCTTTCCCTTCCTTTTTCTACTGAGCGCGAACATCCTTAGTATAAGCGGGAAAGATGCTTTTTGTCTCTTTATCTTCCACCCGCATAGCGGGTAGGTTTCATTTCGTTCGCTACGCTCTCTCAACCGGGTCGCGACCCATACCAAAAGCGATCCTGAAGAGATCCTTTTTATTCCTTCACGGAGAGAAGATTACTTCAGCGCATCAGCGAGCTGTGCATTGACAGCACGTGCGGCCTCAACACTCTCATCGAACTTCGCCTTCTCCTCGCCCTCGAGCTTCACATCGACAACCTTCTCAAAGCCGTCCTTGCCGAGAACAATGGGAACACCAACGCAGAGTTCCTTCTCGCCATACTCGCCTTCGAGGTAGACGCAGCAAGGAATAACCTTCTTCGAATCGAGAGCAATCGCCTCGACGAGCGTTGCTGCAGATGCACCTGGTGCATACCATGCGGACGTGCCGAGAAGCCCCGTCAGCGTTGCGCCGCCGACCTTCGTCTTCTGAACGACATCAGCGAGAACTTCCTTCGGAGGAGCTGCGTGACAGGAATACCGCGGAGCGTTGCGATGCTGACGAGCGGAACCATCGTCTTGTCGTTGTGACCGCCGATGACCATGCCGTCCACATCGGTCGGGGTTGCGGGATGACCTGCCTTGTTGAGTGCCTCGGAGAGATAATAACGGAAACGGCTGCTGTCGAGCATGCCGCCCATGCCGATGACACGGTTGCGCGGAAGTCCCGTGGACTTGAGTGCAAGATAGGTCATTGCATCCATCGGGTTGGAGATGATGATGAAGATCGCATTCGGGGAGTGCTTTCAACGCCTGCTCCACAACGCTCTTGACGATCTTTGCGTTGACACCGACGAGCTCCTCACGCGTCATGCCCGGCTTACGCGGAAGACCGGAGGTAACGACGATAACATCGGAATTTGCCGTCGCAGCGTAGTCATTCGTAACACCCTTGACCGTCGTGTCAAAGCCGAGCGCATGCGAGCACTGCATCATGTCCATTGCCTTGCCCTCGGAGACACCCTCTTTGATGTCGATAAGGACAACCTCGCTCGCAAACTTCTTGAGCGCAACGACGTTTGCTACAGTAGCACCTACGTTACCTGCACCAACAACAGTTACCTTCATACGTATTTCCTCCTTAAAGACTCTTGCGTTGCCGATTTTGCTCTTGGCAACACAATTAAAAACAAGGTATACCAATAGAGTTTGAACTATGAAATCATTATAACATCTCCATTCAGAAAAAATCAATTAAATAATTTTTCAGTGTAAAAATACAATTTACATCGCATCAAAGCGAATCACTTCATTCCTTAGAGCCACAAGGTATAGCAGAACCATCACCCGAAATCCTGCCATCCCGAAACACACATTCACAGGGGGCAAATCATGGTAATCATAGACAAATTGCAGACAAAAATCCCTCATCCGGAAATCATCGGACGAGAGGATATTTATTCATTTGGTGGCGGCACAGAGATTTGAACTCCGGACACTGCGGGTATCGAACCGCATGCTCTAGCCAACTGAGCTATGCCGCCGATGATGGTGGGCAGGGATGGATTCGAACCATCGTAATCCGAAGATGACAGATTTACAGTCTGTTGCCTTTAACCACTCAGCCACCTACCCAAAAACTTTGTCAAGTATATGCGATGAGTACTCCTTTTGTCAAGGGTTTTTACCGTTATTCGGCAAGCGGTTTCATCGTCCGGGAAAAAGCAGCACATCGCGGATGGACGGGCTGTCTGTCAGGAGCATGACGAGGCGGTCGATGCCGATGCCCAGTCCGCCCGTCGGCGGAAGTCCATACTCAAGAGCCGTCACGTAGTCACGATCCATACAGCATGTGCCTCAGCATCCCCCTGCCTCAGCGCTGTGCGAGCTGATCAGAAAAGCGCTGCTCTGATCGATGGGGTCGTTCAACTCGGTGAACCCATTGGCGAGCTCACGTCCATAGACGAAGAACTCAAAACGATCCGTAATGCGCGGGTCGTCCGCATTCCGCTTAGCGAGCGGCGGATCTCCGATCGGATGTCCCGTGATGAAGGTCGAGCTGCATCAGAGACTCCTCGACCTTCTCCTCAAATGCTGCATTGAGAATTCCACCGATGCCATGACGCTCCTCGAACGGGACGTGAATCTCGCGCGCCATGGCGCGTGCCTCTTCAACCGTATGGCAGGAGAGGGAAGTCCTTCCCCGTCGCCTCACGAACAGCATCATTCATGCTGATGGTGCGCACCTGCCCAAGGTCAATCTCGACCCCCTGATACGTGATCTTCGTCGTCCCCAGCATCCTCTGCTGCCTGACGGACAATGCCCTCCGTGATCGCCGATGAGATCGCGATGGTCCGGCAAAGGCCTGATAGATCTCAATGGAGGTAAACTCAGGGGTTATGCCGTACATCCATTCCTCGTTGCCGGAAGATGCGCCCCATCTCGTAGACGCGATCCAGTCCGCCGACGATCAGGCGCTGGGCTGAGCTCCGTCGCAATACGCAAATAGAGGTCGATGTCAAGCGCGTTATGATGCGTGATAAAGGGACGCGCTGCTGCCCGCCTGCGAGCGTAGAGCACGGGCGTCTCAACCTCAAGGAGTCACGCGCATCGAGATAGCGGCGAATCGACTGAAGGATTGCCGTGCGCTTGCGGAATGTCTCGCGCACCTCCTGATTCACCATGAGATCAAGATAGCGCTGACGATAGCGCGTATCTGCGTCCTTCAGTCCATGGAACTTCTCAGGCAGAGGACGGAAGTGCTTTGGCGGGAGGTCAAGTCCTCGACACGCACGGTCACCTCACCGCGCCGCGTCTTAAAGACGACACCGCCGAGATACCAATGATATCGCCGATGTCGAGACGCTTGAACTCTTCCTTGTAGCTTCTGTTCGCCGAGCACGTCGAGCTTAAAGTACACCCTGAGATATTCCCGTGCGGTCATTCAGCGTGGAGAAGGATGCCTTGCCATGCCCGCGAATCGCCATCAGTCGTCCTGCGATGCGGACTTCCTTTCCCTTCTTCATCCTCCGGCGAGATGATCGTATTCCTTTTTCAGCTCCGCCGCATAGTCCGTGACCTCATAGCGATGTCCAAACGGGGCAATCCCCATGGCGCGGAACGCATCCATCTTTTCCCGACGGACGCGCATCATTTCATTCAGATCCTGTTCCTGCCAAAAGCAGATGCATGTTCTTCAGCCATCTATGTTCCTTTCACTTCTTGATATCGATAATCTCTATGCTGGATGACACCCGCGGGAGCATTCACATTGATGGTGCGCCCGATTTTCTGCCGAGGTGCCTCGCCGAGCGGGGACTCGTTCGAGATCTTCCCCTCATCGGGATCCGCCTCCGTCGAGGCCGACGATAAGGAACGTCTCCTCCTCGTCAAACTCCAAATCCTTAACCGTCACACGGCTGCCCATCGTCACGAGTCTTACCGTCGCCCGCCTTGATGATGTCGGGTTGCGAATCTTGTTCTCGAGTTCCTGAATCTCGCCCTCGAAATGCCTGCTCATTCTTTTGCATCATCATATTCAGAGTTCTCGGAGAGGTCACCGAGAGACAATGGCGGCCTTCAGGCGCTCTGCAATCTCGATGCGTCGAACGCTTTTTGAGATAGTTGAGTTTCTCAACGAGCTTGTTGTACCCATCTTCGGTCAGCATGACCTTTTTCTCTGCCATGAAATGATCTCCTTCACTCTATGTGTACTTTTTATTGATTTCATCCAGCCGTGCGGTGGCTCCTCACCGCCGGACAGGACTAATGCTTCTCTTTGTGCATGCCGGGGTTTTTGATCTGACATTCCCTCCGCTGCGCCTCTCTCCTTCGTCGCAAAAGGACTCGACATGAGGCGAGGAAAACAGGGCGGTGCGCACGCGTGTACTTTGCCCGCTGCCGTCGTTATGCGCACGAAGAGCGTCGCTCAAGGTCGTTCGTCCAGCCCGCGTAAAGGCTCCCGTCCGCGCACCGCAGAGGGTAGGTGTAGTTCATTCGTCTGCAGACTTGATCGTGATCTTCTCGATCACAACATCATACACGGGTCGGTCTGCATAACCGGTCTGCTGTGTGCCCAATGTCGCGTACGACATCCATCCCCTCGATCACCTTTCCGAAAACAGCATGATGATCGTCCAGCCACGGCGTCGCGGCAAGCGTGATGAAGAGACTGACTTCCGCCCGTATTGGGGCCCGCATTTTGCCATGGAGGATCCCCTCATCATCGTGACGGGTGACGGGTCAAACTCATCGAGAATGGTGTGCCAGATGCCCGTGCCATTTCGCGGATCTCCGCCTGAATCAGCAGATCCGTCAATGACGCGATGGAAAAATCAGCCCGTCATAGAACCCCTTCTCCGCGAGATCGATGAAATTCTTCGTCGTGATCGGTGCCTTGTCCTCAAACAGCTCGACCTCAAATGTTCCCTTATTCGTTGTAAAAAACTGCGATGCGATTTGCCACGGTGTGTTGTTCTCCTTTTTGATTCTGTAACAGCATATTGGGTGACATCCCTGCATTCCCGTTGTGCGTGATACAAAAGCACTGCAGTCACAACGACAACAACGAGCGCAAGGACAGAAAAATTTCTTTCCCCATTCTACCGAATGCCCTCCTATATTTCAACCAAAATTGGAAAATTTATGCCGCTCCCCGCCGTGCAGGGGCGACCACACAGAATTTCTCGCCCCTTGGCAAAAAAATCTGCGGAGGGCTGCCATGCGGGATATCAACAGAATGCATCGCAACGAGTGCACGCGGATTCGTCTCGGCGCAGAACACCTTCGCACCGCGTTCCATGGATGGCTCGAGACGCCCGTCACACAGGGAAAAAGGCGACGTCACACGAAAGCCCTGCCAACCGTTTCATCTGTTTCCGAAAGCCGTTCTCGGCAAACTTACAGTTCACCTCGGTGTCCCCTGTCCAATCCCACCAGTTGAAATCACCGGCATGGAAGATACGCTTTCCGTCCGCCTCGACGAGGAACGATGTTCCCTCATCCGTAAGGAGGAGAACGAGGTCACGGATATGCACTCATCCTTCCATGCATCAGTAACAGCTCGATCCACGTGGTCTTATCCTGCCGGAATCCGTGCTGCTCCAGCATTTTCACGAATGTCCTCACTGAGGGATATGGCGTGTGGTGTGTGCCGAAAAATCGGCAATCATCGGATTAAAAGTGGTCAAAAATGTGCATGTGACGCGAAAAATACAAGGTGCATCCCCATGCGCCCCAATCTCCTTGGGCAGTACGCCGGCAGGGATCATCAAACGCATCGAACACGAGCAGAATCTCTCCCACACGGACGAGAAAGCCGCTGTTCAGCAAATAGGGTCGCTTCCGCGAGCACTCATCTCCTTTTCGTTTTCATCTTCCGCATTTTCATCGGATGCAGCGGCATCGTTTTGATTGATTCGCCCGAAATCCGCGCCCTCATAACCTCATTGCCGACATAATGATGACGAGGCATGTGGATCGACAGTATGGACGATGAATTTCAGTTTTCCGACCTGCGTTGTCCCAACGCAAACAGAAACAACGTTGCGTTCACGGCGCGTATATGCTCCCTGTCCATGCAGGAATGTGACACCAGCGGTGCATGTTGTCGATGATGCTCTCCGCGATTTCCCGATGGCGATCGGAGACAATCAGCACAGCCTTGCGCTGATTGAAGCCAGCGACGATCTTATCCACCATCGTCGCGATTGATGAACATATAGATCAGCGTAAACATCGCCGGTGCCATGCCAAGAGGAATGCGGCAATCAGCATGATGAGACAGTTGAGCGAGAAAAAGCACGCCGCCCATGTGCGAGATCATAGTACTTTCGCACGATCGCTGCAGGGATGTCGAATCCGCCCGTACTGCCGTTCATGCGGAACGCAAAGCCGTAGCCGAGTCTGCGAATACACCGCCGTACACTGTTGTCAGCATCATATCGTTCACTGGTGCATAGGGCATTGGTGGACGTGCGAGATCGAGCAGAAAGGAAAAATCGCTGTACCGATGATAATATCGACCGTATACGCACGTCCCATCAACTTCCACGCCATGCAAAGAGCAGCGGAATGTTATAGACGAACGTCTGCAAACCGATCGGCAGTCCGAACAGATAGTAGACAATCATCGCAATTCCGGTTGCACCGCCCGTGAGCAAATGCGCCGGAACGAGAAATAGATTGATCGCGCTGCTCGCGATGAGACATCCCAGCGTGATACCGGCGCAACGCATGACGCGATGCCCCAGCATACGCATGCTGCAGATGATGCGTCATGTTCCGTATCCTCCCAGACGAACAGGAGCAGCAGACGGCAGCGCAGTCACGTCAATTTCCTTCTGTTCGATGAAATCACGCGCAAGATCCTGCACACCGAAACGGGACTGTATGGAGAACGTGAGAGTTCCTCTGTCTCCTCCTCCGTCAGCGGCAGCATGGTCATCCGCGTGGAAAGCAGTGCTCCGTGCTCGGCATCCAGATTCAACACGAGATGGCGGTGCACATTCATCGGATCGTCATAAACATAGCAGGTATGATCATCCATGAACTGCCGCTGTGCTTTTTCCAAACACCCGAAAGATATAGCTGCTCGTCGCACCATAGCGCACATCTTGCCGCAGACGGTACGCTTCTCCCATGAGGCTGATGTCCACCACCTTCTTTCCTGCGACAGTGGTCGAGACAACAATATCCCCGTATGTGAACGTGCGCAGATGAATCCCATGAACCATCTGCGTCCCCTCTGTATCCTCCTCGCCCCACGCCTGTCTGAGTGACTGCTCTGTATCCCCGAGGGAAATGCCGCGATAGGAAAAGTCCGTGTCCTGTATCTGCCCCGCCGCTTCTCCTCTCGCAAAGAGAACACAGAATGCCAGCATACAGGAAAGAAAAAAGAGGACACTCTGCATATCGTTCCGCATATTCTTCACCTCAACCATCGGAAGCAATCAGATATGGGCATTCTCAAAAGGAAAAGCTGCCGTGCTCCATGATCGTGATCTCCTCTCCCGCCCGCGTCCTGCCGACGACGGACAGATCTGCCGTTCCGATCATAAAGTCCTCGTGAACAAGGGAATGATTGACTCCATGACGGAGAAGCTCCTCCTCCGTCATGCCATCTCCTCCCCTGATGCACGTCGGATACGCCTTCCCCAAGGCCAAATGACAGGACGCATTCTCATCAAAGAGTGTATTGTAGAACAGGATCCCGCTCGCAGAGATGGGCGACGCGTGCGGCACGAGAGCCACCTCGCCAAGGAAGGATGCCCCCTCATCCGTCTGCAAGAGCTCGCGCAGATGCTCCTCCCCGCTCTCCGCGTGGTGGTCCGTCACCTTCCCGCACGGAATGTCGGCGAAAAACCCAGCGATCAGATTTCCGTTATAGTGCAGGGGGTTTCGACGCGACAACAACACCATTCACACCGTCTCGCTTCGGCGAGGTATAGACTTCCTCCGTGGGAATATTCGCGACGAACATCGTCCCCGATGCCGCCCGTTCCGCACCGCCCATCCAGATATGCCCCTTGGGCAGTTCCACATGGAGATCCGTGCCAAGACCGTTCCGATAGTGAAGTTCCAAAAAATCATGTGCATTCAGAAAATCTGCCGTCTTCTGCAGAGCAGATACGTGCTCCTTCCATGCTGCAACGGGATCAGACTCCTCCGACACGCGCACGGCACGCAGAATCTCCGTCCAGAGACGCGCTACCGCCGTCTCTTCTGTCTCGTGCGGGAACACCTTGCACGCCCACGCAGGCGTTGGGACAGAGACAACGCACCACGTATTCTGATTGCTCATCAGCCGCGCACGATAGCCCTGCAGAGCCTTTCCTGCTGTCTGCCCAGCCTCCGTCAGACGCTTCGGGTCGACATCGGAGAAGAGATCCGGGTTCTCCGCCGCGATGGAGATAAACGCCGCTCCCTGCGCCGCACTTTCATCGTAGAATGTCTTTCGCCACGCAGGGAACTCACGGAATCGTGCCGCAGGCGCCTGACGAAAGCGGATGTGTGAGAACTCCTCATCACTCCAGTTCACGGCAACATCATGCGCACCTGCACAGTAGCCCTCCGCCGCGAGCGCATGGACAAAATCTGCACAGGTGATCGGCGCATGAATAACGAGCGGTTGGTCTTCCTGAAGATTCACACCGACACGTACCACAAGAGCAGCATATTTACGAAGCAAATGCGTATTCATTCTATACCTCATCCGTATCAAAGAGGGTGTCACGGGACCCATCGTTGACCGATGCCACCTGCATATCCGCACCGAATTCTCCATGTGCGACAGAAACGCCGTGTTCCCTTAGATGCGTCATAAACGCCTCATACATAGGAATTGCCACATCCGGCTTTGCCGCCTTGGAAAAACCCGGACGTCGTTTTTTGAGATCCGCAAAGAGCGTAAACTGCGAGATCACCAATACCGCACCGTTTCACCTCAGAGAGCGCACGGTTCATCTTTCCCGCATCATCGGAGAACACGCGCAGATGAATGATCTTTTCTGCCAGATGCGCTGCATCGGCGTCCGTATCCTCCGGCGCAATACCGAGCAAAATGAGATAGCCCGTTCCGATCTGGCCATGCAGCATCCCATCAATATGGACGGATGCCTCCTTAACACGCGTGACTACTGCTCGCAACACATCACCTCGTTTTATCTGATCCCTTTACATAATGTGCTCTATTATAACACGCCTTGCCGCGGATGTCTTTCCTATGCGGAGAAAAAAGCCGAAAGAAGCCGCGTAAGTGCCGTCTGATCCTCTGCCCCCATGGTCTCGCGTGCAGAGTGCATCCCAAGAACAGGGACGCCGATATCCACCGTCCGCATGGGCAGCTGTGCCGAGAGAATCGAGCCAAGTGTCGCCCCGCCCGGCGCATCCGAATGATTCGTAAACACCTGATAGGGGATCTCCTCGTCCTCGCACAGTGTCCTTATGACAGCACGCCCGTAGGCATCCCCTGCATAGGATTGATTCGCCGCCACTTTCAGGACGACGCCTCCATTCAGCACGGGCTGATTCGTCGGATCTGCCTTCTCCGGTACATTGGGATGGAGTGCATGAGCAACATCCACCGAGAGACAGAATCCCTTGCAGAATCGTCTCAAGATACTCCTCGCGCGAGCATCCGAGTGACCGTATGGAGCCTGCTCCAAGATCATCCCCAACACAGCCGACCCTGCGCCCTGCTTCGTACGGCTGCCGACCTCCTCATTGTCAAAGAGCGCTGCGACACGGATGCCCTCTGTGCCATCCCAGTCATTCACGGCATCAAGACATGCCTTGACCGAGGACAAATTATCGAGGCGCGGCGCCGACAGAAACGCATTGTCCGCCCCCAGCAGGCAGCCGCACTCACAAGGATAGGCATTCAGATCATAGGACAGGATCTCCTCCGGGGGAGCATGTCAGCTCCGCGGCGAAGTGCAGTCAGTCTATCCTCGTCAGCGCCTTCTTCATGACCGTCGAGGAAGAGCAGCGGCAGGGAGATCCTTCTGCGGCTCAGCTCCACTCCCTCATTCACTTTACGGTTCATGTGTATCGCGAGATTCGGAACGATCATCAGCGGACGGCGAAAATCGACACAGTGCATCTGCGGAGCAAGAGGATCTGTACTGCGCACGGCCACAGCCCTGCGAGAGGGGACGATCCATCCACGTACTGCGGATCATCCCGCCGTATACCTCCACATTGAGCTTTACCATAGCCGTGCTCATGCATCACCGCATGCGGCTTGACGCGCAGACATGGAAAATCCGTATGGGCACAGACAATGCGCAGCGGTCCGTGCACATTCTCGCCAATCGAAACGACAACGCCGCCCGTATCAAACAGAGGAAAATAATAACTGTGCCCTGCAGAAATTCCTTCCTCCAGGAGACAGATGCGCCCCGAGCAGTGCGTTGACGTCCCTGCCTGCCACATGATATGGGCGAAGTCGCCGTATCAATAAAGTCAATCAATTCCTCGGCACATTTCGTCTCTTCGTAGGTCACGTGAAAGCCCCTCCGCCCCATAAACAGAAAAGACCCGCCCACCGGCTGGTCTTCACTAAACAAAAATGGTCGGGATGACAGGGGTTTCGAACCTGCGGCCTCATCGTCCCGAACGATGCGCGCTACCAAACTGCGCCACATCCCGACAACGATATGTATTCTAGCAAGTTTCATCGGAAAATGCAAGCATTATTTTTCAGTTTGTCTGCAAAAACACGCAATCAAAACCTTTTTCGCCGCTCTCGAAAGAAGTTCTTGAGCAGGCGGCACACTCCTCGGCCAATACTCCGGCACACATCCGGCTGATGGTTCAGTCCCGGACAACCTGTGATATTGAACGAGGGATTCACGCCCTGCTTTGCTGTCTGTACTCCCGTAGACGACACGGCTGATGCGGCTCATCACGATTGCACCGGCACACATGGGACACGGCTCAATGGTGACATAGAGCGTCAGCCCGTCAGTCGCCAACGCCCCAGTGCCCTTACAGGGCACGGCGGATCGCGATCAGCTCTGCATGTGCTGTAGCATCGTGCTCCGTCTCACGGAGATTGTATCCGCTCGAAATGACACTGCCTGCATCATCGAGGATGACCGCACCGATGGGAACCTCTCCGCATTGATAGGCACGCCTCGCCTCTTCTAAGGCGAGGCGCATGCCATGAAGATCATCCGGCATGAGGGCAGTTTTCTCTTTTGCATCGGAAATGTCAGCCTTTCCCCTGATAAAACAGGGACTGCGTTGCACGCCCGATCTCCAGATGATATGCCGTCTCGGAATCCTCCTGCTTCATCTGTCTCTTTTTCTTCTTTTCTACCTCATCTTCAAAGATAGAGGAAAAGGATTCATCCTTCTCTCGCTCTTCAAACCCTTTTCTGCGCTCAAAAGAGCTCATCGTTATTGAAGCGGACGCGCTTAATGCGCATGACACGTTCAACTCGTTCTACCATTGCTGACACCTCCTTACATTTCCAGAATGGATGTTATTTACGATCTCACCTTTAATATCGACATTTCGATGTAAACCTTAAACAGAAAAAGGCATTATAGTTCCCATAATTTATGAAACTATAATGCCTGCTGATGGTAAAATACATACTCTTCTCAGCCGGGCGGCCATGCAAATGCACGTCCACCGAGAAGGTGAAAGTGCAGATGCCCGACGGTCTGTCCCCCGTCTTTCCCGGTATTGGTGACGAGACGGAATCCGTCACCATCGACGCCAAGGCTGCGGGCAAGCTGCGGAACAACCTCTGTAAGAATATGGGCCGCGAGAGCTCCATCTTCCGCGCCAAAGTCCAGAACGCTGCGGATATGCTTCTTCGGTATGATGAGTACATGCTCCGGTGCCTGCGGGTCTAGGTCGCGAAATGCAAGCACGGTATCATCTTCATAGACTTTGTTCGACGGGATCTCTCCCTGTGCAATCTTGCAAAAAATACAATCTGCCATGTGATTCACTTCCTTTCAAGGAATCGCTGATATAAACAGGATTCGACGCAAAGAAGAATTCTCCTCCTACGCACTGGCTGCCTGACGCTCCATGCGTACTTCACGACCTGTATCCAGCAAAAACAGGTAGCATTCTTTCACCGGCCGGCCGAGGATCGTCTCTACGGCATCACAGTATAGGTCCATCTGGAACTGATAGCGTGTGCGTGCATCCTGCGGAGAAATATGGCGATCCGTCTTATAATCGAGAAGAATATAATCGCCATTTTCTTCCTCAAAGAGGACGTCGATGATGCCCTGCAGGAAAAATGCGATCCGCCTCGTCCTGTGCCTCCTTATAGTATTTCTTCGCCGGCAGGGAGGCGGCCGAAACGGCAGCTCACGATATACGCGCTTCGCCGCGCGCAGGCGGCGTCCGAGTGCAGAGGAAACGAACCGCCACACATTGCGGACATCGAGGCTCTGATATGCTTCTTCGGTCAGGATTCCCTGATCGAAAAGGGATCGTGCCTGACGCTCAATGGCCGCAATGTCAGGCACCTCCGCGAAATCAAGATGCTGCATGAGTGCATGCATGGCCGTGCCGCGCTCCATCGGACTCAAGGCAGCGCGCTTTGCCGTGCGCAAAAAACGCGGCACTTCCCATTCCTGCCCACCTGCCCCCGCTCCAACAGCAGGCGCAAAGGACGGCAGAACCTCCTCATCGGGGAAGTTCTCACGCTTGAGTTCCGTTACGCTGGTCTTTGCGTGGATCTGTTCCGTTCCCCTGCTGTCATACGTCCAACTGAGAACAGCGTCGACATACGATGAACGCGTGCCCGGCGGAAGCGGCTCTCCACTGCGAATGGCAGAAAGTTCGGCATCTGCCGCACTCTCCTCCTCACTGCGTGACGTGCGTACATCTACTTTCTCAATCCGCACGGCGAATCGCGCTTTTTCATCGCTCCATTCCCGCAGCTCGATGCCCTCGACTCCCTCCATCAATGCCTGTCCATCGGGATGCCGCATCAGTGCCAGGGCAATCCAGTCCAGATAGCAGGATGCACCGAGGATGGCGGCATCCGGGAACGTCTCTCCCTCCTCCTTCGCATATTTCCGGCAGAAATCCCGCAGCTGCGCCAAGCGGCTCAAGCCGCTCCGAGAGGTGCGCAGTGTCCCCGTCAGGATGAGTTTTTCCTGTGCGCGGGTCATTGCAACATAGAGGATACGCATTTCCTCCGCGATCGTCTCGCGGCGGATCACCTCTTTGACGCTTCGCCGACCCAGCGTATCATATTTCTGTCGCCCGATTTCCGTGTTCTCATATACGCGCACGCCGATCCCCAGCATGTGCATGATAGAGCACGTCTCCTGATATATCCTGCGTATTAAACGCGCCGGCTATATTCGCGAGAAAAAAACGACAGGGAAACTCCAGGCCTTTACTGCGATGAATGAGTCATGATCCGCACGACATTTTCGCTCTCGCCCAATGTCCGCGCGGCAGAGATCGGTACTGCGCCGCTGCAGGGCATCCATATAGCGCAGAAAACGAAACAGGCCTCGTTCATTCGTGCGCTCAAAATCGCCCGCACGATCGATGAGCATGCGCAAATTCGCCTGCCGCAGGATGCCGTCGGGAAGTGCGCCGACATAGTCATAGTACCCCGATGTACGGTATAGATGCCAGAGCAGCTCAGGGACACTGTGCAGTAAGGCCTCACGCCGCCAGCACCTTATCGTCTGCAGTGCCTCCTTTGCCTTATTTCGTACAGCAGGCGGAACCTCCTCTGCGTCTGCGCCCTTCAGTGCATCGTAGATCGAGCCGACAGGTGTGTGAATGCGCAGCAGGGCAAGTTCCTCCATCGACATCCCGATCATCGGCGATGTGAGGACGGCCGTCAGCGGTGTATCCTGCCGTGCATTGTCCAGGACAGCGAGAAGGGAAAGCATCATGCGTATTTCGCTTGCCTCAAAATACCCTGCCGTATCATCTGCATAGGATGGAATGCCCGCTTCTCGCAGGGCATCCATCAGGATGACTGCCCGTTCCTTTGCACCGCGCAGCAGGACGACAATATCGCTCCAACGCAGAGCTTTTCCGCTCTGGACAGTATATCCCGCATCGACCAGCTCTTTGATGCGACGTGCGATATAGCGTGACTCCACCGCAAAGGCAGCCAGCTCTTCGCCCTCATCATCCGCCTCCTCTGCGGAGTAATCCGCATCCAGGAGATCGATCTCCAACGGCGATGCCAAAGATTTCCCCGCAGGATCGTCGTCAAAGGTGCGTCCCGGATTCAGGCGTGCACTCTGATCGTAGGCGATCTCGACCGCCGACTCTGTCATGATCTGCGAGAATATCTCATTGATGGGCTGCAGTACCTCAGCGCGGCTGCGGAAGTTCTCTGACATGGTGATCAGTTCACCGGCAGAGCTGCCCTGACGATAGGCACGATAGGTATCGTTGGAAAAGACTCGGATCCGCCAGCCGAAAACGATAGATACTCTGCTTCACATCGCCGACAATAAAGCGGTTGTCATCGCGCGCGATCTGCCGCAGGATGCCCTCTTGAATCCCATTCGTATCCTGATATTCATCCACCATGATCGCTGTATAGTATGCACGAAGCTCCTCTGCGATATCCGTCGGATCAACGGTACTCAGATCATCCTGCAGCTGCTCCGGATGCCGACACAGGAGTGCCAACGCACGATGCTCCAGATCACTGAAGTCCAAAAGAGAACGATCCAATTTCTCCTTTTTGAAAGGCATGATGAAAAATCCAATGCCAGACGAGCATATTGACGAATGGCGGTATTCGCCATATTTTCTGCAGCACAGAGCTCCTCTGCCGTGGCGGGCAGCTGATCGACAGCGGCGTCCCATGCCTTGTAAATATTCGTCATCTTTTTCAGCGCACTGCCAAGCTCCGGATCATAGTTCTCGATGGACTTGTGCGGGATGCTTTTCCGCTGTTTCTTTGCAGCAGCCGCATCCATGCGAAAGCGTTCCCATGCCTGATCTTCTGCACCGCTTATGAGGAGCTGCAGCACGCCCTGCAGTTCCTCGTAGAGATCCAGATTATGATGGATGACTGCTAGGTATTTCTCAGCTGCCGTGTGCAGTTCCGCATCTCCCTGCATCAGAACGTCCATTGTGCTGTGGTATCCGGCACATAGATCGGACAGTTTCTCATGCAGCTCTCGCGCCAGCACATCAAACCCACGCCGCTTCCAGTACGGCAGATCATCTTTTTCCTGTCCCTGCCGGCTGAGCCATACCGCAGGCGAAGGCTGACTGAGCGCGAAGTCATAGAGTGCGAGCACCTCTTCCTTGAGTTTCTCATCGTCCCCCTTGACACCTCCATAGGCATCGGCAAAGGCAAGAAATTCATCGCTGCTCCCCTGTGCTGCCTCCTCGTATTTTCGCTCAAGGAGTTCATCCATGACATCGCGTTTGAGCAGACGTATTTCCTGCTCACTGGCCAGACGAAATGTCGGAGGAATGTCGGTCGCGTCGATATGCGCCTGCAGAAGTCGCTGGCAGAATGAATGAAATGTGGAAATGTCTGCGCCTGTCAGCAGAATGCGCTGACGCTCAAGGCGGTCAATTTCCTTGCTGATGCCGGCATCCCCGGCAATGGCATCGATCTCCGCATTGAGTGCTGCCTCGATACGCTCGCGCATTTCAAGAGCGGCGGCCTTCGTAAAGGTAAGAACCAGAATACGATCCAGGGACAGCTCCTCATTCCGCACCTGCGAAATAATGCGTTCCACCAATACGCGCGTCTTTCCCGGAGCCTGCCGCCGCCGCGACGAGAATATTGTGTCCTCTCGCATCAATCGCGCGCTGTTGGTCTGCTGTGAATGTCAGCCGATCCGCCATCGCGATCCACCTCCTCTACGATCCGTGCAATTTCTTCCATCGCCTCCTGCGCATTATCGGCGATATCGTGGTATACGTCCCCCTGCCTGAGCGCAGGATCGAACGCGCAAATCGTATGATAGTCGCAATACGTACACGCATTCCGATCCTGAAAGCGATAGGGGATAGACGCGGATATCTCCGTGCAGAATGTCCTCCGCCGTCGCGCGGATCAACTGCGGCAAAAAGGCAAAGCAGCTGCTGAAACTCCTCGCGCGAACGCACAAATTTTCGCCGAGGATTTGGAGAGACTGTTATCTTTGTTGAATGAGATGCAGATATGATCCGCCGCCTGATCAAGCTGCTTCATGATATCCGCATCGTCGAGCAGCATCCCCGTGAGTTTCATTCCCTCCATTACCTTGCGCCGAAGCGCTGCTTCATCCAGGCGCACGTTACGAGGGGACAACAGGGATTTTTCACCGGAGCATAGAGCATCCCGCGGGAAACGCCTCCTCCGTATCCAGGGATGGAGCGCACGACGAGAGATACAGGAGAAGCTGCATCTTCAGGCCGTGCCGAATCTCAGGGCAGGAGAAGGGACGTTGCCCCCGTTTTTATAGTCGAGAACCAGATAGTAGGCATGATGATCCATCACGTCCAGACGGTCGATCTGCCCGCGCAGAGAGGCGTCATGCCGTCCGCGAGCGGAAAATCCGCCAGGCGGACACCGTCATTCCTGCGCCCGAAGCTGATCTCAAACCCATAGGGATGAAAAGAAGATGCTGCCGCCCATGACGTAAGATGCTGTATGGTCTGTTGTGCTGTGCAGCGGATCCGCTCGATGCGGTGCCGATAGCTGGCACGGCTCATCAGCACGGTACTGTGCACCTGCGGGATCAGTTCCTGCAGCAGTTCCTCGATCTTCTCCGGAGCTTCTGCCAATGCCGCGCACCAATCGTTGCCGTATGCACTGCGCACCCACTCACCGTAGCCGCGCAGGATGCCGTGCAGAAGTGTCCCGAAATCATTGCTCTGAAATTCGTAGCGATCACGCTGCTGCAGCCGCAGCCCGTACATGGCAAAGTGGCGGAACGGGCACTGGCGAAATGTCTCCAGCCGTGTGGTACTTCCGCTGAGCCTATGGTCGCGCGTAAAGAGCCGTGCTGCCACGGGAGCAGGGATGGACACTTCGCGCGGCGGGAGAAAAAGTCCATGGAGCATACGCCGCAGGAGCGGCTGCATCACAGCATCCTGCAGCATCCAGTTGTAGACATCCCCACATGGCGGGCATTTCCCCGCGCTCTTTCTTTTCACGCAGCGCAGCCGTCAGATGCGAGAGTGCAGGATACGGTGCAGAGAGGGCAGCGGATCATCCCGCCCAGCCAAGGCAAGCGGGATGGAGAAAAAGGAACTGCTAATTCGGCGCAGCCGTGCGATCAGCGGCGACGGAGCAAGGGTCGAACCATCCACCGAAGAAAGCGCATACGACACCCAGAGATAGTCGCGTGCCTCCGTAAATCCCGCGGTAGAGCTGATACCGTTCCAAAAAGCTCTGCTGTGTACGCCCCCCAAAGACGGTATGCCCGGAATCTGCTCCCGCCGTCTGAAGAGACTCACCGATGAAGAGGAGTTCCGTATCGGAAAATACGCCGCTCGTCGTTCCCGCGCGCGGCATGATGCCGGCATTCGCCCCAATGACAAAAACAGCACGCGCTCCCGCGATGCTGTTCTGATCAAAGGAGGCAACGGTGACATGATCCAGCCCTGGCGGAATCAGGGCAATGGACATGGCGTCAAGTCCATCGCTCAAGAGCTCCTCATAGTCCCGGCTCGATAGCGGGTCGTCTCCGCGCACCTCGACCAGCTGATCAAAAAGCGCCATACAGGAACTCCAGATCTGGCGATGGGCAGCCGCATCCGCCAATCGACCTTCGCGATCTGCCGTTTCGCTCCACAGGCGGAGTGTCTGCGGAACACATAGCTCATCGAGGAAGTCGTAGAGTGCCTTCGTACGCGCACGCGCCGTGCTCTCATGTCGTCGCAGGTGCCCGGTCAGGAGGGAAAGCGGTTCTGCAATCCGACGGCGAAGCTGATCCAGCCACTGCTCTTCCCTGAGGCGCTCTTCGTCCTCGTCCAAATGCGGCTCATGTTCTGCGACCCGCCGCTGGACAAAAGTCCCACGGCTCTGTCGCCGTCCACTGTGATTCACTGCGAATCCCGTAGGCAAGGCAGTAGTTTTCCAGACGATCGACAGCCTCCTGCCAATCCGCACAGAGTGGAGGAGCATCTTCGTCCTCCTCCGCTTTCGAGCAGGGAAAAGAAAGCCCGTGCGCAGCGCGCGGAAGACAGTCTCATACGCCCACCCACGCCACGTCATCTGAGCAACAGCACGCAGGGAGCTCAGCGAGCGGATGATGCGCGCTCGGGGCGTTTGACATCCAGATAAAAGGGAATGCCGCAATCCGCAAAAGCGAGTGAGAGAAGATCACCGTAGAGATCGACATCACGCACAAAGTACGGCGATCTCGCGGTAGCGATAGCCACCGTCGCGCGCGAGGCGGAGGATATCTGCCGCCGCCGTCTCCACCTCAAGACGCGGATTGGCTGCCTCGACGATCCGTATGGAATCATCCTTCGCGGGCGTGATATGCCCGTGGTCGAACAGCTGCGCTTCCAGCAGACGAAGCCCCTCCGTCCGCGCCCGATGCTGCACTGGCATCAGGCGAATCCCAATCTGCGCCGATGGCTGCTCCTCCGTAAGATCTGCTGCAGGAGGTGCATCGTCTGATAACTGCGCGCAAATAGCCCCGTATCATAGATATTTTCCGGCAAATTGGTAAATACATGCGTCCCATCATCACGGCCGTCCATCGTCAGGCTGACATGAACGGTATCGACAACGCGAAACAGCGCGCGAAAGACCGCAAGTTCCTGCGGATTGAAAAAAATCGAATCCGTCCACCCACAGTTCGGCGCCGCGCAGAAATGGTGCATCAACGAGCTGCGCGGCGAGCCGCTCCATCCGATCGGTGTGATCGGTCAATCGTCCCCTCCATACGGGCAGCGAGCTCATCCATGATCGTGGCGAGTTCCGTCAGCTTCGCTGACAGTCGTGCATGCTTTCCTGTACTGACATCTGCTGCCTGACGCAGATGATCGGAGCTGAGCCGATCACGCTTCAGTTCTGCGATCGTGTGCCCGAGCACCTCCGTAAACCCACGCTTGTGCACGGAGCGCTGAAAGACGGTGAGTTCTCTGCTGTGCTGCAGCAGAATATCCTTGAGCAGGATACGCCTGCCGATATCGCTGATGCGCGGCAGATGTTCTCCCACCGGTCTCAAGCAACACCTGCCGGGCAAGCCGACGAAACCCAAAGACATACACTTGAAGGAATCCCGCCCCATGCGTCAGAGCCTCGGCCAGTGCCCGCTCCGCCGCATAGGTCATGTGCTCGGGAACGAGAAGGATGCGCTGGCGCCCGAGCGGCTCCTCCCGCAGCACATCCCTCATCGCCGTAAGACCGTCATGTGTTTTGCCCGTCCCCGACCGCCCGATGATAAACTCCAGTCGTGCCGTCATATTGCCAATCCCCCGTTTTGCGTAAAGGATGCATAGCTGCCGTTCTGTCCGCGGCACACTTCCAGATGGACGGGAATCCGCGCACGCAGTTCCTCGATGTGAGAAATGATGCCAACCAGCCGACCGCCCTCACGCTGCACATCGAGAAGCGCGCGAATGGCAACGTCAAGCGTCTCACTGTCCAGCGATCCGAAGCCTTCGTCGATGAAAATCATATCGAGATGCATGCCGCCCGCATAATGCTGCACAACATCCGACGGTCAAGTGCCAGTGACAGGGGAGGCGAGGAAGGTCTCTCCGCCGGAGAGTGCGTGCAAAGGCGCGGAGTGCCCGTATACTCATCAAAGACATCGATCTCAAGCCCCCACCACTTCTTTTTTTGTCCGCCCTCTCCGTGGATGAAGCGGTAACGTCCCCGGCTCATCATCATCAGCCGCTCGTTCGCGGCATCGATGACATCGGACAGAATCGAACGCAGGACATAGGTCTGAAAAGTGGATCTGATAGGGCGGTTTTGCCGCAGCGACATTCGCGAGCTTCCCGATCACACGGTAGCGCTTATCGCGGGCTGCTCCCGCCCGTTCCAGCGCATCCATTTCCTTAATCATGCGCGTGTAGAGAGCCCTGCGCTCCATGCGGACGCCCTGTGCTCGCGCGCTGTCCTGTACACGCTGATCGGCGATGCGCTCCGCTTCGGTCAGCGCCTCCATGTCCGGCGGACAAAGCCCCTCTGCTGCTGCCTTGGCCGCCTTCACCAGCTCCTCTGCCGCCTGAAACGCCGTATCATACGCGGCGATACGTTCACATCTTTTTCCAGATAGTCGCTCTTTGCCCATTCTCCTGCAACCGCACGATGGTATTCTTCCTCGGTCAGAAAAATCCGCTGCACGACATGCAGCCGTATATGCTTCCTGCGCCGCTTGCCCGCACTTCTTCTGCTTCCTTCAGAACACGCTGCGCCGTCGCCTTGGCACTCTCCGTGCGGGCACACTCCTGCGCCGCCGTCTTCTCTCGCTTCTCTGCTTCGGCACGGGCGGTTTCTGCTGTTTTTACTTCCCGTTCCAGACGTGCCGCCGCTTTCCGTACTGCCTCTGCATCACGATACTCCTCGGGCGGCTGACGTTCCAATGTATTCCGCTCACCCTCATGAATCCCTATGAGACTACGATTCTTTTGAAGCAGGGCTTCCTGCTCTTTCTGCTGCTCCTTCCGCGAAGAGGCTGTTGCTGCTCTTCGGCATACGTTTTTCTCAAGGGCTTTGCACGCATCCTGTACACGGCGGAGCTGCTTTTCCCGTTCTGCAACACGTGCACAGAACGCCTCCATACTTTCATCTGCGAGAAGCTCTCTTATGTGTTTTTGCTCATGGAAAGCTCCTGCTCAAGCCGAAGGCACGCTGCTTTTCCTGCTCTGCCTGAACAGTGCATTTCTGCAGCTCCTTCTCTGCCATTTCCACGTGCTGCGTGCATACATCCATCTCGTGTGCGGACGGGATCTCCTCCGCATGAACGGCAGGACTTGGATGTGCGAGAGATCCGCAGACCGGACAAGGGGGTATCCGCCTGCAGTGTCTGTGCCAGACGAGGCAGCACTGCCCATATCGTAGAGGGTGCGCAGACGGCGCTGTGTCGTCCGCACATCAGATAATGCACGCTCTGCCGCCTGCAGTTTCTGCTGTGATTTTTGGGCACGTGTGCGTGCTGATGTCAATTCATCTTCTAGTTCATGTATTTTGTCTGACGTCTTTTGGCAGTGTGCAAGCTGTTTCTTCTCCTGCTGAACGACCTCACTCCCGACCATGATCTGATGCAGTCTTGCGCGCTCTTCTTCGTGCTTCTTCTGTTCCTCGGTGAGACGTTCAATCTCCGCTGCGCCGCTTTTATATTTTCTTCTCCCTCTGCGGCACGGATGCGAAGATCGCGCAAGGCGAAGTACATTCCTGGTAACGGCTCGCCAGCGGTTCGTAATCCCTCATGCGATGCAGCTGCTCTACATTTTTCGTATGCTCATCTGCGCAGGATTCTACCTGCTTTAGGGCATTCTACGGATGCATCATGTTCCGTCTTCGCAGCAGCGCAGTCCTTTTCTGCGGATGCGTATGCCTCTCTGCGGGTGCGTTCCGTGTTCAACGCATCGATGTAGCTGCGCTCCTTTGTAGAGCACCGGCTGTGCACGCTGTGCACGTGACGAGCGCACACGAAAGTCGCGGACAGACTCTGCCTGTTCGCGCTTTTTCTCAAATCACTTTGTGCCGCATCCCGTGCACTGAGTTTCTGCTGTGCAGCAGCCCCTCTTCGCGCGCCCGCCGCGCAGTCTTCCTGCACCTTTTCGAGCTCCAGCAATATTTCGTCCTGACGGCGTATCTCCTCGAAAAGCGCAGAAAGACGCGTGCGGAGTTCGTCCAGTGACGCCATTCCCTCGGAACGCAGAATGCCTTCCGCGCGCTCACGCTCCGCCTGTGCCATTCGCTCAAGCTGCTGTGCCTCTTTTGTCAGTGCCTCTTCAATGCGCTGATATCGCTCCGTACGGAAAAATACGCTGCATAATGGCACTGCGATCCTTGACTTCTGCCAATAAAAACCGCTGAAACTGTCCCTGTGGGAGGAGAACGACCTGACGAAACTGGTCGGCATCGAAGCCAATCAGCTGACTGATGTGTTCCGAGACATCCGTGATGTTCGCGGCAAAGCAGTTTTTCCTCGCCCGTCTCGCCAACATCGGGCAGACGAAATAGCTGTCCCGTCGCTGCCCGTCGCGTCATCTTACCGCGTGACATGCGAGAATAGGCCGGAGAACGCAGCACACGGTAGCAGCGGCGCCCGAGCGCGAATACATACTCCACCTCCGTCGTCCGATCCGGCGGTGCTGTGGAGGAACGCAGCATTGCTCCCTCGCGTATATCCCCGCTGGACTCTCCGTAGAGGGCGAATACGATCGCGTCCAAAAATAGTGGTCTTTCCGGAGCCCGTCGCTCCATGGATCAAAAGGAATGGGGACATCGGCAAGGGCTGTCTCAAAGTCCAACACCTGCTCGTCCACATAGGAGCCGAATGCTTGGATGCGGAGTTTCAGCGGTCTCATTGCATTCTCTCCTCCCGTTCCAGCGCATCGATGACATGCGTGAGTTCCTCGGTCTCCTCCTGCGTCATTTCCTCCGTGGTCATCTCCGCATAGAAATCCGCAAAGAGATGGATATCTGACTTGCCGCGCTCATAGTTTCGCACTTCGTTGGAGGAATGTCCCACATGAATGTTTGGGCGCGTGATGAGAAAAAGATTTGGATAGACGCGACGCAGCTTTTTCATGGGCGGCGAGTACAGCATCTGTGTCGCTAAGCTCCACACAGATATAGTCCTCGTGAGAAAGAGGATCGAATCCATCGGACATGATCTCAGCCATTTTTCCTCTTACGATCCGCACATCATGCCGCGGGGTCAGCGGATAGAAGGTGTGGGGAGACAGCCCCTGCCGCGTCGATATCGACCAACGTGACGCCCTTTTATCTGAGTGTGACTCATCAAAGGAATACTTGAGCAGAGACCCGGCGTAGCGAATCTGCTCCACCCCGCACGCTGGGGCGCGTGCAGGTGTCAAGCGCCGTGTAGTTGTATGGCCTGAATTTATCCGCATGCACCTGATCACTGCCGCCCACGGAGAGGGTATGCTCGGATTCGGAGGTCTGACCGCCGATCACAAAGGCATGGGCAACGGCAACACTGCGTGCGCCCTGCGGTATCATCGCCCGTGATGCGGCGATCTGCACATCCAATGCCGTATCGAAGGACGGCGTTTCGTCCAGCGAAAAAGCCTCACGGACATGCGGCGGATCACCATAGGGAAGCAGCGAAAGTACACGTCGCCGAACGCATCCGAAAGCACGACTGGAGGTGCCTCCGCGTCGACAGTGCCTGCAATATACACACCGGAGGATTGCAGCAGCTGTGCGCCGAATGCCAGACGAACAGCACTGTCATGATTGCCTGCAATACAGAGGACCTTGATCCCCTGCTCTGCCAGTCGTGTCAGCACTGTGTTGAACAACGCTACGGCTTCGGGCGGCGGCACTGCCCGATCATAGACATCGCCCGCGATAACGAGTGCATCCGGTCGGACGTCGCGGCACAATGCCAAAAGTTCTTCCAGCACATACGCCTGATCTTCCGTCATGTGCCGCTGTCCAAAGAGTTTGCCCAGATGCCAGTCTGCTGTATGGATAAATCGCATGATAGTCCCTCATACTACATGACAATTCATACTGATCGTCGGAGGCTTTTTCTCGCCCCTTTACACGCCGTCCTTTTCTTCCGAAATCATGGCGCGAAGAGCCGCCTCGTCCAAGACGAGGATGCCGAGGTCCTCCGCCTTTTTCAGCTTGCTTCCTGCCGCTTCTCCCGCGACAAGATAATCGGTCTTCTTTGAAACAGAGCCTTCACCAAACCTCCATGCGCCGTGATAAGGGCACTGCATTCCTCACGGGACAGAGTCGGCAGTGTCCCCGTGATGACAAAACTCTTTCCGGCGAGTGCAGCCCCACACGCTCCGTTCGTGCTCCTGCAAAGTTCACTCCGGCTGCACGCAGGGCGATCCAGCAGGGCACAGGCGGATGCAGAGGAGAAGAACTCCGTCAGCTTCTGTACCGTAATCTCACCCATATCCGGGACAGCGAGAATGCGTTCCGGGGACTCACGCGCCGCCTCCTGTAGGGGCATCAATGGATGAAAACTCTTGCATCAGCGCGGCAGCTGCCGCACGTCCGATACCAGCAATTCCCAGCCCCGTCAATAGACGCTCGGGAGGTTTTTGCTTACTCGCTTCGATTGCCGCAAGACGCTGATCGACACTCTTTGCGCGGCCGATCAGTCCAGAGGCAACGAGCTCCTCTCGATGCTCATGCAGAGAAAAAGATATCTGCAATATCATGGATATATCCTGCATGGACAAGGGCAATAACAGCGGCTGCTCCTAGTCCCTTGATGTCCATTGCACTGCGGCTGACGAAGTTCAGGAGATGGTTCTCGATCTGTGCCGGACATACAGGATTTTGGCAGCGCATATCCGCCGTATCTGCTTCTCGTACGGCATGTGCGCCTGCAGACGGGACAGACATCCGGGTATCACATAGGGGCGACTGTTCTGCGGTCGTTTGTCCTTCAGTACCGCCTTGACGCGCGGGATGATTTCCCCCGACTTATAGACGAGAATAGTATCACCGATACGGATGTCCAGACTGTCAATATAGTCCTGATTGTGCAGGGTCGCCCGCTCGACACGCGTTCCGCAGAGCCCCACGGGATCGAACACGGCCGTCGGTGTGATGCGCCCGGTCCGTCCGACGGAAAGTTCAATATCGCGAGTACCGTCTCCTTCTCCTCCGGCGGATACTTTCACAGGCAATCGCCCAACGCGGCGCCTTTGCCGTCACACCAAGTTCCTCACGCATGGCAAAGGAATTCACCTTGACCACGGCTCCATCGATGTCATAGGGGAGGCTGCCGCGCCGCGCACCGATCTCCTCGATGGCAGCCCAGACCTCCTCCGCCGTATGGCAGACACGATAGTTCGCAATCGTCTTGATCCCCTGATCCTGCATGAAGGCATACGCCTCGGTATGAGAGGAAAATACGCGGCCGTCACTGCGCTGCAAATTGAATACGAACATAGACAGCCTGCGCTCCTTCGTGATGCGCGAATCCAGCTGCCGCAGAGTTCCTGCAGCACAGTTGCGCGGATTGGCAAAGGGCTTCAGCCCGAGGAGTTCCTGCCGCTCATTGGCCTCGGCAAATGCGGCGCGCTCCATATAGACCTCGCCGCGCACCTCAAAAATATGGCAGTGCATCATGCAGCTTCTGTGCAACATCGTCGATCACGCGTGCATTTCGCTGTCACGTCTTCTCCTGCACAATGCCGTCACCTCGTGTGATCGCACGTGCAAGCACACCGTTCTCGTAGCGAAGTGCCAGAGACAATCCGTCGATCTTTTCCTCGACGACAAATTCCGCCGCAGGAAAATGCGTAAGGACATTATCGACAAACGCACGAATCTCTTCCCTCGGAGAATACATCCTGCAGGGAGAGCATCGGAACATCATGAGGAACGAGTACGCCGACTTCGCGCTGTGCTGAGCCTCCCACGGTGCGTGTCGGCGAGTTCTTCGTAATGAGTTCCGGATACGCTGCCTCAAGTTTTTCAGGCGCATCATCAGCATATCGAAGTCATAATCCGAAATCTCAGATTCATTATCGTCATAATACTGCTTGGAATACTTCCGTATTTTACGCCGCAGCTCTGACAGCTCTGTCTTTACCTCATCAATCTTGCTCATGATCTCCTCACAGCTTCAAAATCGGTGCATACTTTTGCACGAATTTCTTGATTCCTTCCCCGGAATGCAATGGACAGCTCGGCATCCTCACCTGATCCGCTGATGGCGACAATGCGCCCGTCCCCCCACTTGCTGTGGCGTACGGCATCCCCCGCCTTAAAGGCTGCCGATGCGTCGGGGCGGATCACACTGCCGTCCGCCGCCGTATGCTGTGGCGGCGGCATATAGCGTTTTCGCTCCGTGCGGGTACTGCGCTCACTCCATATATTGGATGGTGCACGCAGATCAGCCCCGCCGAAAAAGTCCGCCTCCTTATGCTCGACCAGCTCCTCCGGAATCTCTGCCAGAAAGCGCGAAGGACGCGACATCTCCGTACGCCCGTAGATCGTCCGCTGCCTTGCATAGGTGAGGTAGAGCCGACGCTCGGCGCGCGTGATGCCGACATAGCACGTACGCCGCTCCTCCTCGATCTCCGTATCATCGAGCAGCGTGCGGGAATGCGGAAAGAGCCCTTCCTCCATCCCCGCCATAAAGACGGCGGGAAACCCAGCCCCTTCGCCGCGTGAAACGTCATGAGCGTCACTGTCCCGTCCGACTGCTCCGTCTGATCGACATCGGAAATCAGCGCAATCTGTGCGAGGAAATCCGCAAGTCCGTTCTCCCCCTCCGCTGCACCATCATCAAAGTTCTTCGCCACACTGATAAACTCACGCAGGTTTTCGAGACGGTCACGATTGTCTTCCTTCTTCTCCTCCTCGAGCGCAGCGGCATAGCCGGACGTCTCAATCACATCCTCGACAACTCTCATGGATGGGACGCGTTCCGAGCTGTCCCATAAAGGTAAAGACCATGGCGGCGAACTCCTCCAGCGCCAGCTTTACCTTGGCGGAGAGTTTTGGAATCATGGAGAGCAGCTGAGCATCCGTAATCACCTCAAAGAGAGAGTGCGGTACTCCTCCGCCGTCTCCATCATGCGGGCGATGGACGTGGGGCCAAGACCACGGCGCGGGACATTGATGATGCGCAGAAGGCTCAGTGTATCGCGAGGATTGTAGATCACACGCAGATAGAGCAATAATGTCTTTAATCTCACGTCGATCATGGAAACGCACCGAACCAACCATTGCGCCACGGGACACCTGTCGCGTAAAAAGCCTCCTCAATATTGCGTGACTGCGCATTGGTGCGGTAGAGCACGGCAATATCGCCATACTGACATGGAACATCGTGTGCAGACGCTCCACCTCTCGCACGATATAGGAGGCCTCATTCTTTTCCGTTGCTCCTCATAGATCGTAATGCGGTCGCCGGTCGGATTATCCGTCCAGAGCTCCTTCTTCTTGCGCGTCAGGTTGTTCTCGATCACAGCATTCGCTGCCGCAAGAATATTCTTTGTCGAGCGGTAGTTCTGCTCGAGCAGGATAACTGTCGCCTCGGGTAGTCCTTCTCAAAGTTCATGATGTTCCGCATATCTGCGCCCGCGCCAGCCGTAGATTGACTCGGGTCTGCATCGCCGACGACGCAGATATTCCGGTGCTCTGCGGCAAGCAGCTTGGTGATCGCATACTGTGCGCCGTTCGTATCCTGATACTCATCCACAAGAATGTACTGGAACTTCTTTTTGGTACTTCGTCCCGCAATTCCTCATTCTTCGTAAGGAGTTCCACCGTCAGCATCAGCAGATCATCAAAAATCCAGTGCATTGTTCTCCTGCAGCTTGGACTGATAGAGTGCATAGATCTTGGCGACCTGTTCGGCAAAGAAATCCGTTGCCTCGCGCCGTAAATGCCGCGACATCGAGCGAGACGGTTCTTCGCATCGGAAATATGCGCCTGCACCACGCCGGGAGCGGTACTGCTTCTCGTCGATATTGAGCTCTTTCAGGGCACTCACGGATCAGCCCCTTGCTGTCCGCAGCATCGTAGATGACGAGTTCTTCGCATAGCGCCCATAGTGCTCGAGCTCCATGCGCAGAAAAGCGGGCACAGAACGAGATGGAATGTGCTCAGCCAAACGTCCTGCGCCGCATCTCCGATCAGTGCATCCACGCGTTCACGCATCTCGCGACAGCCTTATGTGGTAAATGTAATGGCAAGGATGCGGTAGGGCGGAACACCATGTTCCAGCAAATTGGCGATGCGAAATGTCAGCACGGGTCTTTCCGGACCCCGCGCCGGCAACGATGAGGAGAGGCCCCTGCAGGCACGCGACAGCGCGCTGCTGTGGCTCGTTCAGCCCTTGCATCAAATCCATAGAATCGTCCCTTTCACTCCAAATAAGAAAGGCGGAGCCGCCGCCACGGCAACTCCGCCCCTCCCGCATAGCAGTATCCCTTATGTCTTAATTCGCTTGACCGCTTCCGAGAGCGGTGGAATGATCTGCTTCTTGCGCGACATGACGCCCGGCAGATAGAGATGTGTTCCGCTCGTATCCTTGCGGAACGCCTCCCCGATCAGCGTGCGCGGCGAGCCCGTAAAGAGCAGATAGGTTGCCTCCTCGAGAATATCCGTAATCATAACGAGACTGAGGTCAAAGCCCTCCGTGTCGCAGATGGACTTCATCGCTGCGAGGAGCTCATCCTCCTTCGCCATGATTTCCTTCGTGTCCATCACCGAGGTCTGACTGACGACCACACGATAGGCACCGATGGTGAACTCCTTGAGGTCGTTGCGGACAATCTCCATCGGCGTCATATTGCCGACACTGGAGCCCGCCTTCAGCATCTCGAGGCCGTACGCGTTCATATCCACGTCTGCGATCTCAGCGAGACGCTCCGCCGCCTGTTTATCCTTTGGCGTGCAGGTCGGAGACTTGAACAGCACCGTATCAGAGATGATGGCAGGAGAGCAAGAGACCCTGCAATCGACGGAGGAATGTCGATGTCGTTCTGCCAGTGCATATTAGAGACAATCGTCGCCGTGCAGCCGACTGGCTCGGCGTGAGTGTAGATTGGTTCGCTCGTACTGATCCCACCGAAGCGATGATGATCGATGATCTCGATGATCTTCGCTTCCTCGATATCCCTCGACTGCCTGATTGCGCTCGTTGTGATCGACAAGAATCACTTGTGCCGGATCGGAGACCCCCAGACGGTCACGGCTCACGAGACCGACGATGCGGCCGTTCTCCAATACGGGATAATTACGGTAGTTGGTCTCCTCCGCGATTCCCTTGATATCAGACAGGGGAGATCGAGGCGGCTTGAAGCAGACGGGATTATCGTGCATGATGCGCCGAATGGGCACACACTGGTTGATGAGACGCGCTACGGTATAGGTATCATACGGCGTCGAGAGGACAAAGATACCACGCGTCTCCTGCTTCCTCCAGCGCCTCTGCCGGAACGCGGCCGTCCCCGGTCACGACAAGGCAGGAAATCCCCTGGTTAATGCAGGTCAGAATCGTCTCGGGCTTTCGGTCGCCCACGAGCACGATGTCGTTCCTTGATGATCTTCTTAATCGTTGCGATACTTCCGGCAGCGATGCGAGATCTGTCCCTGATTGTCTCCGACTCATCACCGGAGACAAGCACCTGACTGTCGGTGGCATGAATGATGTCGCGATAGCGTACGCGCATATCCGCGAGATTCGTCATGCCGAGCTCCTGATACCGCTTGGCAAGATCACTGACCGAGACGATGCCGACGAGAAGCCCCTGGCTGTCCGTCACGGGAATCGACCGCAGATCATTCTCGCGCAGAACCTCCCCAGATTTCGCAGGGGTATCGTGCTGACGCACAACGATCTTAGCAGTCCATCGCAATATCCTTGACACGCGGATAGAGATCGGGGATCAAGAGCGGCTTTTCGACATGGAAGTACTCCAGCGCAAACCGCGTTTCCTTATTCACTTTGCCGGCGCGTGCGGCAATGGCATCGATGCCCTATGGCCTGTTTCAGATGGGCATAGCCGATCGCGGAGCAGATCCGAATCCGTGTCCGGATTACGATGCCCAATGACATAAATTGGCTTCGCAACGTTCAAAAATAGTACCTCCTATTACGGTTCTGTCCACCGCATACATCGTTGTTATTATAGCATATTCACTGATTCGATTCCATAAGCAAAAGAGATTCGATAAGCAAAAGAAAAGATGCAGGACATGAACCGCACCTGCATCCTTTGTATCCGCCTCACACCTCAAAAGCACCCTTGAGGTGATGAATCCCCCACTCGCTTCCCGCGGCATAGACCTCAACGATGTCAAAACGGCAAGGTGTTTGATCCATCCGTTTTTCGCGCAGATACCACATCGCCGTCTGTATAATCTTGCGCTGCTTTTCGGTAGTTTACCGCTTCTGCGGAAGTCCGCAACGAACGCTTCGTCGTGTCTTTACCTCGACAAAGACCAAGGTATCACGATCCTTTGCGATCAGATCGATCTCCCCTATCTTTGTGCGATACTTCTGTGCCAGAATTCGATATCCCTGCGCACCGAGATAGCGAGCAGCACAGGACTCCCCGCGATCTCCCAGCACCTTATTGCTCATGGCGATTTCCTGCTCCCCATGTGACGGTCAATCCGATAGACATGGGCGAGCACTTCAGCGATCGTACGATAGAGCTCGGGAGGAATCTCGCGGTCAATCTCAAGCGCCATCAACATATTGACGAGCGATTTATTCTGATAGACTGGTATGCCGTTTTTGCGTGCCTCCGCCAAAATGCGGTCAGCAACGAGGGAACGGCCTTTTGCCGTCACGCGCGGCGCACGATCCGACTTTGCATCATATTTGATGGCAACAGCACGCGGTTCTTCTTCGCGCTGCTCCTCTTCCCCTGTCCGCGTGATCCGGCATATCTCACCATCCTTGCCTTTTTCGTCTCTCAATCCACCAAGAATATTATATGAAGCGATCTCGTTATCGTCAATAGTCTGTCGCCATGACTGTCATCATCAGTTGGTGAAGAAACGGCGCTCGCCTATCGCGCCGATCTGTATACCCCTCGATCACCAAAGAGGTTCCGTCAGCGGACGCACGTATACTGTCGAGTTCGTTACGGAACTCCCATGCGGCATCTGCATCAGAAAAAAATAGAGACGCATATCGACACGATTCTCTTCGTAGATGCGATTGATGAGTTCGACAGTGCCGATGTGATCCGTTAGAACACAGATTCTGAGCCACGTCTCTTTCTTGACCTGATCCGTCGCCTCGTCCTTGTGGGACTCATCATAGACATGAATATAGGCGGGATACTCGGTCTCTCCCATGAAGAGCGGCATCACATAGCTCATGGAGCGCTGTCCCGGCTGCGGTGCCGCATTCTCCCCCTCCAGTGAGTGACGCATGGTCAGAGCCAATGCCGCGACATCCCGCCCCGCACGTCTGTATTGCTCGCCGTCATCTTGCGCGCCTTGACTAGATCGGCCATCTGCATAAAAGCCCATAGGCGCGGAAGATCCGGCATCTGCTGTTCAAACGCCGCTTGGCGGACGGTTCCGGGAATGTTCTGCTGTGTCAGCTGGATGAGTTGCTGGAGCTGCTTCGCATCACCTTCACTCAGAGTCTGCGTGCGTCCGCTGACGAAGTTCTGGAGCAGAAGAGTCTCGCGCTGGCTGAGATTTTCATTTTTGCAGGAGCACGCGTGCCAGGGTCGCGAAGCGTGCTCATCATCTGCGGTACATTCTCCATGGGGCGTGTGATGAACTTCGGAATGAGCGTCGGCGTCTCGGCCGTCTTTGCAGCATCTGAGCCCTGCATCGTGGAAGCGGGCGGCTGTGTCGCCGCTGTCTCCGCCCGGCCCGCCTGTGAACGGGCGACCTGCTCCGTGCTCTGAGGCGTTTGCTTTGCGGCTTCTGCGGTTCCTGTCCGCGCCTCTTCGCCAACGGGCTGACGAGCAGGATTCAGTGTCCCGCCCATGCCTTCCTGACGCACGGGTGCACTGCCCTGCGGGAGAGGAGTCTCCTGCTGCATGGTAGTCTTCCCCTGCTGTGCAGCGTTTTTCCCTGCACCATCTCCGTGCCCTGCCCGCGCTGTGCCTCTGCCGCAGATAGAGAGGGCGCGGCATTGCCTTTCGTGCCGATACCGACTGCGGCAGTATCTGCCTGACGAAGTGCAGGGGCTTCCGTTCCCTTTGCCGATGGTGCAGAGGAGGCTCACTCTGTTTTGCCCCTGTGCAGCGCTGTCGGCGGGAAGGTCCTCTGTGGCAGCCGCAGGGATCCGATGCAGCTGTGGCAGCAGGCGCAGGATTTTGCATAGCTCCCGCTGCAGGCGCCGCCATGCGTACGTTCTGTCCACTTGCCGGCATCTGCGCTGCGCCCTCTTCTGCGGAGAGTACGGCGCTTCCCTGCTGCGGTGTTACCTGTGCCTCTCCTGTCTGCACCGGTGACTGCGTCCCTCCCGGCTGCGGCATTGTCTGCTGCGTCGCCACTTCCGCGTCACGCGGCATCAACAGCTGAACCAGCTGATTTAGAAACGTCATGGAGGAGGTACCGCCGCCGCTTGCCGCAGCAGGTGGAGCACCTGCACTCGCATTCAGCTGAGAGAGGACGGTCTGTAAATCCTTTGGGAGGAGTTCGGCATTTCCTGTATCAATCAGCTGAAACGCGGCTTTCGTCAGCATGATCGGTTCAAATGTTCCGCCCGCATCCTTGGCGATGGCACTTTTCAACGCCGCAAGCAGGGTCGCCACGTCGTCGCTGACACGGGGAACTTCGTTCGTCTCCGCCATCGTTCCCATCTGATTCAACATGCGCGCCAGCGTCGTCAGCTGATCCGTCGAAAAGCGCTGACTTGCCGCCGTACTGCCAAGCCCCTGTGCAAGTGTGGACTCAATCGAAAAAGACTGCCGAATGATATTCCGTATGACCTCTTTGAGCTCCTGCGAATCTGCTCAACATTCGTCTGCTGACGTCCGTTGATTTTTGGACAGAACATCCGCCATACGGTCAATCGCAGTCTCAATGGACACGTTGGTACGCTGACTGAATGCCGCTGAGGGCATTCTCCTGATCGCCGCGGCCTTGTACTCCTTCGGTCGGGCGTTCCGATGAAATCCGCTGCGGTGCGGAGACGGCAGCCGCTGCTGCAGTTGCATTTGCTTCAATCGGCACAGTATTCACAGCCTTTTCTGTTAGTTATCATCGAGCGAATGGGCTCGAACGTTTTACGATGCAGTGGACAGATCCCATAGTTGCGGATCGCGTCGATATGTTCCTGTGTTCCATAGCCCTTGTGCTTAGCAAAGCCGTACACCGGATACGCCTCGTCATACGTCAGCATCAGGCGATCTCGCGTCACTTTTGCCAAGACCGACGCCGCCGCGATTGATGCGGATTTGGCATCCCCTTTGACAATCGACTGTGATGCCATTCTCAGATGCGGAAGCGCCACAGCGTCAATCAGAACCTCCTGCGGTGTCGGCAGAAGCGCAGCGACAGCATCATACATCCCTTTACGTGTCGCCTCCAAGATGTTCATTCGGTCAATCGTCTCAGCGTCAATGAGCTCGACATGATAGGAAAACAGCATCCGAAACGATTCTCTCGTAAAGCTCTTCTCGCACTTTTTCAGACAGCTTCTTTGAGTCGTTCAGGCGGGGAAGCAGGTACTCCTGCGGCAGAATCACCGCCGCTACTGCGACAGGCCCCGCCAGAGGGCCACGCCCAGCCTCATCCACACCGGCGACGATAGAGTGCCCGCGCTCAGCGCACAACGCTCATACGCATACATTGCATAGAGACGCGCACGCTCCTGCTGTGCACGTTCATAACGGCGAAGAATCGCTTGGACGGTTTTTCGCGCGTCACATTTGCAGGTATTGAGAAAATTCTCCGTCACATCTCCGCGACGAAAAACGTCTTCTATCTCTTTTATCGTCATTTTCTCTGATTCCTTCACCGCACTGCTTATGCAGATGGGATGCACTGGCACTGCATCTAGAAATCCGCCCTAGTCTGCCACTCCGAAAAATCCGTCAAAATTACCTGCTCCCGCCTTTTTCGTAATCAATTTTGCCGCCGGCGCGGAGGCATCCGCGTTTTCGTCCAATGGCATCAAGCAGCTCAACCCCCTCAGGCAGAGGTTCATCCAGCCGATAACGCGTACACAGCGACTGCGGAGTGTCCTCTCTCAAACGATTCAGAAGAAGCAGCACCACACTTCCTACATCGTAAACATTGTCATTGATTGCCCCTGTAAATGCAAGATGAAGCGCCGCCTGCTGATCCTCAAATTTCGGCCAGAGGATGCCGGGCATATCCAGCAGCTCGAGCTGTGCACCAAGGCGAATCCACTGCTTTGCGCGGGTCACACCGGGGCGGTTCTCTACCTTTGTCTTCGTGCCGCCCGACAGCCGATTGATCAGTGACGACTTGCCGACATTTGGAATGCCGAGAATCATACAGCGCGCGGCACGTGGTTTCGCCCCATGCTGCACCAATTTATCCGTTTTCGGCTTTGCGCAGCGTGCAATCGCCTGTACGAGTTCCTTCGTTCCCTTCCCCTTCACGGCGTCCACGGGAACAGCAGAAAGCCCTTCTGCGGCATAATACTTGACCCACGCACGTGTCACATATTCATCCGCAAGATCCGCCTTGTTCAGCACGATGAGCCGCGGCTTCCCGCCCACAATCTCTCGCAGAACAGGATTTGCAGAACTCATCGGAATGCGCGCATCGAGGAGCTCTACCACCACATCCACCGACTTTAGATTCTCCTGAACCAGGCGCTCCGCCTTCCGCATGTGCCCCGGGTACCACTGGAGACTTGGAATGTCGATTACGTTGTCAGTATATGTCATTATCTGTATTCCTTCCGATGCCTTATTTTACTGGAGTTTATCAGCATACGTAAATGTATAAAGCGAGAAAAATCATGATTCATCACTATCAATACTATATCATATTTTTAGGGAAAATCCCATAAACGGGAGACAAATGGGAGACGAGGGCGCAATTTGGGAGACAAGCAAAAATAAGCCCCAGAGCCGAAGCCCGGGGCGCGAGTACACCTATATCGTTATGCCTTGACCGTCGGTGTCAGCGACTTGTCGAGCACGAGGTGCACAAGCCACACTCCGCCCTGCATTACTGCAGGGCAGGGACGACCGCATCGCGCCAGTAGCACCAGCCGTGCTCCTCTTTTGCCTGCTCCCTTGATCTGCCCGACGAACTTATCGACCGCCTGCTCGATGGCGGGGATGCACTCAGCGAGATCGTGCGTGTCACGCGCTGCTTGACCTCCTCGGTCACCTGATCGACGTTGATCTCCTTGACGATTACGTCTCTAATGTCTGTCCACTTACTCATGATGTTTTTCTCCTTTCACGGCGTTCCGCCGTTATCCTTCCAATACTGCCGATACCAGTTTGCCTTGCCGCGCAGCACGTCGCCGCCGCGGCCGCCATCTGTCGACCACGGGTGGAACTTCGGGCTCTCCAGCGTGCCGAGATACTCGAGATCCCAACGCTCGCAGGTCGTGCGCGGACCGTACGCCTCATGCGGCTCGATTCCGTCCTCATTGTCCGCTGCCTCGCCATGTGTGAGGACGCGCTGCTTGTCGATGGTCAGCCAGAGGCCGTTAGAGAGTGCGGCGATGGCCTGCGCCATGCTCTCAATCTGTGCGTCGGTCGGTGGCTCTGCGCCGAGGCGGTTTGTATCTGCGTCCAAACACCCGAGGATACATACACTCACACTGCCGCTGTTGCGCCGCCACGTCGCGGCGAGTACATCATCCAGCTTCCCGTCAGCAATTACGTAGATTTCGCCGTCCTTGTCGATCTGGACGTGGTAGTCACTCCAGAACTGCCCGTAGTGTCCCGCCGACCAATGCAGATACACTTTCGTCTCACGGCCGTATTCTGTCGCTGCCGCTTGAATGTTTTCGCGGTACTGCCCCGCGAGCGCCTCAAGTTCTGCTGGCGACACCCGCCGCATCGCGTTCCTGCTCAATACGTGTGCCATTATTTCTGCTCTCCTTTCTTCTCGTCCTTCTCATTTTTCAGCTGTTCCAGTGTGTCACGCAGTTTCTTTGGGACGGGCACGCCGGAGTTCGCCGCGTTCTCAACAATCGAGAGCCCCTCGTTGCCGATGAAGAACCAGATTACAAGCACCCGCGCCGCCTCACCGCCCGTGAGATCGGAGATAAAAATGTGCGAGGGCGACGATGGAGAGGATGAGCACCTTCTTGCAAATCCCCCGAAAGCCGACTTTGCTGCTCCATCCGCCGAGGTTTGGATTGACCTTCGCCAGCATTCCCGTTACATAGTCCATTCCCGCATGAGTACCAGAAGTGCCTCCATCGCCTTGTCCCATCCGCAAAGGTACGCGATCACGCCGCCTACTACCGCCGTCATGCTTCCTGCCTCCACCTCCGTCCCTGTCGGCACGCAATCTGCGAGCCACGTCAAAAATACTCTGCATAAGCATCACTCCTTTCCGTGCACAGAAAAAGCCGCCACGTATTATGACGGCTATTCTGCGCTTCTCATCACCCTACGTGGTGCCTCGACGATCCACTCTGCGACTCTTCTCGCGGTATGCCTCCCGGTACAACGTGCAGGTTCTTCGGGTTATCCTCGGGGACAGTGCAAATTTCCCTCCCTGCACAAGGGACACCATAAGCGACGACGATGCAGCTGTAGATTGTTGCTGCCATTGTTATTTTCCTCCTTTGAGTTTTTGCAAGTTCCGCTTCAAGCGCCGCGATGCGGCTCTGCATGTCCACCATGCCCTCCATGACGGCAAGCTCCGTTTCGGGTACGCTTGCCGTCGGCTCTTCTGTTGTCTCTACGGGCGGAGCAGGCGGAGCGGAGACGGGTTTCCCTGTCTTCGGGTCACGGATGTAGCCCGTGCCGTTACTCTCCCGCGCCGCGATTGCCGATGTAGTATGCCCCATTCCTCGTCGCTGATTTCTACGCAGCCTGCTGCTTCTCCCGCGTTTTTCGTGCCTGCCAAATAGATGGCTCTGCACACTCCTCCATCGTCGAATTTTTGCCAAGTATGCCATGTCGAGGCTCCTCTCTCAAATCATCCCTATAATGATTCCATACACGGGTGAACTCTTCTCCCTTCCTACGTTGAATTTCACGCGTACACGCCCTTTGTCAGGTGTCAGTCCTGCATACATCACAGGGGGACATCGTGTGTTCTGTGCTAAACACGTTGAGGTTTCCGTAGAAGAGCCTGTTCAAGGCCAACGGCAGAGCCTTTTTCCTGTTCGTTGTTGCTGTCCGAGTTGTTCGTGTTGAAATACACGAACTCTATCACTGAAACCCCCAAAAAGTTTTTCCAAAGTAGATGTACCCGCTGCTCGCAGAGTTGTCGAGATCCCATCTAGCCCGCTGAGATTCAGTGCATTCTTCAAAAGGTCTTGAAACTTGCTTTTTCACCCACCCGACCGTTGCGGGTTGCGCGTCATTCTCCGTTCCGATGCTGATCACTTCCAGTGTCTTGACAGCGAGCTTGTCAAAGAATCCCCCGCCCCAGTGTTTCTTTTTCCGTCCCGATGCTGCCTTCCCATTCGCACGTGGGACGTAGTTTCTTGTTGCCATGTGTCACCAATCCTTTCTTACATCTCTTTCGGCATGATATTACCGTCCTCATCCAACTCGTAGTTGACGCCGTAATGCGGCTCTGCTGTCGGCATGATGCCGCCGTCAGTATCAATCTCAAACATATCGCTATCGATGGTGTAGAGCCGCTTGACGCGCCAGACAACCGTGCCATCCGTGATACTGTCCCGAGATGGACACCAGCTCAGGTCTTGCAGCGTCGCCGCCGTCGTGCCCGCCTGCACCGCACTCAAGGCGCAGGTCGTGCCGCTGCAGCTGCGTGTCGTAGAGGATGTCACCCATCTCATAGCGCGTATTGCGCCGTACAGAATCCGGCGCTATTCGCGAGCATATCCGTGTTGACCAGCCCGCAGTGTCAATGCGCACCTCGATATTCGCCGCATTCGAGACGACGATGTTCATGGCGTACGTCGCCGCCTGTTTGAGTGCGGCGGTCTTCGGCAGGATGGATTCGGGGTTCGGGTCAAGGGAGATCATATAGAGGATTTCACCGCGATCTGGATCTTTTGCAAAAAGCCCCCACTCACGTGCGTAGAATGCCGCCGTGACGTTGGACGAGAAGTGATGCCCGTCACGGTGCGCATGCCGTCCTTCGCCACAACGCTGCTGATCCGAAGACCGCTTTCGGGCCGACGAGGTCGGTCGGTGCGTCAATCGAGCCAATGTCCTCCGTGCCGTCGCCGATCTTGACTTTCGTCAGTTCAAGCTTGCATCGCCCCGCCTCTACCTCCTGATTTGCAGGTCGTTCCCCGCTTTCGTGAGGCGCCCGCCTGTCCAGTTTGCCATAACTGCTCCTTTCTAGGTCTGTGTGACCTCAAGCACTTTGTAGATATTGCCAACACCGCCCGCATAGAGCGCCCCATCCTGCGACGCATCCCGCAGCATGCTGGATATACCTCGTAGGCCGTATGCGTGGAGACTGCCGCGCCGATGTGCCGCCTTCCATCTGCCGTCGCGTCCGTGATCTGTACCGGGTGTATCTCGTAGGTCGTGTGGATGGATGGGGCGGCGGCTAGGTACGCCGTGTTGTGCGTCTCGCGTCGGAATCTGAGTTCATCAACCATGACCGCACATTCTTCGCCGCATTGACAACGGCAAGCAACCGCGCCGTATCATCTTGCGTTATACTTTGGCGCGGTCAGAAGATCAATTCGAAAATGATATGGCTCGCCGCCATACTCAAACCACTCACTGACACCCTTCCTTGAAAAACAGTTTGCTGACCATTTTCTCAACCGCAGCTTTTGTTCCCTTGATGCGATGCTGTGCGATGGATTCGCAGAACAAGCCGACGCTTTGTGTCAATGCTCATGGACGGCTCATGGGAAATCGACGTGCCACTGCCACGCGAGCAGATCAATGACCGTCTCCGATAGCTCATCAATACGCGGCAAAGTAGTGTATCTCTTGTCGCTTCTGTGACTTTTGCAGTTCATCATCCAGCGCCCGCGCTGCCGCATACATCTGTGCATCGGCAAGGAGATTCTGAGGCGGGATGTCTGGGGTGAAAAATGCTCTGTAAATCTTTACTCATCCTCCAATCCTCCGAATGTCACCTTGATTTGATTAGCAACGAGCGACTGGTTCTTTTCGGTCTTCGTAAATACGGGCAGTTTTATTTCTGCCCGCTTTACGCCCGCCTCGCGCAGGCGATAATGAGAGCTCCGTCGGATTGATGTCCCGCCGAGGCGTTCCTTTTTGCACAGAGGATAAAATCCTGCACCGCACTCTCGGCTCGTTTCTGTATCGCTGCCGCCTCGGTCGCATCGCGGCGGTCGATGTAGTAGACGGCGTCAACGTTATACGTAACGGGTGCGGGTGCTTTGACGGTCACTTTATCGGTCGGCGGTCGGATGCTCGCATCATTCAGCTTTGCACTAACGAGCGAGATGATTTCCTCCCCCGGCACTATGCCGTCTCTCAAGCAGTACGTATACATCGACCTCCCCGGAGCGGGTGTATGTGCGTACACATCCGCGATGAGCAGATGCGCACGGCGTGATACGCGCCAGGCAGCGCCGGCCCCGCCGTGGAGAACTTTTCCGGTGCCTCGTGGATACGTTCGATAGCTCTCATCATCCTCCGTATCCGCACCGCCCTCCGTCGTTGTCGTATTGCTTGCCGATTGGAGAAAAGGCACAGGATCGACAATAGTCTTGAGTTCGCCCGCTTTTATACCCGTTCCCGATTGCCCTGACATCGTGCACGTCGCCGTCGAAGGCGGATATCTCCCCTGCGGGAATCGTGACCGCCGTATCCAGTGCAAACGTACGCTGTCCCCGCTGTCACGCATCCCTTTCGGAATCAGCGTCGCCGCTTCGCGCGGCGCGAGAGCATCAACTTCAGCGTCGTATGTGCGGACGCCTCGCCGATCCGCTCGGTACCGACGAGCGCGCCGAGATGGTCGAGATGATCGTCCACCCGCATAGACAAGGAGATTCATCTTTGCTGCATAGTCGATGATTACCCTCTGCTGAACAATGATCGCTTCTACCCCCATCAGGAAAAGACGTAGGGGATCCGCGCGTGCAAGTTTTCGATTCAGCAGGCCTTCTACCGTTTTAATGATGTTCGATTCGATGAGCTCGGGCGACCGCTCACGCGAACGACAGATCCGGCATATTATGCGAGATTCATCTCTCAGCCTCACTTTCTGCTAGGGCACTCAGACGCCCTCTTTGCCGTCGCCGCGATAGTTCACGCTGACAACCTGCGCCCGTGGTTCATAACGGTGCACAGCAGCGACGATCATGCTGTATAGCGTGCCTGCGCCGCAGGGCGTCAACGGATCGACCAGCTCTCCTGAGATGCCAAAATCGCGATCCATCGGACGGACTTCTGAGCGTGGTGGTGATTACCGTACGCACATTTTGAAGAATCTCCGCCGTTCTGGACGATGGCGCAAAGTCTATTGCGCCGACTTCCTGCATTACATCATAGGTCATGTTGCGCACCTCGCTTCCTGCGCTGCGTCATATATGACAGGAACGTATTCTTTCAGTGTCACTTCCACCTGCGATACGAGGATCCGCCCGCCATGGTCAATGCGTTCCGCGCTCTCCCCGACGCCTCTCAATCACCCACATGTGCGCGCCGATCGGCATGCTGCCAGAGCAGAGATACATCGCTTCTCCTTCTCACAGAGTTCGCGCAGCCGCTCTGTCTCCTTTGCAGGCGACACACCGAGCTCCACGTGAAAGGTCATGAAAATGTGATCTCTTCCCCGTCCGGGAGCATGTACTCAAAAATCGGCTTTTCCCCGATTCTCTCACTGCGACGCGAAACGCGCCTTGGTCGAACGTCGATAGTCACGAAAGGTGCGTACCTCATCCGTGGATACCGTAAAGACGATGTCCCCGAGTGAGCCGATCTGCACACCCTGGAGAGAGCCATGAAAAGCGGCTGCTGAGATCAGAGAGCATGTTAGTTTCACGCAGATTCAGCAGGCGTTTTTCCGTCTGCTATCATACGAGCCTATCGCGTTATCCAGAAATGACATACTACCCTCCTACAAATACGTTCCCGCTCCCCGTCGTATGCGTCCCCGACTGCCCGCACGACTGACACATCGTTGCATCCCCGATGCGCGGGATCACGAGGCCGCCCGTTGCAAAATACGCTTGCGCTTCCCACAACGCTCGCGAACGTCCCGCCATGCGGGCAATCTCGTCGAGGCCCGTATCGTTCAGCCGATGCAGTCCTCGTCCATTGACAAACACATTGCCGCTGGTTACACTCACCGTTCCCGACCGCCCGTGCGGGCGGCATGGCAGAGCCTTTATCGCATGTGCCCGTCGTCGCATCACCGTCTCTTACCGCTGCCGGCATCATATCACCTCCCTAATTCAGCGAGATTGTCCGCCCGTTGATTACCACGTCACCCGTGCTCTGGATCGTCAGCCCGCCCGTCGCGCGGTCAAACTCTACAAACGAGCCGTCGGCAAAATCAATGCGGCGCTTATCTGCGCTGTCAGCATTTCCCGCGCCAGCTGCGTAGTGCGTGCCGAGGATCCATCCCGTTGAGAAATTCTTATCGTTGCAGGCGAAGAGACACACAACCTGCTCGCCGATATCCGGCAGCCAGAAGTCACGGTGGCCTTTTCCGCCGCGCGTAGAACAGGCAGAACGGGGAGACGGCGTATTGTCGCTTTTCCTCAAACACCACGCGCGCTGCACAGTCGGCAGGAATCACCTCACTCACAACACCGACGCGCACGATGTTTCGCATCGCCTTAGTATCCATCAATCACCCTCCTCAGCTCGATTTTCGATGTGTACCCGCTCCCGATCTCATGTGAGCTGCGCATGATGAGATACTTTCCATCGTAGACATGGAATCCCTTGAGTATGACTGTATTGGACGCAAGCAGGGCAAAATCGCCCATCACTGAGGGTACCGCGACCTCCTCAGAGTTCTTTTCATGCAGCTTCTTTTTGGCGAGCTTTTCCGCCTCGTCGATGCTCTCCACCTTCTCATTGACTTCCAGCGTTCGCCCCTTCGCACGATGCGGATCTGTAAATGTGTACTCGATGAGCTCTCCCTTGCCGCCGTTCTTATATTTCACATGACAGGCGCGGTAGATGTTATGAATCGTCATCCGACAATCGAATGACGCGATATTATCCCGCCCCTTTGTGATCGTCGCGATCGGGTCGGCGTTCTCATATTTTTGAGATGTCGAACACGACAATCGTCTCATTCGTGACCTTGAGGGCAAGCCCCGCATCCTTGCATATCTTTTGCAGAAAGGCGAGGTCTGTTTCCTCCGACTGTTCCGCGCGGTCAATGATCGGATCGTCGGGCGCGTCATAGTAGTGCTGCATCGACGCCCCTCCGCTACGTCCTGCACGATGCGGAAAGGTTCGCCTTCTCCCATGCACGCGTGCGCTCTACGCCGCGCAGGTCGGTGTTATTCGGCACCGAGATCAGCTTTATCTTCGCCTCATTCGGTGGACCCGTATTCGTGATCTCATCGACCTCAAACTTTCCGAATGGCAGTTCACGGTTATCCCCTCATATTCCCAGTCCGACACCGCGATGCCGATGTCCGCCATGTTGCTCCCACGTTCCGGCAGCCAGTCTCCCTGCCAGAGCTCTTCCCGATCTTCCAGCGTGATCTCCGCGCTGTCTGCCTCTCCACCCAGTACCTCGCGCACAGAGAACGCCTTGAGAAATGCTGCGATATCCCGTGATATGTCCACATTGTCATAGGTGCATTTGACCTTTGCCCGCCGCGCCTTCATGCTCTACCTCCTCCACGGCGGCAGATTCTTTGTGCGCCCTCTGCCGGAATTGGCGGAATAGCCAACACCGTTCCCGCCGCAAAAAATCCCCGTATGCACATGCATGCGATTGGCGTCCATCAGCAGGTCAACATAGCGACAATCCCCCATCTGTTCGTAGGCGATAATATCCCATGTATCGCCGCTGCGTGTCGTATATGTCTTAGCCAAAAGTCAGACGCCCCCTCTCACGTCGATAGTTTTCCATCTGCTCGGCAAACGTGCGCTGTACCTGCCGCCCTGCATCCATCACCGCTTGTTTAACCTTCTCCGGCGCGGTATCCCCGTTGAAATTCAACGTGATCGAAATCGGCGGTGCACTCGCCGCAGGTTCTGCGCCGCCGCGCCCGACAACGGAAAGGGGCGTATCGCCCGTATCCCTGCCGACGCCGAGAATTTCGCCCGCCTTGCGCCAGAGTCCAATCGCACGCGGCGAGCCGTCCAGTGGAATCGCCGCCTCGGCGCTGTTCTCTGCAAAGGTCGTAAGGAATGCGCCCTTGCGGTAGATACCGCCGCGCGCATTCGCGGCGATTTCCTGTCCACCGCCCCCGCCATCGCTGCTGACGAAGTCTTTCACATCCTTGATGATGCCCGTCACAGTGTTCTTGATGCCGCCGAGGATCCTGCCCGCGACATTCGCCAGCGTCCGAAGATGCTGCTGAATATCTCCACGATGCCCGTCCATGCGGTTGTCCAATCCCCCGCAAACACGCCCGTGATAAAGGTGATAATCCCCGTAAGCACGCCGACAAGCCCGTTGATGATATCTGTTACTATGCCGATTGCCGTTGTAATAACACCAACGACCACATTTGCAAAAACGATAAACGCAGCAACAAGAACACCGCCGAATATTTCAGCGACGGTCATACCGATACTGATGAGAACGTCGAACGTTCCGCTATGCTCCGCAAACGCCGCACTCACCTGAGCTGAATGCTGTCATAAATGCCTCACCGATTGCCCGCAATTCTCGGTGCGAGCGTATCCACCAACGTATAAAAACGCCGTTTTCAGCCGCTCGATGGTTGGCTGCATCGCTGTCCAGGCATTGCTGAAAGCGGTTTGAATCCGCTCCCACAACTGCATGAAGAACGATTTCCCACCTTGTCCCCAGTTGGCATAGATGAGATACGCTGCTGCTGCAAGTGCCATGAGCGCAATCCCAAGCGGCGAAAACGCTGCTGCAAGGGACGCCTGCCGATGGAAAGAATCGCCGTCCCAAGCCCGCGAAATGCGGCACTTGCCTTACTGATAGCGCCCGTCATGCTGAAATTACAGTGCCATGTTGAGCGCAGACCTGCCCGCAGCTTTTGCGCTATCGGCGATGGATGCCGCGCTGCTTGCTATGCTCGCACGTGCAGTGGACATACCTGCTTTCATGCTTGCAAATGCTCCCTGCGCCCCTGCTGCGCCAGTTTGCACCCCAGTGCGGATACCGTTGCCTATGTCCGCCCACGTTGGTGCACGCATACGATTGAAAGCATCAACCGCACTTGCTGCCAAACTCCTATACGTTCCCGCGCTCGATGCCGTATTGATTGCCGCCATTGCTCGCGCCTGCGCCCATGTTGCGGTAGTCAAAAGTTTCTGTCCTACTGTTGTATTTGCGATCATAAGCGCATAAATCCGCATGGATGCCGCCGCATATTGACACACTGCCGATACGAGCTGATAGCCTTTCGCCGCTACAATAAGAGCGACAAAAAGCCGCCCCTGCTTCGACGGCAGCTTTCGTCCAGTCCCTCATGTTCTTTTACCCATGTGGAACTGACGCCGCCGCATCTGCGCCCCATTTCGCCACATCTGCAACAGTCGGCAGAAAGAGTGTCCCGATGGAGATTGCTGCGCCCTCAACGGCGGATTGAGCTGGACGATAGCGCCCTTCGCATTATTCATCATGACCGCCGCCATCTTTTCGGCTTCGCCGTCGCAGTGTTCCATCTGTGATACGAGGTCATTAAACACCTCGGGGCCCGCATCCAGCACATTCAGCCAGCCCGTCGCTGCCTCTGTGCCGAAGATCATCTGCATATAGGCGAGTTTCTCTTCACTGGTCAGCCCCTGCATTTTCGTACGCAGTTCCCGTAATACGGCGACCATTTTGTGCGAGCCTTCCCCGGCGATGTTGTCCATGTTGATGCCGAGCGAGGCTAATGCCGCCGATGCCTCTTGATGCTGCGCGGATACATCCGACAGCGATATGCCGAGCTCCCTGCATTGCCTTGCTCGCCTTCTTCGGTGGACCCGCAAGTCGCATCGTCCCGCACGCAGGGCGGTACCTGCCTGCGACGCCTTGACGCCCGCATTCGCCATGATGCCCGTGAGCGCCGCTGTCTCCTCCATCGTCGCAGCTCATAGGCGGCGCGCAACGGGCGCGGCATATTTCATCGTCTCGCCGATCATCTCGACATTAGTATTCGTGCGCGTCGCCGTGACGGCGAACACATCCGCCATGTGCGATGCCTGATCCGCCGCAAGGCCGAACGCCGTGAGGTCATCGGATACGATATCCGCCGTGCGTGCGAGATCTGTTCCTCCGGCGGCGGCGAGGGCGAGCAGTCCGGGCATGCCTGCGATGATCTGCTCTGTATTCCATCCGGCCATACCGAGATAGCTCATCGCCTCCGCCGACTGCTGCGCCGTGAACTGCGTCGTCTCACCGAGGCGGCGTGCCTCTGCTATGAGTCGCTCGATCTCATCTGTATTGGCGCGCGTGATTGCCTGCACTTTCGACATAGCGGCCTCGAACTTTGCCGCCGTCTCAACGACGCCATAGATCGGTGCGGCGACCATCCCCGCCATAGCAACGGCATTCCCGAACCCCGCTTTTGCATTGGCGAAATTCTCCCCTGCCGCCGCTTTCGCCGCCTGTGCATTCCGCAGTCGATCGGCAGATGCTTTCGTCTGTGCCATCTCCTGCCGCAGACGGGTGAGGTGCGCGCGGTACTCATCGGCACTCATACCCGCCGCGCGCATGCCCTGCTGCGCCCGCTCCATCGCCGATTGGTACTGGCTCTGTGAGATTTTTCCCGCGTCGTATTGCTGCCGGATACGGTCAATCTCGCGTGCGTATGCCTTTACCTGTCCCTGTGATGCCTGCCAAGCTCGTTCAAGACGTTGCTGCTCTGCTTTCAGATACTGTGTTTCGTCACTCAGTCTCTGCATGGCAAGAGAACTGCGATTCATCGCCGCACCGAACGATGCGTTCATCACGGCTCCGATCGCAAAGGAAATGGCAAATATTTTTCCTACCGCCACAAAATCCCCTCTTTTTCTGCTATAATAGATTTATCAAATACGACAAGGAGAGTGATTCAAATGTTAACGTATCTTGTTGTGATTCCAATCGTTATAGTTGCGGCTATTATTTCTCTCACCCTTGTTTATGGAGCAATCAAACTGACTGTATGTCTTGTTTTTCATTTGACTTCCTTCTTGTATGGTCTTTGGTTAAGGCGAAACGGAAACTATAACGAGTTTCAAGATATTTTCGGGGAAGGTCATAGCAACGCAGAGGCAGCGGCTTATGTCGCCGCCTTTTTTTATTCCCCTGCGTGCTCTATCCTGCCTCGATCACATCCATCCAGCAGCGCAGCTCTCTGAGTGTCTGCCTCTGCCAGTAGTCCAGAGATCCCGCCTCGCGCAGGGGCAAAGATGATCCCCCGCCTGTTGCGCCGGGTCAGCTCCTCGCCCAAAGACTGCAATAAAAAAATTCAGCGTCCTTGTAATGACCGCCGTGCAGGGTGCGCAGCTTCAGCTTGCGGATCTCCTCGAATGGGACCCCCATCGCCGTCGCCGCGAGCCGCGCGCGGAAATTCGCGCTGTAGACGATATCGGGCGTCGGATCGCCCGTCATGCGGCAGGCGCGTTCTGCGTTGATGAACGCATTGGAATCCAACTCATCCAGACGATTCTCAAGCTCCGCGAAATCGAGTTCCTTCTTCTCCTCGATGATCTCCATATTCTCTTTCTTTTCCATGTCCAAGCCTCCTTAAAATTGGTATCAAAAACCCGCCCATATTGAGCGGGTTCGCTGATGAAGTTGTGGTTTACTGCTGATTGCGCTTGCGGCGGGCACGCTCCATGCGCTTTCCCATGATGACGCCAAGCGTATAGCTGCGCATCATCTCCCAAACGTCAATCGGACGCTTCTTGTCGATCAAACCGTAAATCTCTGACATTGCGTTATCATCTGGAAGAAACTGATGTCCGAGCAGTTCTGAGGTCGTCATAACTACGCCGCCTCCCGTCCGAAAATCTTTTCAAACACAGGAATGACGGAATCGTAGTACCGCCACGTCTCGACTTCCTTCACCGAGTGTTCGGACTTGCTGTAGAACAGCTTGCCGTACTCGGGCGTCTTGAGCTTGTGCGCGTTCGCCAGCTTTCCGATTCTGTTGGCTGACACACCGAACATCGCGCCAATCTCCGTCGCGGAGTAGGTCTTGCGCTCGGCTTCCTGCATTGGCAGGACAGGCACACCGCCATTAAGTGCCTCTGCGGACTTCGCCTGCAGGATGTGGCGGTACTCGGGGATGTCGATCTGCGCAGCGATTTTTGAGGTACTGGTTCGACTCACGCACACGCGCGTTCAGCATGCGGGCTTTCAGCTCCTGCTCCTTGAACGCGCTGCGTTCTTTCGGGATTGTGCCATACGAGCCGGTCTTGCGGATGGAGGGCAGGACTTCCGATGTGACCCACCGCTTAAACTGCTTTGCCTTGGGAAGTTTCGAGCCGAAAAATCAGAGCATAGACGCCTGATTCGTTGATGATGATTGCCTTGCTCTTATAGGTTTGAACCAGTCCCCTGAATCAGGGTACTGGTTTTATCCTCCCTCATCAACGTGCGTAGCAATAGCATTCTCTGGTTTTGCATAGCCCAGAATATCCGCAACATCCTTGCCGATGAAATACGACTTTCCATCCTTCACAATCGTCCGCACCTTGCCGAACTCGGCATTCTCGAAAATCTGTACTTCGTTTGCCATTATGCAATTCTCCTTTTTCCTGCCCGAAGAATCATGCTATAATGGATTTAGCAAGTCCTTCGGGGTTGTCTACGGGTTTCGCTTTATTCCTTTGGTCGGGATGAGGGGCGAAACCCTATTTCTTTTTATGTCGTCTGCCAACTTTTTATCCCGCGCCGAACACCTTCCGCACGAGGCACATTTTTCTTGCTTGCAATAAGCTGATAATACCTGCTCGCTTTCCACATCCAATCGGATGTGTGGTACTGACTTAGGATTATCAGTTGGTCGACCCTATTTTTAGCTACCACATTATTACCTCCTATTTTTGTAGCCCAAATAGATAATATTATTTAGGGCTACAAAAGTCAAGAGGTTTTTGAAAAATTCTACCCGACCATAGAATTTTGTGATAAGAAAACCGCCTCGCACGGACGAAGCGGTTCTTTTATGATATAATGCTGACAGGTGCCATCTATACGGTAGGCGGTCGATTCTGAGCCCCTGAAAGGGGCGATGCCCATGACGATCAACGATTTACTCGCGTTGCTCCCTTGTAACGCTGTTTATCCTCGTCGCCATCAAAGCATAAGAAAACCCGCCTGCTCCTGACAAGTTCGGGCGGGGTTTCTCGTTCAACCAATGGGGCTGACCGTTTACACGATAGCACCTTTTCTATGCCTATTATACATCTCACCTCCTCAAATGACGAGTAGATGATGAGGATGATTGATATCATCTCCAAGAAAAGCACTCTGCGTTTCTGCAAAGTGCTTTTCTCGTTTACAGTCCCAGAGCCTTGCGCACATCGGCGAGATAGTCCACGCCGTCGACGAAGTGGATATAGTTGAGCTTGTCGATCTCAACCTTGCGCACGCCGTCAATGGTGACCTTGATATAGGTCACCTCCAGCGTCGTCTTGCTGTCCATGTGGTCAGCGGGCTTCAGCGAGCCGAGGTCACCCTTTTTCGCCAGCCCGCGAATGCGTTGACCTTGACTGCCTGCACCTTGAGTCTCGCCCGTCGCTGCGTCGTACCGTTCGGTTTGCCCCGCGAAACTCAAGATCCTGCGAACGCATCGCAAGGAGCTCGGTCACATCCTCATTGAGTGTGCGCCAGCTGATCTCCGTCTCCATGCTCTCTTGTCTGCCCCGGCGTCGGTATCCGATCTCTCCGCCGATGCCCGCGCCCGAGATCGTCGCCGTCTTATAGCTGATCGACGGAGCGTCACATCCGCCATACCGAGCTTTCGATTGCCGCCCTTGAACACCTCAAAATTGATGAGCTTGTCGCGGACGGTGTTCACGCCCGCGAACCGCTGCAAGTCAAACGCGAATGCCTGATTCTTCATGTGTCATTCCCTCCTTTAGGAAAACAGCGCCGAGATGTAGCCCGGATCGTATTCCATGACGAACTCGATATCCCAGCAGGCGCAGGCGGGTGAGATAGACGTGAGCGGATGATCCCATCCACGAGCCCGTCGTCGTATTCTCATCCTCACGGAACTCCACGCGGCCGCCAAGGAGCGCGCCTTTTGCTGTGAGACCATTCAGCCAGATGTTTGCGCTGTCAACGACCGTCTCAATGAGACGCTTATTCGTCGGCTCATCAATCTTGCTCCAAAATGTCGTGACAAGGGTGTTTCCCACCCAGTTGAACATACGGCGATTGTTGATCAGGCTATCCTTCACGTCCGTATTGGACGGATACGCCGCCGTGCGGTTGCCCCAGCTCTTCCAGCCGCCGATATAGTTGAGTGCTGTCACAACGCCCCTGCCCTGTTGAGATATGCCGCCTGCGCAGCAGTTCAGGAAAAACCTCCGTCCCGTCGGCAAGGCACGCCCCATCCGCCTCGAATGGACTTATTCGACGGCGAATAATGCGGATATCGTCATGCTCGCTGTCAATGCGGTTCATGAGAGAGCAAAGCTGCGCGAGAGGTGATATTTCTCCCGTCCCCTGCTTTTACCAGTGGCCAACAGAGAATGCAGTCCTTATCCGCAGCGCTCTTCTCGTTCTTCCACTTGCTCGCAGCGGTGTACGTTTTGACCTCATCCGACGGAATGTCGCAGATGGAAATAGCGTTGAAATGTCCGCAGATGTTGTGTTCTTCGCCCGCATGACCGCCGCCACATCTCACATCATGCGACCAGCCCGCGCGATGATGATGCCGGGGACAAGCCCAAAGCGCGGGAACACCCTCATCAATCAGCTCATGCCCTCGGTGCGGTTCGTCGCTGCATTCACGCCGCCGATGATATCCGCCGCCTTCACCGCTGCCGGATCAAGAGCCGTGTAGCTGAGACAGAGATTCGCCGTCCCGCTCGGAATACCGCCGCCATCCATCGGCGTACTGACGACCTGCCCCGCCGCATCGTATGCCGCCGTATAATCCGTATTCAGCACGAGCTTTTTGATGCGCCGCCGTGAGTTTTACCTCGCGTGGAGAGCACGACAGGATCCGCCATCGTGACGATGCCGCTCACATCCACTTGCTTTATCCTGCACGCTCTTTTTGTGCTTTTCGGGGTCAAGGGACGCTGACCAGCACAAGCGGCGCCATGTTGAAGAGCGCGAAATGCGTTTTGATCACCCTCGGCGAGCGTGTAGTTCTCCCAGTCCTCCGAATACCAAACGCCGCGACTCGCTTCCTTGTAGGAATAGCAGAGACGGGCGTATTCGCCGCCGCCGCAGTCTGTGCCAGATGAATCGGTGCCGTGCCGAACGCGACGACCAGCCCGCCGCTTGTCGCGGTCATGGGAACGAGGCTCGTTGCCTGTTCTCTCGTATATACGCCATGCTTATATTCCATGCTTAGACCTCCTTTTCCATCTCAGCCCATGCCAAGTACAGCGGTGTGCCCTTGCGCCTGACCTCTTCCCGCGCCTTACTCAGCTGCTCTACGGGGACAAAGAGCCGCGCAATGTTCGCGTACTTTGTCACCGCCTGCTCCACCAGCTCTTTCGGATATCCCCGATAGACCGTGTTGCATTTCAGGCCGTCGGTGAGGCGGTTCGCGCCGATGTAGACGTAGCACTCTGCTTTGTCCTCCCTCGGCAGAATCGGCGGATTCTGCTTTTCGGGCTTCACGGGCTTTGCCGTCGGCAGTTCTCCCGTGATCTTCTTATCCTCATCACTCATATCATTCATCCCTTTCCATCCGATGCCAATCCGCCGCCATCTGTTCATTCGGCTGTGCAACGGTATAGGTGAGTGTCGCATAGCCAAACCAATACGGATACGGTTGATTTTCAATCGTCTCAAACTTCGTCGGCAGTACGATGCGAAAGCGGTTCTCCAATTTACGGAAGACTAAAAGCGCGTTGGCGCACCCGCTCCATGATGGAGAGCAGGTCACGCCACGCCTCTTTGTCCTCGCCGTACACGCCGAACGTCAGCCCGATCACCGCCTCTGCGCCGAGTTTATCCGGCTCTGTCACATCCTCCGTTTTCGCCAGCTGACGATGACCAGCGGATAGTAGGAGTTGTCCTTAAATTCCTCATCCGGAATATGCTGCGGGTAGACAGAGACTTTCTTATCCGCCCGTCCCTCCGCCTTCATCCGATAATTCGCCGTCGCCGCTTCGACCTCACGGACAACGGCACTCACAAGCATCGCAGGTGTCATGATCGATACCTCATCAAGAATTGATCTACTTCACGCTCCACTGCACCCGCTAGGCGCGTTTGCAGGTGCTTTTCCATGTAGTCACGGATGGTCGGGCTGCCGAGCATCTGCGGCACGGACGGCGCAAAGTTCTTGGCGATTGGCATGGACGAATTCCGCTCGACGCGGTGAAATACGCCGACGTGCCCGCTCTGCATCCGCGCCAGAAACGCGTGCGCGATTGTCCCGCCCTGCCCGCGTACGACTTCACTGTAGAGGTATTTCCCCTTTGGCGGTCGTTTCGCCGGGACACGGCCTCGGGTTGTGCTTGAAATACGCGAGGTCATTCACGCGCCCGCGTGCGGAAAACACGGCACCCTGTGCCGCGGTCGGAGACGCGAGCGCCCTGCAATGCGTTTCTTTTGGAACGTGTACCGCTCCGTGATCTTCTGCGCTGCCTCGCGCTTTACGCCCCTGACCGAGCTTCGCACCGCCCGTTTTGAGAGACGGTCAACCGCCCCGGAAACGCTTGGAGCATGTTTGCCGCACGCTGCAAGTCACGATCATCGATCTCAATCACAGGAATCCACCTCCCGCACGAAACGCGCCCAGGGTAATGGTCAGCATCCCCATATCCCTCCGTGCACGCTATCCACAGTATAGCGTTTGCCGTCCACCTTGAAATTTGTCCCCTGCTTCGAATGCGCGGCAAATCGCCCGTCTTTGACGCAGACGGTCAAATAGTCTCCATGCAGGCCGTCAGGCGTACGCCGCCCGTCATGCAGCATGGCGTTTCGCTTTTCCGTCATGTCTCCCGAGACGACGCAGATGCACGCCGTCCCGTCCAGATCATGGCGTTCACCAAATTCCTCAGGGTTCATAAAGACGCGCGTGAGATCGGCGGCGACCTGCTCCTTGAAGCCCATCAGCCAGCATGCGGACAAGCGCCAACGTGCCCGCCTGTTCTTTGCCGCGATCACCGTGCCGGCGGGAACGGTATTCGCCCCTCGATGTGCCTGTGACGGCATTCTGCGCCTTGTCCCAGTAGACCGCCTGACCGACGTCCAGCTTTTCCGTCAATGCAGGGAGCCGAAACGCCCCGACGATTGTCAGCGTCCCCGTCTCTCCCTTCGGAATCTCCGCGAGCGCGACGCCAATGCGCGATACGAGCGGGACAATCTTTCCATAGGCGACGTTTGCCGTCGCCGTATAGTCGATGTTATCGCCGCGCTGGGATGTACTCTGCTTTTGCCATGGTTCATGTCCCTCCTTATTTGCCTGTGCTCTTCTGAATGCCGCGATAGTCCAGCAGATTGACGCCGACGTCCATGTAGATGCGCCACTTGATGCCGAGCGTGTCGAACTGCTCCGCGCGCTCCATCGTCGGCGTGAGGTTGCCGTTGAGGCTCGTGACCCAAATCGTCGGCGCGATGCCCGCCGCCGCTGTAAGATAGAACGCTGCATCCTCAAGCTCCGGCTCAGAAATGACCGTCATCTTATTCGCGAACGGGTTCGGCGTTGCGTTTGCCTTCGTCGGGTCAACCACCGAGCTGATCAGCTGCGCCGCCTGCACCCGAGCTCCACGGGGCAGATGAGGAAGGCAGGTGAATCGTTGAGGTACTCTTCCCTTGATATTCTTCTCGCTTCGCCATCGCCGCTTTCATCTTGGCAGCCCTCGATGGAGATATCTTCCGCGCAGAGGTTCTGGTGATCCGCATGGAAGAGCACTGCTGTCTCTCCACTTTCGGATTGCCCTGCAGCATCCCTATAGACCATCTTGTTGATCATGCGCCGTGCCGCCGCGCCGTAAATGGCAGGAAGCTGCCGCAGTGCGCCCATGTCGTCATTGATAATCGCCTGACGCGTCAGGGAAAACATACGCCCGTAGGTTGCGATGCTCGTCTTGCCGCGCCCTCGGTGACGCCGCCCGCCTTAAAACTCCACCGCCTCGTTCAGCTTCTCCAGCGTGTCCGCTTCACCAGACGGTACACGCGTCGCATCCTTGAAGTCCGAATTGCTTCTGCGCCGTCCAGAGCTGATACGTCGTCGGTGCGCTCTGATACGCCTGCGCCATGCTCTTATGCGCGACGTCTCGAGAGGATCCCGGGAATGCCCCCTGTGCCCATCAGTGCTTGCACGAACAATCGTCTCGTCGTCCATGGCGTGTGTCGATTTGCCAGCTCACGCTCCACGCACCTCAGCGGCGAGCCGCATCATGCGCTTCCACGGAACCCTCCGCCCCCGGTGCGCTGTTTTCGACCGCCATCCCCGCGCGCATGGCAAGTCCATCCGTCAGCCGCCGCGCGAACTTGTCCATTTCGTCTACCTGCACCGTCACCGGCTGTGCCTTGCGCTCCTGTGCCAGTTTGTCGAGGATTGCCGCGCGGACAGCCTCGACGCTCATACCGTCATTGATGTGTGGCGCATCATCCACACCGAACTGACGGCACATCGTCCCGATCTCGCGCACGCGGGCACGCTCCTCGGCGACGGCCGCCTGACGCCGCCTCCGTATCCGGCTGCACGCCCGTATCCAGCTGCACCGTCACGGGATCCTGTGTCTTGACACCATTGTCCTTGTTCTGCTCGTCCATGTTTCCATCTCCATTCTCAACATAACTACGTCCAACTCCTACCGTCGCATCGGCGGGTACGGACACAATCGAAAGCTCGTACGGCGTCCACCGCGTCGCCACCTCACACGACCCCGTAAACCGCCCGTTGCTGCTCTTGCCCCCGCCCTCGACGCTTCCCCACACGTCGACTGCATAGCCGACGGATACGCCTCTCAGCGTTCCCGAACGCACTTTTTGATAAATGCGCTCGCTCTCTTCGTCCTCGTCAAACTGATCGTGGCGCGCAGCTTGCGCGTCACCTCATCCAGCCGAACATCGCACACGCCCGATCACACGGTCACGGTCATGGTTGAAGAGGACAACGCCGATCTCCTGCAGTCTGCTGAGGTCAACTGCCTCCACATCGTGCGATAGGAATCTGTTCTCGAACTCACCGACGGCACGGTTTCTTCACTCGAAAGCGAAAGCTCCGCCTGTCTCACATCGCCGCTATCCTCTCTGTCTCACGAATGGCACCGCATTCGTGTAGATATCACGCCGCTGCGGCTCATTCTTGTTCCTTTACCGCCATCTGCAGTCCTCCTTTTCATCCTCTGTGTTATTGACATGATTGCTCTGCGCTGCCTGCACCGTGATCGGCGTATGCACCGAGAGTTTCAGTCCCATCGCCTCGGCGGTCTCCTTTCTAGTGCCATCTGCTCGAGCTGCTCCGCCAGTCGTAGCCGCGCTCGGCGCACCACTGCGAGAGCGTCTTGCCGCCGTTCTGGATAGCCGCGATATCTGCCTGCACCTCCTTTGCGGGGTCAATCCACGCCCAGCCGGGCGTAACCCACTCCACATTTTTGATATGCCGCGCGGTGTTCAAAATAATCGGGGATATCAAGACTCGCCTGCCATGACGCAGAGATCCATCCATTCCCGATAAATCGGGTCACAAAGATGCGCCGCCATGAAATTCTGTATCGGCTCAAAGGTCTTGCGATCCTCAAGCATCCCCTGCCGCGCACTGGAAAAACCTCGACGTGTTGAAGTCACGGCTCGCGAGTTCGCAGGAGCCCTAGTCCCGCTCCGGCAAGCCGCTCCCGTATCGCCACATAGTCCCGCGCATTGGCAAGGCCGCGCGACGGATTCGCCGTCCGATGCTCTCCCCGGGGCAAGATAATTCACCATGGCCCGGGCGGATGCTCTTCAGGCGTTTTTCCCCTCAGGATCGCCGCGATTCACCCCGATGCGCCCCGGCATACTCGGGCGCGCCCGTCTGCGTTGTGACGAACACGGAAAAGCACGCCGCAATGCGCGCGGTGAGGGTCTCCGCATCAAGATAGTCCTGCGTGTCCTGAGCTGCTTGATGATCGGCGCAAGGTCAGAGATGCCACGTATCTGGTCAGGCTGACTGCGCGACCAGAGGTGATGACCGCGCGGCGGGAACGCGGTCGGGGTTATCACCACATAGCCATCGGGGCTTTTGCGGTCAATCCAGTAGGCAAGCGGGCGCAATAATCATCCAGCTCCACGCCCGATCGGATGACGTTGTTCGTCTTTGGCGCGTAGATCATAAAGCCGCTGGAGCAGGTCAGACTTAATGACCCGCAGTTTCAGCGATGCCGCCCCTGCGCGCGACCACCTTCTTGATGAGGATTTCCCCGTCAACGATCTTTCGCCGAAGAAGCATCGCCTCGCAGCTCCTCAAAGGTCTGCTGTCCCGTAATGTCGCAGTTCTCCGCCGCCGTCCACTCGCGCCATAGCGTCTCGATGCGCCGATTGAGCGCCTCATCTCCCGTGCGCGCCTGCGGCTTGATGCCCGTCCCGACCACGTTGCGCACGATGCCTGCCGACGGCCGCGCCTGCGATATCACTGTTGCGCTCCAGATACTGCGCGCGTGTCTTGATGAAGGTCGCGCCTACGTCTTATCGGTGTTTTCCGTGTCCTCGTTGATCGGAATCCATCCGTCGTTGAACCGCGTCACCTCACCCGCCTCGTAGGCGCGCAGGCTCTCGGCGTAAAAGGCGCGACTGCGACGCCCAGCGCGGCGAGATTGCCGCAATCGCTTTTTCAATCAGTGGAATCATAGCCGCCCCATTTGGGCAAAGAGCACATCCCCGCCATCCCTGCGCACAATCTCCGCCTTTAGGGCATTTTCCCGCGCGTAGAGCGTCGCAAGATTCGCCTTTTGTGATCCGCCGATTCGCGATGCTGTACTCCTGCGCACCGCCCTCGATCTCGGGCAATAGCCGCCCGTACCCGCTCCAGCTGTGTTTCGCAGTGTGTCCAAATGGTTTCACCTCCCTTCAAAGGTGCATCAAAAAGCACCTTGCGCCATTTGCAAAGTGCCTCATCGTCAAATCCACCGCCGCCCCACGCCAAGCCAGTCGTTGTCTCTTTTCTTCCTGCTCCGGCGAGCTGTTTTCCTGTTCCTCTTCCATGAGGTACCGCACGCCGATGATCTCGGCGCAAGCGCGTTGTTTCGTCTCACAGTCGAGGAGATGATTCGCCGCGTGAGAGCTGATCTTTTCCCAGACCACGGAGACGCGCCCCTTCTTGTCCTTTTGCTCTACTCTCTGCTCGGCGCAAATCTGATCCGCGTATTCGCGCTCAATACCCTTGTAGACGTTCCAGCCGCCATGCGCCCCCGCGTCAATCGTCATGCGCGAAGCGATGAAGTTTTTCATCTGATCTGTGTCCATGACGTAGAGACGCAGACCGAATCCCGCCGCCTGTTTATCCAGTATCGTCACCGAATAGCGGGACTTCATCGGCAGACTGGATCCTTTCGACGGCACAAGGACGTCCATGTGCCGGGCGCAGAAACGGCGTACACATCGTCCGCAAGCCAGCCTGGGTCGATGCATGCAAGATTGACGCTGCGTACGACGCCGTTCACATCGGCGTAGTTGCGTTAATGACCGTCTCAAGATCCGCCCATGTCTCCACGCGCCCCCAGTCGACCAGCCACGATGTCATGTGCGCGCCCCCATGCCCGCACGGCAAAATAGAAATGGTCGAGCTGTACGTCAATCCCGCAGTCAATAGCTGCGCTTCCTCCGGCATCCGCCCCCGTTCATAGGAAGGGCTTTCCCTATCGACAACATCGGATTTTCAGTTTGCTGCTCTTGTCCTCCCCACGGCTCGGCAAGCCACGAGTTGATAAAGTTCATGAGAAGCGCGGGCTCATCCTTGCTGGATATGAATTTCGCTGCGATGTCCCCTGAAGGTCAGCCACGGCGAATAGAGAGTTCAGATGATAGGGCGACCTTGTGTGCGCGCCCTTCGCCTTTACCTCGCCGCCGCCACTCACCCATGCGCAGCATGGCGGGCTTGATGACGGTCGTCGATGGTCTCGTGGCAGTATTTGCACTCATAGTACGCCGCCATCCGTGCCTCCGTCTCATCGGCACCGTCCATCCACCTTGATCTGACGAAATTAAGCGTCTGCATCTCTCCACAGTGCGGGCACGGGACATAGTAGCGATACTGTATATCCGCCGTCTCCCATCCCTGCCAGATGTTTCCTGTCTTGAGCGTCGGCGTAGAGACCTTGACGATTTTCCGATTATAGAACGTCTTTTTGTACGTTCGGCATGCGAGCTCCACACGGTCCCGCCCTCTGCCCCCGTCCATTTCGGGAACTCTATCGATCCGTCGAAAAAATATACCGCACGGGACGACTGGAAAGTTCGGATGCTATTCGCTCCGACAAGGGCGATATACATACTGCCGAGCGACAGCTCAAGATCTTTTGCTCCCCGCGCTCGTCGAACTTTATCGGCGAGTGCAGGTGATAGCTTTATCATCGGCTGCAGGCGTTTTTCACTCGTAAATTTTTGCGAGCTTTTTCCGATGGATAGACAACGAGCATCGGCGCTGGATCCCTGCGCGACGGCATAGCCGATCATATTCTGCTCGGCGGTCGATCTTGCTGAGCTGCGTGCCGGCACAGAATGTGATTTCGTGGATAAAATCATCGTTGAACGCATCCATGACCGCCCGCAAATATGGTGTCTTTGCTGTGTGCCATTGCCCCGGCGAGGCGCTGTCCAATTCGGACAGGACACGATATTTATCCGCCCATTCGGACACTGTGAGTTTTTCAGGGCGGCCTTAGTATGGCGAGTGCGTCCACGATCACGGCGGATAACCGAGCTCATTTTTCTCTTCGTCCTGTCACGGTAAAGCCTCCCTTCCGCCATCTCCGTCAGCGCCTCTTTTTACACGCTTGTCAACCTGCTTTTGGCGATCTCCGCCGCCCATATCCAGCGCGCGACGCAAGATTTGACGCGACCAGATGCCCCCACAGCAAGCATGGATCTTGAGAGTTGCGCGTTTCGCGCTGCCAGCCTCGCGCGTCACCCGCTCGGACCGAGATAAATTTTCCTTCTGCACCGCAAAGCGCGGATTTGCTTCCTGCTGCTCCTTCTTGATCTCCTTTCAGTGCCGCTTCTGCTTTGAGTTTGCTACGGACTGGACTATCACCGTGTGGCGCCCGTCAAACTTCCACTCCATGAGCGTCTTGATGTCCCATTTTCCGCGTCCCGCTTTTCGGTGCGCCTCTCCCAGTCGACAAAGTCTCTGGATGCCGGAAGAATTCGCGGGTGTCAGCCCGTTGAAGCCATAAATCATTTTCTTCCTGTCGCGACAGCGCGCGGAGTCTTTTCTCTCCCGCCATCTCTTCCACCTCACTCAGGAAATGTCGAACTGTCAACCGCTCTCATTTTCACGCAGACAAACGCCGCGATCTCGCAGACCCGTGTAGCCGTCGCCTCGTATGGTACCTGCAATGCCGGGGTGTCCCTTGAAAGAATCCACGCATGCGACGCTGTGAACGCGTCTTACCGTCGTCTTCTCCCTTACTCGCTCTGCCGCAGTCTGCGAACGCGCCGCTTCTGTGTCTGTGTCCTCTGCTTGCTCCATGCTCTGCGACAACGCAGATAGTCCTGAGTGTCACGCGTTCCACTCTCCACGAGTATGCCATCAACACAATACATGCGCGGACACTGCTCGCCGCTGTGCCCTTAGTTTCTTAACGACTACTATAGCACAGGTGTGTGTTTGTCTCTATCCACTTTTTGTTTCTTTTGAAAAATTTTCAACGCTCTCCCATGAAGCTTGTGCACATGGTGGTAGTAATCATATCCCATCGTGACTGCGACCTGCCGCGCATGATTTCCTGCTGCTCGAAGATAGCGTAACGTCAGCACCTCACGATTAACGCCCATCTGTGATTCGTTCAATCAGTGCTCGCGCTTTCTTCACGCAGTGCGACAAGCCGCATCCCATTTCGTGCAGTAAGCCGCTGCGCACTTATCCGTCGGCGGGCACGAGTCGACAGTCCGATAGGTCGCCGAGCTTTCCGTCGGCGACCTTGTGTCTTCGGTCATACGCCATCCCTTTCAGGTTCAAGATATCCGCACGCGCTCGTGCATGTCTCCGCTCCAGTTGTCTCAGCTCCCGCTCTGCATCACGGAACGCGCCAGAGATATTCTTTTCGCCGTCACGCTCTCACCCCTTTCCCTCTCGTCTATTCCCATAAGGCGTTTTCTGTTCCCACCCGCTCAACGTAATGCATATGGATGGACACCCTCCGCCGTATAGTGTGCGATAGGATATAGGTCTTTGATGATGCGGTAGTCCTTTTCCGGCGCGACAGCCACGTTACGCATCCGCCCGCGTCACCCGTTCTTTCGGCCTCGCGCCGCCGAGATTTCTCGGTCGACGATACTTCGATCGTCTGCGTTTTCTCTTTCGCAAAATAATCCGCCATCTTTCCGTGCATCCCGCAGATGCCCGCCGAGACAGTTTTATTTCCACGCTGCCATGCGCACGCTCGCCTGATCTTTCTCTGCCCACTTCATCGGCACGGCCGGCAGGGACTATGCAGCATGGGGACGGTACCGCCGCCGTTTAGATTCTGCAGCTCGAGATGTATTTGGCAGGACACCCGCTTTTTGTAGATGCTACGTGATTTCTCCTCTTGGATCTCGTCATTTAACGCTTTGCAGTATTCGTTGCCGCATCCATGAACGCAGCACAAGCTTCAACGTTATGCATAGCGGTCACCCGTTTCACTATCGCGATGATGAGACGGAAAGTTTTCTGCAACGCAGACGGCGATTCCACGGCGGCTTGTGTCTCTTTCGTGACGTTCTGCTGCCCGCATTTTCTACTCGTTGCTGGATGAAGGGAAGCGCACGATGCGACAGTATTTCTTGATGATGCCAAATCGTCTGTTCTGCAGAGCCTGTAGCTCGATTTCTTTGATATACATATGCCGTACTCAGTTCCTCTGTCGTGATAAATATAAGTCGGTGTTTTGTAATTCCCTTAATCAAGACAAAGGACGCAGCTCGATTGAAATTTATCTAATATATAGAAGAAATCTGATCGATGATTATCGAGAAGTTCCCTCGCTGTTTTCTATCAGACATACGTCTCAAGGACACAGTGCGGATCATCTTGCGGATGGCGAATCATTTTGACCATATCCGGCGGAATCGCCGCGCGCACTTCACCGCGCGTCTCTCGTCCGACGTAGATCATCGCGATGCACGCCGATTTTCCACGCATCCCATTACGCAGTATCTCGTTTTGCGGCTACGTGATATGTGCCCGCGCCACGTATCCATTTGGAAAATCTGCGGTCGATGGTCACTACACGAGGTCAAGCAATGACGTTCACTCGGCAGCTCCCTGCGCCCGTTGCGCTGATCAGTCCGGCGAAATTCATCGTTCGTTAGCCCCGCAGACCGTCGCTCTCACCGCAGTCTCGATATCCTCTCATTGTCTTCCTTTACGCCCACATGGCGGTTTCCGACGGCTCTGCTGTCTGGGCTTAGTACCGGATTGGTATTCCAAGTTCGCGTGCCGTTGTATGTTCCATCGTGCAGTCACATCGTCCAGCGAATTTCCCACTCACGGCGATCATGTCGCAGTCTTCGCAGCACTTCGAGGCAGCATTCCATCACCTGCTCATGTTCCGCTGTAATCGCACGCAGCCGCGCGAACATCGCACTCGGGTTCAAGCAGCATATCCGGATAGCGCTCCTGCAAGCAATCGCAGATCTCTCTGCCGCCTGCGCAGTTGCACTCCTCGTCCCCCGTAGGGATGGGCATGCGCACCAAACAAGTTTGGTTTCTGCGATGCCGCCTCCCTCGTGCAAATAAAGACCGCTCTCGATGAAACTGCGTGCCCCGGCGCGCGTCGCGAAATTCGTCGCCGCCTCTGGGCGTAGTGCGAGGTCTTCGCTCGATCCCGATGGCACGGCGTCCCATCTTGGCTACGCTCGATACGCCTCCGGGCCAATGCCCATGAACGGAGTGAATACACATCCCCCGATCTCGTCCACATCAGCGACAGCGCGCTCAACAATCACTTGCGTAGCTGGAGGGCGCAATGCGACGCTCGTCCCGCTTCGTCTCTTGCGCTGTTCTTTTGGAGCGTACCGACTGGTTAATGTCGCGCCATACTGCACTCCGCCCACTGCTCGCCACTGTTTTCACGAAATTTCTTTCGTCGGTGTGATGTGCCCGGGTTCGCGTGGTTTCGCTTTCTGAATGTCAAGAGGTGCTCAGGAATCCCCATGCGCGAGAGGCAAAGAGTCCTTTTGACCCGCTTTCCACAAAGCGATCAGCCTTTCTGTCCGCTGCGCGCCATGCGGTCACAGAGATCTTTGCGGATGGTGACGCGCGGCGTGGTGCATGACAAATCCCGCCCGCTCGAAGATTCGTACAAAGCGCCCCGAAAGTCCACGGAGTCCAATCACGCCGTCCGTTGCTTGCTGGAGGGCAAATCCAGCACAGTGAACACTCATACATCGCCCCGGCGTGAGGGATGCGATAGAGTCCCTTTGCTATCTGGAAATGTCGCTACAACTGCTAAGCTACTACGGCGGTTTCCATGTCTCTGTCACTGTTGCTGTAAGTATACGGGCTTTCAAACTAGCGGCGAGAAAACGATGAAGTCCACGCTGTTTCTCGCGCAATCCTCGTGTCGACCTCACACGCAATCGCGATAGATGCGCCACATCTCCCCGCATCTTGCCCTAGTACTTTTGACGTTTTCCACGTTATCCTTCCCGGCGCCGCTGATGGAATCAGCCATGTCGGTAGTATCATGATCCTCCGTGGGTTATGGTATTTTCATGGTCGCACCGTGCGGTCGATCGATTTGATATTGTCCTTCGTGATGTTCTGGCGTCACGGCGATCAATCCGCGCAAGCATCTCCTCAAACTGCTTTTCCTGCGCTGGATGTTCGCTACCGCGCCTGGCCTGTCCGCCGCGATGATGCTTGCACGTCGACTCGATGCTCCTGCCCGAATCGCCAACATCGGCGCACGGACTGACAATACTGCGCGAAGCCGTCCGATAGTCCAACAAATGCCATTTTATGGCAACGCTGAAAATTGGGTCCCATGCCGAAAATAAGCGGCATTACTGGTGAGAACGCGAATCCTCCCGCAAGCAAAATCCACCGCCGCCCGCTCTTTGCGTCCGGCTGATCGCCTCCGCTGATCCCGACGGCATCGGGGATGAGTGCTTTCAGTCGTCGGCTTCGCTGCTGAGATTGCACCATACGAGCCATTGATCTTTGTCGGCATATCCACAAGCGCGGCGCATCTCCGCGCCCGATCCCTGCATCGCCTGCCGCGCCGCGCGCTGTTGGCGTTCCTGCAATGTCAGTGCTTAATCGCAAAAGGGCTTCAGCTGTCTCTCCCGTGGAGACGGTGATACAGTGATATGCGCAGCTGGTGGGAGGCTGCAACGCCCGCCATCATATCCGAGGTCGCCCAGGTTCGTGAACGCATGACGCCCAACTCTGCCACCCACTGCAAAAGCCTTGTGCTGCATGGCGTTTCAGGTCGCCATTTTCTCAGCCTCTCCGCCATCATGGACGAAGAACGTCGCGAGCATCTCGTTCGATGACGCGGCGCCCAAGAACTCGCCAGGGATTGCGATGCAGCTCCAGCCGAGGTCGTTTGGCGCGGGCGTTGCCGTGCACGCGAGGCGATATGGAACCTGCGACAGCGCTCGACGAGCTGCGCGCGGATCCCGCCTGCGCCTTTGAGGATGGACCGATTCCATCCAGTACAAACTCCCGAGTTTAGAGAAGTCAGAAACGATCCATGCGCTCATAGTTCGTGATGTGATCCGCCATCTATGACATCTTCCTGTGAAGGCGTAGCAATGATGGACGGTGATCCGAACTTCCCCTCGGATATGGTCTGCTTTGCTCACGGCGAGCGGCGCAAAGGATAGAGAACTGTGCCGCTCGATGTGGACGCGCCCATTCGAGCTCGCATGAGTGTTCCCTTCCAAGTCCCGATGCCCTGCAAATATCGCCGCTTTTCCTCTCTTTTCCCAGCGGCGCCCAGAGTGCGATGTCGCGCTGAAAAGGTCAAATAACTTGTCGCTTATGTCGACATTCTCGACGTTGATGCCTGCGGCGGGCACGGTGATCTCTTTCCGTCGTAGGAACTCCTCGTATTCGTTCATTGTGTCCTCTTTCCTAAACGCTGCTCTCGTCCATCCGCAGACCAAAGCAGCGTGATCTGCAGCATCGTTCTCTTCCGCTTTGTGATCCTCCACCAATCCACCAGCGCATAACATCTGCGCCCGTCTCCCACTGTGTCGGTAGACCGTCCGCGCGACGCTTGTCGATCATGCGCTGAAATGCAGCCTCATACGCTTTTGCGTATTGCCCCCAACGGGCAGCATCTCGCTTCATTCCTTTTTGACCCTGATAGGGGCATGATGCATCCGATGCGTTTCTCGCCCTCGTCGTAAAGCTTGCAGTACGGGACGTTATTGGTAGTGGATGTACTCCCGACACCTCCGCGTCTGACCAGTCGATGATCGGATGAATATACCGTTTGTCCCGGATGTACGCTGCACGTCTCAGCCATCTTTCTGTTTTGCACGTCTTGCGGATCTCGGCGTGGCCTCACGCCCGTCGTACCACAAACCGCTCCGCGCCGCCCTCTCTCGCTGAAATATTCACAGCAGTAACGCGCTATACGTGTTGGCGGCAGATTCTCTCTTTCGGGAATAAGATGCCACACGTTCATGTTCTTGGTTTGTTGCTACCTCCCATGCGTCTGGATGGTATTGGCGTAGAGCGCGTCAACTCGGGCGGGTCGACGCTGTCACGTGTAGTGAAACATCGTATTTGACTTTTGGCTCGCCGGCACAGATCGAGGCACCACACGCTATCCCTGCCGCCGCTGAACGCGACGTAACAGCCTTCAGGCGGCCTGCCATGGAGAGCGCAGTCGGTTCATCGCGACCTTTGACTTTATTCACCTTGCCAACAGCGTTGATTCTTTTGGCATTTCCACTCACCTCCATGAGCCTCCTTATCACATAGTCCGCGCAGTGGCTGTGCCATTCCGCTTCCCAGCGCCTTGTAACGTGCCGTATCGCTCGCCCGGTGTATCCGTCCAGTCGGTCACTTGCGGTCGCTCGCACTCCGGTCGGGGTGAGTCGGCGAACGATGGAGTGGCATGACTGCTAGATTCTTCACTTGCCGCCGCCGTGATTTCCCCGCCCGATGCCTCTGAGAGTGTCGCAACCGCCCTTTCTTGTATTCGCTGAACGACTCTCTGCGCAGGTATATCTCTGCAACCACGCGCGGCGGTCAATGGTGTTCCCGGCAATGCAGTAAGCGTGTACCACGGGGACTTGATTCCCGCCCGTTCATCCGTGCGTTGAGTGTCGGGACAATGCCGTCTTTGACGGGACGCACGATCCTCATCCGCGTGCGTCATGTCGTAGATGGCGACGTGCATCGGATGCTCGGCAACGAGCGTCGGCGTGCATTCCTTTCGTGTAACTAATGCCGCCGCTTGATGGTCCTGCTTTGCCGTTAAATCCCGTCACGCCCGGACAAAGACTGCGCGTTGTTCGATCCGCGCCCTCTCCACCGTAAAGAGCCGCCATCTTACCGTCTCCCTACCGTAGATGCGTCTGCTCTAGGCCGTCCCACAGTGTGAAGCGCATTTCGTTGCGACGATCTTGCAGTTACGATCCGCGCAGGGACTTTCCGTCCATCCGCAAAGCGGTCAGAGTCCCTGTACTGTCTTGGGGATATACTCGCCTGACGTTCGAGCGCAATCCGCAGTTCTTCCGGCAGCTCCTTCCCCCGCTCTTGTGCTCTCCGCAGGAGTTCCCCAGACACGCTTTCGCGCTCAAACTAGTATTTCTCGGCACGTCGGTCATGGGCTGCAAAATCCGCGACAAGAAAGCTCTACGCCGTCGTTGGGGCGCTCCCCAATATTGAGCATCGAGGACGCGCCATGCGATTTGACACTCATCGCATTCAAACCATTCCGGCGTTTGCCCATTTGCCATGTTGAGGTATTGACTTTCGGTCTGTCCGATTTCTCAAGCACGGCTCTCAAAATCAGCTTTGTTGCTTGAGAATGCCCCGGGGACGTTCTCCCAGTACGAAATATCGCGATCTCCCCCGTGGACGCTCGTATTCTCGAACAATGTCAACTGCTGTGCGGAAATAAGACCGCCGCGCTCACCACATAGCCCCTTTCTTTTTCACTGCGATGCTCAAAATCTTGACACGGACTGCCCGCGCAGATGATGTCAACAGGCTCATATCGTCGGGTCAATCCGTAATGTCCCTCGAGCTGCTTGACCTGGGAAGTGCCGCGCCGTCACGGATTGCGGGAACGGTCTGATCTCACTCGCCCATACGGGTGTTACACCTGCATGACGTGCTGCAAGAAGCCACCCGCCAATGCCGTCAAATAGACTGCCGAGGGTCATCGCTCTCCGCCACCTCATCCTTTATAGTCCTCAAACCTCTACAAGATCGGAATATGATCTTGTTGTTTACCCATCGCTGCAATCGGCGCGTCTCTCGCGGCGCATTCGGCTTGTCGTAGATCACGACGTATGGATCGTATCCATGCTCGCGCATCCAGTAGACGCGATGCAGATCCTCCGCATCGTGCTCCAATAGCCCGTGAGCAGATATACGCGACGGCGGCGATAGTCCCAGATTGACGTTCGCTCTGCACTGTAATTGTCGTGGGATGGATTCGTCACGTGGATTGTCCCATGCGAAATGGAGCATTTTGACTTTTGCACTCATTCAACAGGTCGATATTCTCCGCTGCGAGGAGTCGCGCATCCAGTCCCCTGTAAAGTCCACCCACGCACGCTGCGGCGAGAGCTGTCCGAGCAGTTCCATGTGCCCGGATGCGCGAGTAGGTTCGGGTCAGCAGTTTAATCGTCGCTCCGTCCCAAAGAGGATCTCCAAGTCCGCCACTTTTTACGGCTTGTCCTCCCCTCTTTATCTGCCACAATACAGAACGGGCACGCACGCGGGCATCCGCGTGTCAAGAATCCGTATGCTGTGTTTCGGATTCCCAGAGTGAATAGTCAGGGCGGATGTTTTCGATCTCTGGCGGCAGTACACGAGCCTCTCCCGATCCTGTTCCTCCGACTAGCGCCGATGTCGACTCGCTTTCCGTGCGATTTCCCTGCTCGGAAAACACACACGCCGCATAGAGTTTATCATAGCCGCCGAAACGTCGCCGCCGAGGAGAACATCATCTGGTCGTAGCAGGATCGCCATCGCCTTGATGCTTGCAGCCATGCAGACAGCTTCATCAAGACGAGGTTCGGGAAGTTATGCCCGTCTACGTCAACCAGTCCGACTCTCATCCACTTCCTCCACCAATACCAGCACGAGCGATCCGCGTGTTTTCAGTCGCCGCCCCTCCGCATCCCACGCTTTGCTGCGCTCCTCAATTCTGCGAAGTGCGGCGGGACGGGCGCACCATTGCAGAGGTTTTTTACTCACGCTGCAAGCGCAGCGATCATCGTCCAGTGTTCCCTCGCCGATGCAATCATCTCCGCGATAGGCGGCGTAGATGTTGCGGTTTCTCTTTGGGTGATAGTTCCTTTGCCACATCCGTCGCGCCCAGTCCGCTCCGGCTCATCGGCATCATCTCCGCCATCGTCCCCGCCGCCATCGCCGCCGTCAAAATCAAGGCTCTGCTGTGCGCGCTCGCCGTCGATGTACCGCCATGCCTCGATCTCAAGTTCCTTCAGGTCATTCGCAAGGTCAAGCCTGATACAGTAATCCTCATCATCCCTTTCATTCTGCAACTCCATTCCGGCCGCGCTGGTGTTGGATGATGAGCGGTGACTCGCTGTATTCGAGGATTTCTGCGCGGTGATCGTGATGTACCTGTTATCGTCGGTGTGCGATTCGGTGATCCCGTTGACGATAATCCGCTCGCGTCTCGCTCATCGACCCGCAGATATGATAACGTAGCGACCATCGCAAGCATCCGCTCTTTTCAGTTCCACGCGCGGCGGGTCTTGCAGGTCATTAGTAATGCATCCCAGCTTTTAGTGGTTTCCTGATAGACTTCCACCCGAAGAAATACTCGCCTTTCTTCGCTTTGATCTTCGTGATGCGCTTTTGCGTTTCCGTCATGTTGTCCCCTCCTCTGCTTCAATGTCCGCCATCTCCGTGCGACAATCTCCACGAGCGTCTCCACATATTCGTGGCGGCGGTGAAGTTTGCCGCTCTCTGCGTGTTGTCTGCAATAGCGATGGCACGCTGCGCCGCCCCTGATAGCTCTCTCGAGTGCTTTTCAGCTCCGTAGACCGCCATGATGGCGTATGCCTCCGGCTTTGCGGGATGCGTCGGAAATCTGCGGCTTCTCCTGCGTTGCCGCATCTGCGCGGATAATCTGCCGTCTCTGATTCTTTTCGGTCGGCGGCTGCGCCGCTTTCGGTGTTTCTGCAGCGGGCTGTGCTGTCCGCCCTGTTTCGGCGTTTCGCGCCTTGACTTCTCCACGTCGCGGATGGTAACCGCGCCCTCTGTATGCAGCTTATCCGCGATCCTCGACTGTCCCTCATCAGAGGCCGCGATGAATCATGGCGACACTCACGCCGATTTTCTCCTGCTCGAACGCCTCTTTGAGCTGCGGATTCGTGAGGTTGTTTGCAACCGCCGCATAGCGGGCGAGCTGTCTCGATGCGGTGTTCAGCATCCGCGCGACAGTCTCGCGAATCGGCGCGTCCACCTTTCTCCGTCGGCTTTGATCTCCGTTTTAGATGTCGGTCGCCCGCCAGCCCGTCGCATTTTCTCTGGCATCCGTGAGCTCGCCGCTGCCAGCTGTTCGTGCAGGATCAGCATGAGTTCGCGCATATTTTCGTTCGCCTTGTTTTCGACGAGGGCGGCGATATTTGCAAACCTCCGCGTGTCCGTCGGCGACTGAGTTTCTCGACAGGCGCGTGAGATGCCGACGGTGTCCGATGACAATCATGTAGCGCCGTCTGCGCTCAGCGGCTTTTGACGACGATGTTTCTGCAGTGACGCGTCCCGCAATCAGATGGAGTCTCGCAAGCTCGTCAATGCCCGCCATACTGTAGTGATTCGCAGGACCCGGACGATCACGCCGATGGGCAGCGTTTAAGCGAAGTCGTATGGAGGCTTTGGCCGCCTGACCGCGAAGCGGTATCTCGCGAGCGCCATCATGTTAACCCGCCATCGTGCCACGCCTCCTCTCCATCCGCATCCAGAGGGAAGCCGGATAATCTGCAGTCAAATTACCCCATCGCGAGGTTCTTTAGAGTAGTCCCGTGCCGCACGGCATCGCGGACTGTGCTCGCATGATCGGCGGCAGATGCAAATGTGGATTCGCCCACTTTCGCCGTCCAGTCCAGTGATGCGCGTTATTCATGAGTCTATATTTCCTTCCATCAATCTCGCAGGTACGCCGCCCCCGCTCGTTGACTCTCGCCTTTTCCGATAGCTCGTGAGGACGCATCCGGCGAAAGGCAACAAGCGGATTGAAACTGTTCGCACCAGTTCGATGCAATGCAGCGATCTTCATCCACACCGTCAAATGTGAATTTTGTCCACCTTTGACGGGGATGATGACATCATCGCGCGACGGTGAGCGCGTTGGATGACGCCTCATGTTCTCATCGGGCGCATTGTCGACAATGCAGATGCTGCAGTAGCGAGTCGCGATGCGCGGTGCGTCCCTCGCCGCTTTGCTGTGGGCGCATCGCACCATCATGCGACAATTTTGTTTGCCCTGCTGAGTTTTCCATGTTTGCGTGGATGCAGTCAACTGCGCGATCCTCCGTGAGCCGGATGACTCTCGGCGGCCTTTTCGCGCGTCATTAGGTCGGCGACGCTTCGACGGTCGAAGCTGTGCACGCCGAAAAACTCCTGCTCGTCATTGCCCCGCTTTGTCACGGTCGATGACAAGAACGCGCATTTGTAGAACGTGTGCAATCACTATAGCGAGGTTGACGCTCGTGATGGTCCTGCCAACACCGCCCTTGAGGTTGCAGAGGAGGCTGAGTACCCTCATTACTTCGCTCCTCTCCGTCGTTAGAATGAACCATCTTCATACGCCGGACTCGCTGGGCAGTCCAAGAACCAGATCACGCCGTAAAATTTCACGCGGTATTTCTGAACATCCTCGGCGCGAATGTACCGTTTGCCGAATATCGTTTTCATTCCATGAACGCGACCCACGGGATCATGAACACTGATCACCGATCTGCGCAGACGGCAGAGAATGCGCCCATCTTGTAAAGTCCTGAAGTGCCTGCGCCTGTGTCTGGTGTGATCACTTTGAATTGCAGTCGGTCGGTGTCCGTGTGCTCGGCCTCAAAATGCGATCATCTTGCCGCCGGGGAGACAGCCGATGAAGTCCGGCTGCGCGTGCGCGTGAACTGTACCGTCGCACCCTTCTGTGCGGGTTCTCTTTGTGTCAGCACGCGGAACGGCTCCGGTACTTTTGATTATGTTCGCGCTACCTGATCGTGATAGGGCGGCACGCGGCGAGGATCAATCTGCTCATGTCAGTCGACCGCGCCTGCTGTTCATCGTCGCTCTGTATTTTCGGGCGTCGGCTTCGTTCGCGCGTTCCCATATCATATGGTCTTTCCATTCTCCTGTTCATTTCGTTGTATGGCGAGCGTTGTGTGTGAGCGAAAATGCTATAATGTTTATGTACGATTTACATAGTTTCCACTCGTTGGAGCTGCCCCTTCCTTTCTGGAAAAAGGAAGGGGTTTTTCTTATGCCCCTACATCGACATACTGGATACACGCCCACGCATCCGCGTTTTCAAGGCGTTTTACCACGAACGGCATGACTTCGCCCGTGTCTGCGTCGATCAGGCGTAGTCCCCGCTTTTCATCCTGCGCGTCCCCGATGATGTGTTTCGGCTCGGTGCGCTGTATGACGATCCTCCGTTGCGCGGGTGACAGCTTCCACCATGCGGGATCGTCTGATCTCTGATCCCCGGCACGCTGATCGTCTCGTCGTGTCGAATGAGTTCACGGCGATAGATTCCCCGCCATAGATTGTCCTTATCGCTGTGACTGTAGATGAGCCGCCATTCCCTCATGTCTATTTGCTCCGTTTCTTTGTATGTACATCGCCAAAATACTGGCTGATGGTACTCGCATGCGATACAGTGCCTCGCAGACGCTTCCACGATGACGGCGACACACAATGCCCGCCGCGTGTCTGTGCTGGCAGACCGGGCATAGGTTGTCAGCGTAGATCGTCCGAAACTCCTCCATGTACCGCCGCATTCGCATCTGCTCGCGCTCTCGTAGGAGCGCCGCCTTGACGGTGAGTTTCATGGCAGATCAGACCCCCGTGCATCGGCGCAGCTCGAGTGCCACACCGATGGCATGATCCGACACCGAGTGCCGCGCCAATGACGAACGCCCATCCCACGGATAGAGGAGCGGCGTGCGCAGCTCGCGATGCGCTTGTAGATTCCTCATGATCGCACCTCCTCAGACGATAGTGATTCAGTGCGACGATCACGTCTGCCTCGGCGGCTTCCTCGTCGGTGCGCGATGCCCTTGTGCATAGCCGGCGGCTCGCCCGCCCAGCTCACGCGACCAGCGGCGCAGGTCGGTTTCGCAGGGCGGCGCTGTAGCGTGATGCGGTTGAGTTCGAGTGCGTTTTTCCCATCTGCGCCCGCTGGATTACCGCGGATCCGCTCTGTGACTTCATAGGTATCTTTCATTGTATTCTCCTATCTGCTCACCTGGCGACCGACTGCCGCCGCTCCGCCATATTCACCACGTTAGGCTTTGACGGCTCGAGTCGCTCGGCGTGAGTCAACGATGGTGATATTCTTTCCGTCCTGTTCCGCCTTGAGTTGATAGAGCCGCGTCATGATCGTTGCTGATCTCGCGCTGATGAGATTCTGTTCATGTGCCCCTCCTTTGTTTCAAGTTATTCTGGCTATCCCGCCGTCTCCTCACTCCTCAATTAGATATAATATTTTAGTCGCTTTCTTATTTACATGGAAAGGATGTTTCATGATAGAAGTAGTTGCTGTCCCTGCCCCTCGCAGTATTTGCTGCTACCGAAGCAGCGCAGAGGCTCCGCTCACACGTTAAATCTCCTATGGCAAGTAACGTTAGAAGCGATGATCCTCTGTTGAAAACATAGTTAGAGAAAACGTTGCGAAGTATGCCAAGGACATCGACAACGAACTCAACAAAAATCCCTCCGGAGAACATCAACAGGACCCAGATATCAGCCTCATCACTCTGCACCTAGAGGCTCAAAATACTATGTAGCGCAAAAGAAAAGCGTGGAATGTTTGCCAAGCTTAATTGCCGTAGAGATGACGTGACCAAACCAGATCAAGTTCATCACGCATTTGGTAGAGATCATCAAACAGATGAACCCTTTTGGATGCAAGGGTTTTGTCCCTCCTTGCATAATTCAACAACCCTGCGGCATTGTATATATCCATCGAAAGATCGTCTCGATAAGCCCTCAGTTAGTATCTGATATATGTATCTCTGACACCTTCCCGAATACAAAACAGAACGTATCCCTTGTTATAGGAAATCCCACCCGCCTTGGTCTGTTGATATACCAACAAGGAATCTTGGCAGCAGTGCGTAAAGTTTATGGCAATCAACTTGATATGATTGAACGGTTTAAGAGAACGTCGCTTTTTATAGGAGATAGCGCAAAAGACCCAGTCATACTGCCCACCCGACGAAATCCGGGTGACAACCTATGACGCATATCTAACCCCTATGGCATTTGCTTTTCGTGGGATTTGCTTGTAAATCGCGGATCTTCCAATATGTTCATCCATATGAATCTCCCATCTGCAAGGCGTTTCACCCTGCCACTGGTGACGTTGATAAGCGTAGACACCAAAACATCATCACGAGAAATACATAATGTTCCATCCGCGAGGTTACCTCCATATCTCAATCCACAGCCCGCCCTATGCGGGCTGTTTTTCTTTGCCGCCATCGGCGACGGTATCATCCGCCACTTTTGCGCTGCGTCCGACTTCAAGCCCGCGCAGGAACGAGAGTGCCGCCGCACGCAGGATCTTTTTCGCCCGTCGTCCCTGCGCTGCGCAGTCTCTTTGTGTTGTAAATGCGTACTCCGCAAAAAGGCATTTCCCCGCTTATGTCGAATATCTCCCTAAAGGAGATGATCTGTATGGATAAAGAAAACTTCTCTCCCTTCGAATCCGCTGCATGACGAGGCGGATCAGCTGAAGCGTCGATTGTCTGCCCTCGCTCAACGTCCAATCTGTTGACTCGCCGCCGCCATCGGCAAGATCAATGATTATGACGTGTCGCTTTGACTTCTGCCCGCATCGACTCCTCACGCCGTCACCTCCCATGCAAGCAGTACGACGCCCAGCTTCACGAGTTAGGTGTTTTCCGCTTGCTGAAAGGTTGTAAACGACCCCGCAGTACTGGAAAACACTGTTGCCACAAAGCACACCTCGAATCCGCTTTTGAAACAAGCAATCGCTGAATTGCCAAAGCAGCAGAAATCTTGCAGGAATGCGTCTCTTAAACGACCACTTTTCAACAACTCTTTTCAGTCCGATATTCAGCATTGGTCAACGCTGATTCGCAACCACCCGCCCGATCATATTTTGATATAGCAGATCAGTTTACGATCGCGATATGTTGAGAAATGTGTCCGAACGAAAACCCAGCTCTAAAACAGAAGAAAGCCCGTGATAGATTTTTGTTGAGCACTATTCCGACAATGCAAAGCAAGTCGTGGATGATCCGCATGGTATCGATGTGTACATAGAAGTCACCAACGTGGATTCGACGGATATAGCCACGGTGCAACGGTTTCTTTGACGCGAATATTCTCGGCAAGGTCTACCGTTCCAACTTCGACGTTCGCGGTCATTACTCAGAAAAAGAAAATGATCGTCAGAGAGCTTCCAGAGCTTCCTTTCGTCACAGGATTTTTCGAATCTTAACAACAGCCCGCCCATGCGGGCTGTTTTTCTTGCCGCCATCGGCGGCGGTATCATCCGGCCATGTGGGCACTGCGCCTGACCTCAAGCTCCCAGCGCACGAGAGTGCTGCCGTGCGGGCAGAATCTTCCCTGGCTGCACCCGCGCCCTCAGAGCGTCAATCATATGCGGTGTCGAGAACGCATACGGCTCGTTCTGGGACGCCAAGCTGTTCATCTCTGGAATCATCGTTTCGCCTTCCCTTGTATTAGTTCCTTTTGTTTACTACTAGCTTGTTTACGTTTCAATATTACAACTACACGATTTCGTGCCAATCATCTCACAGGCTTTTACAAATCATTGATATTCTAATCAGGGGGTGAATATATGTCCATAAACAGGCGAATAAAAAGAACTACGAAAATCCTTTGAATATGAATCACATTTGGAACAACATTGGGTTTAGGCAAGGTGCTGTAAGTTGATAGAGAAAGACGGGAACACTGTCACCGAGCAAAATATCAAAACAACTCAGCAAAATTCAACATCTCTGAGGGAATGCTGCGCACAGGCAAAGAGCCGATGCACAAGAGCGACATTGATATGCAGGTGGATGCCTAAGTACACAGGATACACGCTTGATGAGGAGGAGTGCAGATTATCCGCCTCTGCGGCTCGACTCTGAAGGACGCTGCGATGATCGCACACGTCTGAAAAGCTTGGCGATGCTATCTGCGCCGCACGTCCGCATGAGCACACACAGACGGACGTACCCGCTGCAAAAGTGCGATTCCGCCGCCAATCATCAGCACACCCTGACGGACGAGGAGATCGAAGCCGAAGTCGAAGCTCACTCGCGCCGCGCTTATCGCAGAGCAAAAGGGGCAATCAGCATCCGACTTGAAGCTCCCGCAAAAAGGTGAAGAAAAGACCGCCCATAGGCGTGAAGAGGTTTTGATATGATCTATTCAGATGACTATCTCAGTGATCCTAGCGCGTGATGGCGCATCACCGACGGCGATTGAGGGAATACGCTGACGCAGGCGAGACGAAGAGGCCTCGTTGACGGTTATGTCCCGCGCGCATGGATATGCGTGAGCTGAATGAGGTGCTGGAACTATAAGGCTGTTCACGCATATCTGGTGGAGCACTGGCATCGGGCACTGCGCTCGCCGTCGCGATCCGTGAGGTGCATAGCGTCCTTTGTAAAGACGCGATCGAGGGTGTGCCGGGCACCCAAGCAGCGCCGAATATGATTATAAGGAACTTTCACGCCGACGCCGCCCTCACATGGTTCCCTCGCGCTGACGGATCAATCTCGATCCCGCTGCACAGATGGATTCTCTGCTGTGTCCGATTCGGATAAGTGTGCGCCATCTGCCGACAGCATGTCGCGTTCGAGCATATTCACCGTTCCCGGACGGCACGAGGACGTTGGCCGTGCGCTGATGGTTTATAGCTGTTTCCTCTCCGATATGGTACCGATTGTGATTCCGGCGGATCAGCGCAAGGCGTATATCAACTATCTCAATACGGAGGATTTAGGGATTTGTCGCTTTTGCCGAGATTCTGCAGTCGGAGGAACGCAAACGCATTGAGGCGTTTTCCCAAATATTTTCGATGAAGAAAGCATTTTCGTTTTATCTCATAATAAGAGCCGCCCGTGCTGACAACACGAACGGTTTAGCTCGGCGGTCGGTGCATGACAAATACCGCCTGCCCACCGAAACACCGAGTGAAGATGCTTCCATACGTCCATTATAGCATCTTCATGGCGTATTTTCCATACGCAATTTTGGAGGTGTATTTTTATGCCAAAACGCGCGGCTCTCTATATCCGCGTTTCGTCGGAGGAACAGGCGCGGCACGGGCTTTCCCTCGGCGAGCAGCGCGCTGATTTGCTGAACCATGCGAGAAGGAACATGGTCTTCGGTGGTTGGGATCTATGCCGATGAGGGTGTGAGCGCACGCAAGGCGATGTCCCGCCGCAAGGAGCTTCAGCGAATGCTTGCCGATGTTGAGGCTGGATGTATCGACATTATCATCATCAAGTGTCTTGACCGTTGGTTTCGCAATGTCGCTGATTTCTACAAGGTCAAAGAGCGTCTGGACGCTTGCGGGGTCGATTGGGTCATGCAGTCGTGAGGGACCATAATACGACGACGCCGACTGGGATTCTTATGCTGAATCTCAAGCTCTCAATCGCACAGCATGAGAGCGATCAGACGGGCGAGCGCATCCGGTATGTTTTCGAAGGAAAACGCGCACGCAGACAGTTTGTAACGGGTCTAATTTCTAGGGCTAAAGGTTGCAGATGGCTATTTCGCGCGGGATGATAAAACTGCGCCGATTGTTGAATGTGCGTTCAACCACATTTTGAGCGCGGATCTACGCGCTCTTTTGGTACAGGTTCTGTATGATAAGTTCGGGCACAAGATCACCAAGGCGGGGCTGTTTGACCTTCTGCGTAATCGTTCTTATATCGGGTGAGGTGTACGGCATTCCTGATTATATGTTTTCGCTGATTCCTCATGATGTTTTCTTTCGGATACAGGAGATTCTTTCGCGTAATACAAAGTATACGCACAGCGGCAGGATCTATTTATTCTCCGGACTCCTCCGGTGTCCTGACTGCGGTAGGAATTTAGCGGCATATCGCGGGCGACGGGTGAATAGCGATGAGGGAGCGGCGTTTTCAATATCAGTGCGGCTATCGTGTCAATCGCCTCAACGCCCGGCTGTCATTTTTGCGCGCGGTATGTACGAGGATAAGATAGAGCAATATCTGCTCGATAATATTCAATCATTGATTCGAGAGCATATCATCACGATGGAGTCATTTTGTGGTCAGCAAGGAAGGGAACGCCCGGAATTAAAGATAGACGCGCTCAAGGCGAAGCTCTCGCGGCTTTGAGGATATATATATACGCAGGCTTAATGGATAAGGACAAATATACAAAAACATACAAGGAGATCACACAGGAGATATCGGAGCTATCAACGCTCGTCGCTCGTTCGTTGTCTATCCCCTCCGCTCTTCGCGAGGTTGCCGATGATATGGATTTTCGCAGCACCTCTGAAAGTCTCTCGCGAGAGAACAAGCAGCGCTTTTGGAAGTCCATTATCGCCTCGATTACGTTCGATGATACTCCTGATACCCGTGGTAAGGGCGCCTATATCCCTTATCGGGTTACTTTTTTATAGCAAAATGTCCCATGTAAGGAAGGTTAAACATCTGTCTGCGTGCGCAGAGCGCGCGGCGGCATAGGCGAGCGGCAGACGGCACGTCGCTCCGAGGAGGCGCAGCTCCCGGCAGGTCACGCGCCGCATGGCAGACGCAGGAAGCACCGCACTCATCGCGCCCCCTCCTTTTCCCCGCGCATCATAACCGTGCGCCCGAGAAAGCCGATCAGCCCCGAGGCGATATTGCTCGTCAGCTCCGCGCTCCCATAGAACACCGAGAGAATCGCGACGACGACCAGCCCGTCCCGACCATCCAGTCCACGCGGCAGGATAGTTTCAGATAGAAATCTCCCTTTCCTGTCTCACATGTACCTCTATCGAGAGTAGTTGCTGTGAGACGAGAAAAGGAGAGTGTGATTACTTTACAAACCGCCGCCCACGCTCGAGTTTCTCGAACAGTGGCGCGTCTCGTGGACGACGACACCCGGAGAGGGCGATGAGCGCGATGAGAGTTCGGGATCGCCATGAGGCTGTTGACGATGTCGGCGATGGAATCTGAGATCGCCTCGGAGTTTTGCGGGAAGGCACCGCAGGCGATGAGTGCGATAAAGACGAGGCGGTACGGCAGGATCGCCCGCTACGCCCGCGAGGTAGAGGATGGCGCGCTCGCCGTAGTAGTTCCACCCGAGGATGGTCGTAAAGGCGAAGAGGGCGAGCGAGATGGTGAGCAGTGCGCCGCCGATGTGTCCGTACGCGCCCGTGAACGCCGCGCCCGTCATGCGCCGCGCCCGCCGTGTCGCTCTGCCATGCGCCCGTGAGGACGAGGACGAGCCCGTCATGGTGCAGATGATGATCGCGTCGATGAAGGTGCCCGTCATGGAGATCAGTCCTGCTCGGCGGGCTCCTTCGTCTTGCCGCCGCCGCGGCACTGGTGCGGAGCCGAGACCGGACCTCATTGGAGAAGACGCCGCGCGATACCGTTCTGCATTGCCATCATGATCGTGGAGCCAGCAAAGCCGCCCGCTGCCGCCGTGCCGGTGAATGCCCGTCGAGACTCAGGCCGATCGCCACGGGATGCCGTCGATGCATCGCGATGATGACGACGCTGATGACGATGTAGAGAACCGCCATAAAGGGGATGATGCGCGAGGCCACCTCGGCAATGCTCCGAAGGCCACCGATGGTGATCGCCGCGATCAGCACCGTGAGGGCAATATCCGTCACGCAGACGCGGCACGCCGAAGGAGAGCTCCGCCGAGTCCACAATGGCGTTGACCTGTGGGAACGTCCCAATGCCGAAGAAGGCAACGAGCACCGCCGCACACGCGAAAAATCCCGCGAGCGGACGATATTTCTCCCCATGCCGTGACGGATGTAGTACATCGGCCGCCGGCAATCGCCGCCGCGCTCGTCGGTCGTGCGGTACTCACGGCGAGCGAGTCCCTCTGCGTACTTCGTCGCCACGCCGAAGAACGCCGCCATCCACATCCAGAAGATCGCCCCCGGGCCGCCGGACCTTGACCGCCGTCGCGACACCGACGATGTTGCCTGCAGCGGAGGAGTCGCGGCGAGCGCGACGCAGAGTGCCTGTAAAGCTCGACACGTCGCCCTCTCCGCGGTCTTTTCGCGCGCCAGGATGAGCGCAAGGGCACGCGGCAGACGGCGCACCTGGAGCAGCGAGAGACGCAGCGTCAGCATGATGCCCGTCCCCACGAGCTAGGACGATGAGCGGCGCCCCCAGAGGAAGAGTCCACCGCATTCAGTACGGGGAAGAAACGATTCCATACAAGATCCCTCCGAAAAATAAAAATATGCGCACATTTTACCATGATAAAGCACTAAATGTCCATGGATCTGTATGTATACAGGAATCAGTGTAGCCCCCACCACTGAGCGGCCCCTCCCCGTCATACGGGGAGGCTTCGGGAGTAACGGCATAATAGCTTCCTCCGCTCACAGGAAGTGGCGAGCCCAGCGAGCCGAAGGGGCGTGCCCCTCCGTCATTGATACTACGATATCTTCGCCTACATCCGGCGCAAAATGGCGTACAACATGTCATTACGAAATGGGAAAAGGGTGGGACGATGCTTCCCGGTATCGGAATCATTGCCAACGTCGCCGCCATCGCGCTCGGCGGCCTCCTGGGCTCGGCTGCGGCCGCTTTTATCGCGGAGCGCGTGCAGGAGACGCTGATGCGCGCCTCGTGCGCTCGCCGTGATGTTTCTCGGGCTCGGCGGCACGCTGCGCACGATGCTCAGTGCCAATGCGGATGGGCAGCTCGCGCTCGGCGGCGTCTACATGATGATCACCAGCCTCATCGTCGGTGGTCTCATCGGCGAGCTGCTGAACATCGAGGCGCGCATGACCGCGTTCGGCGCGTGGCTGAAACGCGTCTCGGGCAGCGCGGGTGACACGCGGTTTATCGAGGGCTTTGTCACCGCCTCGCTCACGGTCTGCATCGGCGCCATGGCGGTCATCGGCTCGATCAATGACCGCCTGCTCGGCGACCCGTCCGTCCTCTTTACCAAGAGCGTCCTCGACGGCGTCATCATCATGCTCCTCACGGCGACCCTCGGCAAGGGCTGCATCTTCTCCTCCGTCTCCGTCGGCCTCTTTTCAGGGCGCGATCTTCGCTCTCGCTGGCCTCCTCGCGCCCTATATGACGGACAGCGCCTCGCCGGGCTCAGCTGCGTCGGCAACATCCTCATCTTTGCCATCCGGGACGAATCTCCTCGGCCTGCCAAATATCCGCGTCGCGAATCTCCTCCCGCCCTCGTCATCGCCGCCCTCTGGGGATGGGGTGAGCACAGGTGCTCGCCACCGTACGTTCCGCTCGACCGCTGTGTCCTCAAAGCAGAAATACCCGGGTGATGACGGGACTGGGTATACTGAACTGACGCCCCTCGGCATGTAGGTTCTCCCGCTGACCACGGCCACGGCGGCTGTAGTCCCCATTTCCAGCCAGCGCATATCCAGCGCACCGGCACGCTCCACCGTCATACGCGTGGCTGGTGACGATGGTCGCATGCCCAGGTCGTTTTCGATGTAGTCATAGATGGAGTGCGCATGATCTCCGGGGTGAGATCGCACGGCCTCACGCAGGAACACAGATGATATCCAGAATCAGGGCTTTCCCTCCAGATAGGCGAATGGCGCACATCGCAGATGGCGCCGCCGGGAGCCCCGTTTTTCTGCCGTCTTTTGATCCACAACGTCCTCGGCGAAATGAACGACGCGGGTCACCGCCTGAAAATGATTGCGGGCAGCGCCTCGCGAAAGGACCTCTGATGCCGCCGATCATAAACTCGTTCTGCTCGGTCGGCTGATAGATCACCCATCCGCCGCCCCCGCCCGGCCTGGATATAGCCGTGCTCGATGAGGCGCGAACCAGCGCGCGGCGCGCTGGCGCGGGGAGCAGGCAGCCGCCGCTGTCAGCTCGCTTTTCGGAGGGAAAGACCGCCTCGGAGGGATAGATACCTCTATATGAGTCAGTTCTAGTCGGAATGGATCAATTTCTCTGGCCCATCGGCGGCTTTTCACATGGGCATCCCGTGGGGATTTGCTGGTCGGTGGTGCGAAAGATGGGCGGTACCCCCATCCTCGGCATCACTCGACTGACGCTGGTAACCGGTCAGCCGCTGAATGTCCACGCCGTGGCGCGACGACGCCCGTGGACAGGATTCCTCACTGATTTCGGTTATTTTACGTGTGGACATGATCGGCTATCAGGCACAGGTGCTCCCCGCGATTTTAGCGGCTCTCACCCTCGTCTATCTGGAACGCTTCTTCAAACGTCTTGGTGCCCACGGTGGTGCAGATGAATGACGCTCGCGAACGGCGTGAGGTTTTGCTCCATGTGGGCATTGATACGGTAGATATGCGGGCGACGGTTTCTCCTATCTGGTGCATACCGGCGACGAGGTCAAGGCCGGCACGCCGCTGCTCACCTTCAGCCGCGCGAAGATTAAGGCAGCGGGTCATTCCGATGTGACGATCTGTGTCATTACCAACAAAAACGATGTGGAGACCTTTTGGCCTCCACTATCGGGCATGGACCATGGCAAGGCCGAGACGGTGATCGCATCATTTTGACGCGGACAAGGAGCGCAGAGCATGGGCGAATGCGACGTGCTCTCTGCCTCTGATGGATGGGGAGGAGAACAATATGGCAGACTTCAAGAATAAGGTCGTTTATCAGATTTACCCCAAGTCGTTCAAGGACTCCAACGGCGACGGTATCGGGGATCTGCGAGGCGTAATCGATGCGCTGGATTATCTGGCGGATATGGGGGTGGACTACCTTTGGCTGACGCCCTTTTCGTCTCGCCGCAAAAGGATAACGGCTACGATATCGCCGATTATCTGGCCATCGATCCGCATTTCGGCACGATGGATGACCTGACGCGCTGGTCTGGACCGCCGATGCCAAGGGACTGAAAATCATGCTGACATGGTGTTTTGCCACCTCCGATCAGCACGCGTGGTTCCAGTACTCGCGGGTGATGCGGATTACCAGCGCTACTACATTCTGCGTGACGGCCGCAATAAGAAGTGCGCCGACGACCGGGGGAGCCGCCGACCAATTGGCAATGCGTTACGGGGCAGTGCCTGGCAGTGGGAGCCGCGCTGGCAAATGGTATCTGCATCTGCACGATGTGAGTCAGCCGATTTGGATTGGACGAATCCCGACCGTACGGGATGAGCTCGCCAAGGTGGTACGGTTTTGAAGGAGCGCGGCGTCGCCGGATTCCGCTTTGATGTCATTAACCCGTCGCTGCCGAGGTTTTTGCCGATGATACCCAGGGCTGGGGCGACGGCTGTTTGCCGACGGGTCACGCATATTCACGAATATTTTGCAGGAGTTGTCCGCAGCGCCGGCATCGGCGATATGTGGTGACGTGCTGGCGAGATGGCGTCCACGGATCTCGAGAACTGCATCCACCATACCCGCCCCGCCAATCACGAGCCGTCCATGACGTTCAGTTTTCATCATCTGAAGGTCGATTACAGACGGTGACAAATGAGCCCTTTATGCCGCCGGACATGATGCGGCTAAAGCAGCTCTTGCTGCGTGGCAGACGGGCATGGCGAAGGCTGGCGGCTGAATAGCTCTTTTGGTGCAACCATGACCAGCCCCGCATCGTCTCACGTCCGGGGATGACAAGGAGTACCGTGAGGTGTCGGCCAAGATGCTGGCGGCCTGCATCCACCTGATGCGCGGTACGCCGTACATCTACCAAGGGAAGAATTGGGCAGACCAACGCGGGCTATACCTCCATCGCGGATTACCGACGTGGAGAGTCTCAATTATTACGCATCCTGCGGGAGCAGTAGGCAAAACGGAAGCGGAGGCGCTGACGATCCTAGCTGCGCGCTCCCGCGACAACGGACGTACGCCAATGAGTGGTCGGCTTTACCGCAGTACGCAGGTGTTTTTCCACGCGAGAGCCATGGATTCTCTGGCGAAAAATCATGCGGCTGATCCATGTGAGGCGGCGCGAGGGACGAGCATTCCATTCTGGCGTTTTATCGGCGCCTAATCCAGCTGCGCGAGATGCCCATCATTGCCGGGAGGGCGATATCCGATTTATCGAGGAGGACAACCTGACGTGATCGCCTACGAGCGCACGTGGCAAGGGGAGCAGCTGACGGTGCTCTGTACTTCCGCCCCACCGACGTTCACCTGCGCCATCTGTCTCTGCAGGATTTTGCTGACGCCCAGAAACTCCTCAGGAATTACTCCGGCCGGGAAGGAATGCTCCGTCCGTATGAGGTGTCTGGCGCGTATCGCTGGGCACGTAAAGCCCTCCCAATAGTCTGCGCGATGCTGCACGTATCGGAGAAAACAGCCTTCTGTACCGACTCGGGCACAGAAGGCTGTTTTGGTATACAGTCGACAGATTGATCGAATCACTCCGATCCGACAATCCCAATCGAAGTGATGAAGCCCTTTTGGGCGGTGAATGCAAGACCTACATGATACTGGTCACGGTGAGACGAAGGTCTCTTCCCATTTTCTTCTTTGCTTGTAACGATACGGCTTGCCGTAGATGCGCAAAATCTTGCTCTGTGGGTCGCCGACGGTCACGCCTGCCGGCGTCGCAATGCCGTTCGGCGCATCCGTGTGGATGAACTCGGCATCATTCCCCAATAAAACATCACGCGAAAAAGATGTCCCTATAGGTATACGTATCTATCAGCGTCATTCCGCGCATCACTCCCACCTCGGCTCTGTTCGCGTGGTCGACGCACCATATATCTCCTCGACCTCCGCGCGCGTTGTCCCCGCCATAATACCGCCGATGCGCTGTCCGAATCGTTCAGAACGTGCATCCCGGATTGATCTGATTAATGCCCGCTCGCCATAGAGATCCTGACAGGGCGAACATGAAGACCGCCAACAGGATCAATCCTTTTTCACTCTCTCATCCTCCCGTTCACTTGCTGAGAAACGCATATCGATGCCAGTAGCATACCATAAAAATCATCACAAAAGGCGGCGGCTTTCATGGGACCGCTGCGCGCCGCTCGTACCCATCCACCTCCAAATCGTCGCGTTTTTATATCTTCGTCAAATGAAATATAAAAATCGCGTGACTATTTCAGGAGGAACGGATAACATGAAGCATATCAATCTGAGCTGCTCTCGTCAGAGATTCCTAGAATCTCTGCTCGTAGGAACTTACGCCCCAAAGGGACCCCTGCCAATTGTTTTACCTCTTCCTGTGACAGTTCTGTTGCCTCAGCGATCTGAGAAAGCGTGAGCTTCCCTCAGCGCGAGCAATGCCGTCGCCGTCCGACGCGCCGCCCCTCGATGCGCCCTCTTTCCATCTTCTTCTCGCCAAATTTTTCCATCAGTTCACGATGGCGTGACCCTCCGCTTCGCTTTAAAAGTAATCCGGCTCGCTTCGCAAGTTCCGCATAGTTCTATCTGCTCCGGGCGCCCACAGAAAAAGTCCTGCATCAGCCGCCCGAGCGGTGTGTCGTCTCGGTTCGCCCCGTTGACGTAGAGGATATGCGCCCCATCATCGAATGGACGCTGCGTTTCCTTGGACGATCCGCTCGACGTGATACAGAGGGCATCCCGCCCCATAGATGCGTCGTTTTTCCGTGATGCGAAGATCACCCACGTCTCCGGGGTGCCGCGAACTCGCTCCTTTGCCAGCGCGCGCAGGTCCATCATGCTCGCTGTTGTAGCGCGCCCGGCGCGCAACTGCGCCTTCGTTTGCCCGCTGGACTTCACAGTCGTAGAGTTTCCCCTCGCTGTCCTCTGCCAGCACATCGAAACGAACTCGCGTCCGTGAGAGATTGTCCGCACTCTGCTGCGTAACGACGCGCCGAACAACAAGATCATCCTGATCAAAGAAGATGCGCAGCAGGAGCCGCATCCCTCGAGCATAGTTATCAGCATACGTTGAAAAACGTGTCGTCGATCAGGCGGAGTTTTGAATCGCACACGGTACTCGCAGGAATGTCCTTCTTGATGATGCTCACTGACCCAATTCCTCCTCTTACTCTACTATCATAGTATGCACGGCGACAGCGGTTGTTTCAGGACAAAAGAGCTTTCAAACGCCGAATCGGCTGAATGAAAGCTTTCTCGCTCAGTCGCCTGCGAAGAAAAAGCAGCGACGAACGTGGATGTATCCTGTCGCTCGACGCGAGTCAGCAGAACCGACGATCATCCGTAGACGACTATCATCCTCCAGCCTCGTCGAGATGTATCCGCTTCTTCCTCCTCGTCCTCCATCTCATCATCCCACCTGCCGCATCATCTCACAGCGTATGACGGCTCATCATCCTGCAGTGCCTTATAGATGCCATAGCCGAGAAGGCCTGTCGCAAGAACTGCCGTCGCGATACCGACCGTTTTCAAAGTGCTCATCTGATCTCCTCTCCTTTCCCTACCGTCTCCGAATATCCGTTGTGATCGCCGACATGGCAGCTGTGCGCCATCGCCGTCCCTGCGGCGTTCGCCAGCCATCCCGCGCGAACTCCGCAGCAATCCCGAGTTTCGACGCCTCCAAGACCGCATCCATATTCGCGCCGAAGAAAACGAACTCCCATCCGTACTTCTCCTTTTGGTGCTCGATGCGCTCCTTGATCTGCTCCGCCGAATACTTGCGGCTGGAGTTCTCCTCGCCATCCGTGATGATGACAAAGAGTACCTTCTCCGCGCGATAGTCCTCCGCCGTCTGCTTCTGCACCGCACGGATCTTCTTGATCGTGCGTCCAATAGCGTCGAGGAGCGCCGTGCCGCCGCCCACGCGGTGAGTCCGCCTCCGAGAGCGGTGCAACCGCGCGGATGTCGATGCGGGTCATGCAGCAGACGATACCGATTGTCGAACAAAGCACCGTCGTCACACGCGCCTCGCCCTCGAGCTCCGCCTGCTCTCTTCAGCATGGAGTTGAACCCGCCGATCGTATCCTTCTCGAGCCCTCCATCGACCCGCTCCGATCGACGATGAACACCAGCTCTGTCAATCCCTTTTGTGCATGAAAAATCCTCCTCTCGTCTCTATACCATAACCTGAGGCCTTCGCCTGTCTATGGTTACAGTATAGGGAGGAAGGAGGACAGATTGTGTCCATTTGAGAAATTTTGATGCACGCAAGAATGTTTCGTGCTCAATCGTCGAGATTGGCAAGCACATCCTCACCCAAGAGGTCAGCAATCTTCGACTTTGCCTGCTCTTTGATCTCATCCGGTGATGTAGATCTGGCTAGCGCGACCGCCGTTGCAATCGCAGCGGCATCATCCGCATAGCCTATGCCCGGCATGATATCCGGAATCAGATCAATCGGCGAAATCAGGTAGCCGAGCGCACCGATGATACCCGCCTTGATCTTCGACGGGCAGTTTGGCGACTGACGCCACATAGTAGAGGAGCAGCGCTTGATAGATCACCTTCACGCCGATCTTGGCGATGTTCTTGCGAATCTTGTCCCACAGGCCGGACTCAGAGTATTTGTCCTCATACTTCTCAAAGTCTAGATTCTCAATCTCCTCGACGTTGATGTCGTCATGTGTGCTCATACGATAACCTCCATCACTGAAACGCAAACTCTTTCAACGATTCTCGAACTGCAACCATCAATAATTGTTTTCAAAAATCACTTCTTTTGATCCACCACCTCACCACATCCCCCTGACCCTGAGCCACATATCAATGCCGCTCCCGTACACCTCGGCAGTAATTCGATAGATGCCCCCAGCCTTCGAAATAATCTTCGCCGTGGGGAGGCGGTCGAGGACGGCCTCGACCGATGCGCCGCTGTAGTCGAAGGTGACACGGCGGAGTTCGCCCGCGTACATGAACTGGACGCTTTTGCGGAACCTCGCCGTCGCTGAATTCTTCCTGCCATGAATCACGCGGAAGGTCGCGCCCGTCGGCTCGAAACGTGCGATGCGGTCGATGCGGAAGATGGTCGGGAACTCCTTGCGCCCGTCCGCCAGATAGGCGATGAGGTAGAAATAGTACTCAGAGAACATGATGGCGACAGGGTTCACCTCATGTGTGCGCTTCGGTGCCGTCCTGACGGCAGTAGAAATACGGATCGTGTGCTGTGCCGTCACGTGCTGCGAGTTCCCAGATCGCGGAGGAGTCCGTGCGTGACGCGACGTAGTGACGCCGCCAGTCGCTGGGATGATCTTCCCCACCCTGTCATCCATGCGTGGTGGCAGCTCCCGCCGCAGCGCCTTTCTTGAGGAGGGCATCAGCGCCCCTCACTCGCAGTGAAACGCGCGACTCAAGCCAGAAATCTGCGCAGCGAGCGGGCACTGTCCTCGTTCGATCAGCCACTGCGCGCCGCGTGATGACTGGGCAGGTGGCAGCCGCGACCGCGCCCGTAGACGATGGGCCTCGCCCTCATCAGTGCGCGCTCCACGAGGTGGTGATCGCAGCCCTCGATGTCGCGCTGGATGTGGTCTTGTCCGTCACGGAAAATTTCTGCGCAGCTCCGCCTATGCACGATCTCACCTCGACTCACAGCGCTCGTGCGCAGCTGGAGCAAACGGCACCCCCATTCTACTCCTTGTGGTCCAGTTCGCGGTGCGCGCATTCCTCGACTTTCACATTTTCTCTATATATTGTCACCCGCCGCCTCATTGCTCTTCATCTCCAGGAAAGGCCAATGGGCCACGAAAGACAATCATCGTCATAGGGGACATCAAACACACGAGGAAGCCACGCGGTTTATAAACTTCGCCGAGCAAGCAAAAGAAGTGGAGGAACTACTAGAGCAAACACGAAGGGCGTCACTATCACTCTATCTCCATCTGAGCAAGCAAAGGAATCGCTGATAAAGCAGACTCTCAGATTGGCGCGGGTGCCGCCGGCACAAAATGCGAGGTAAAAAGATGCGCTTCAAGTGTTGAGTGTTGAACGTGGCCTCGCCTCATTGCAGATGCACAGCTTCCGTCAAAATCCTGTCAGCCTTCTTGTACCAGCGCAGGGATCACCCAGATCCTCAAACGCCTCCTCGAACCGCCGGCGCAACGGCTCGCCCTGCTGCACGCATCGCTCGCCAGCGTCCGCATCCGTCAGTGCACCTGCTCTCCTGCAGCGCGGCATCCTCTCCTCGCTAGAGACCTCACGTGCCGCCAGCACGGTGAATCACACACGCGCCCCTTGGCGAGCGCTTTGAACATCGCCAGCCCCAAGTCCTGCGCGTCACCACGATATCACCCGCAATACGTAACGGTTCGATCTCAGGACGATGTCGACACGCATCCCTCGCGCATCCAATACGAGCGCGCCGTACCGTGCGGTAATCCGAGCCCGCAGGACATGATGCGTGCCACAGGAGCGATGCGACCGGCACGCATCCGCAGTATCGCAGAGATCTGCATCGCCTCAGTCCTTACATACACATGTCATCAATGTCATCAGTCCTGTCTCTATAAGGCCGTCAGTGTATCTTCGATTACGCCCCTGTGAATGTCCGCGAAATAAGATTATGGCACTCCTTCTGCAGCTCCGCCAGTCGAGTCGCCGCGGTGCCGACCGCCCGACTTTACGCATTTTCTCGACTCGGCGAGTCTAACATCTATCTGCGAATCGGCGACCGCATGCTTCCTCCATCGGGTTCGCATAGCGCCCGTCTGGGCGAAAGCGCATTGACGCGCTCGCGCCGCTGGGCTGGATCCACGCGCACGGACTCCCGTCCCTCGCTTTTCATATCCTGCGCACGCTCCGCCTCCTGATCTTCTGCTGGCACTGCATCCCAACGGACAGACGACACTCAAAGACACACCGAGCATCTTCACTGCTACGTGGTTTCTCCTCGCGAAATTTAACTGCTTCGCACGGCTGAAAATTATGCCCGAAGAGTGTCCGATATATCCTTTATTAGCGCATGCACATTCGCCACGCAAACTGCTTCAATCCGTTTGCCGCGGGTTCCGCCAGCGCATAGTCCTGCAACATTCTTTCCTGCCTCTCTCTCCAGATCTCTTCAAGATTTTTCTCGACAGGAGGATTCTGGCACCGATCCTTTGCATGTCCAAAGCAGGAATTCATATCCTGAAAAGCCGCTCATCCACAGAACGCGTCGAGGCTTCTCCCACCGCCGCGCGTGAGACAGCCTCAATCTCCTTTCCAGCCACGTTTAACACAATCATCCGAAAATGCGCTCGACCTTGCTGTGTGCATCGCACGGCGCTCTTGTCTCGCAGCATCTTCTTCGCTGTCGCCAGTCATAGATCTGGCGATTGGCTGATCTCCCGCTCCTACGTCATGAATCTCGGCAGTCAGCATCTTCGATTTACGCATCGACTGCCGTCCCAAGCCGCCACCGATTCGTCTGCACAATAGCCGCCGTGGACGGCCTGATGCTCTCTCACCATATCCCACATCAGTTTGTCTCCGACGGAGTGGGCTGATATACCTTCATCGCATCACGGATGCACGCATCCATCGTGGAGTGCCGTGGTCATCCGTGACGGCATTTGCCCTTTTCGCGGCGGATAAAGTCGCGTTCATTTGCGAACAGAAACACACTCGTAATTGCTCCGCTCAGCTGGCTCCCGCCACGCGTCCTCATCCGTCGTCTGTCACGGCTGTCCACATACGAGCTTCCGGCATCGATCGAACACGACGTACCAGATCGCTAGGGCGTAGCATGCCGGATGTCACCTACTCCAAATCCCGCTCTTTGATTCTGCAGTGTTTCTCCGGCGTGGCGACATCACTGCCATCTGATTCACGGCAACATATCATTTCGCCTGCTTTGTCTCGCAGCAGCCAGGGGCAGCTTGCGCGGGAGTCTGCCCGATGCAGTCATCATCGAACAGTTCGCTGCGACAACATGTTGACAAAGCATGTCACGCCGATGTCATTGCCT
>BNJS01000976.1_pt1 | contig 102733 bp, 211 predicted proteins | sample 8540461 | NCBI WGS metagenome assembly BNJS01 (sample SAMD00202454, study PRJDB9452) | human saliva metagenome | isolation source: human saliva | place: Japan | reverse complement strand
ATGGAAGTTACGTATTGCCTGGCAGATCCATTAAGAGCATCACTGCCACCTCGCGTGCCGCCTTCGCGTGCACACAGACGCGCGGCTCGCGCATCTCTGGAACTGATGGGCTGTGAATCTCCTCCACAGCAGGGAGCCATATGCCTCCCCCTGGATGCAGCCATTGACCCGGGCCGCCCCACGCCGTGTTGCATAAATCGCATTCTCTGGTTTCAGGTCCCGATAGGGTCATGCAGGAGCAGCGGCAGCCTGCAGCAAACGCCTCACTGACCCGTGCGCCCCAGGTTTTGTAATGGGGAGGTCTATGGCAATGCATGAGTGGCCAAGACACCTCATCAGCAGGCACAGACGCGAATCATATGCCGTGATGTCTGCGCCGCTGTACGTGTGCTCGCAAGTGCCGAATTGCGCCCCGCAACAACAAGAATGGTTGCTTTGGCTTTTGCACTCTGTCTTCGAGCGCGGCAACTGTTCGATCCATACCGCTCGAGACCAAGGCCTCCGCCCATCAGGAGAAGGTTGGCAAATCCTCGAAAGGCCAATGTTGTTCCTGCGCCGCCCCTGCGTTCCAGTGCGCATAAGTCTGCCGGTGCAATTGAATTGCCCGCACGCACAGTGCATGCATCGAACCACGCGGGACCTCATCCTCTGCCATCTTCCGTGGCCACAAAGCGCTACGTCCACACTGGTGTCAGCCAGATCGCATGGACGGTATAGTCTGTGAGGAAGCGCCGTGAGTGCAAAGGAGCTCCGTGACGGCACGCCAGAGCTGCTGCCCTCGAAAGTGGGATGGTCAGGTAACGATGAGATGCGGATCATATGTCTGTATGATACGGTTTCGCGTACGTACCATCACTCCAGTGCGAATGCACCACGTACAATACCGTTGCTCGCATTCTCCCGGCAATGCGGAAGAACACATCATAGAGATCGGGCACGAAGCGCGCAAGCATTGTCAAATAGATCCGCTTCATCAGGTAATGGATGATGGAGACTCTTTACGCGCCATAAAGTCGACGACATCCACCCGCATCGCATCCGCCGCCTGAGGATGCGCCTCGAGGCCGCGCGAATGCTTCCCGCAGCCCTCGTATGTCCGGAGCCAGCTGGATGTCAACAAATGAGAACACGAGCGCTCCATGCTCCACCTCCTCGCACATACCGCGATTATTCTATCGTCACCTTTGAGCGACGGACAAAAATTTTTTACGCGGTGACCTCCATCGACACCACAGATGCTCCCCGTCACCCATGTCGCTGCCGGTGAGGCAAGAAAACGATTACAGCAGTGATCTCATGCGTGGTGTCCCGATTCCGCCCCAACGGGTAGACGGCAGATGGTCTCGCGCAGCGTCACAGGAGCGATGCGGAGAGAGCTGCCCTCTGTCATCGGTGCCGGAACATCCGGCAGGCGCAACCGCGTTCGCCACGCCACGGTCGTGCGCCGCCCCAGGGCGAGCGAGCGTGCCGCGATGACCGCCCCCGTCGCCGCATATGCACTGCAAAAGCACTTCCATGAACCCCCGCATCCGAGCAACATTACAACACTGCCGCGTGTTTTTCGCAAGTATGGCAGTGATGCTCTGCGTCAAGTGAAAGGTCCCTCGATGTTCGTCTCCATCAAGCGGTCCAGCCTCCTCCGCAAGATCGTCCAATGCCCTTCTGCATAGATGCCTGCCGAGTTGACCAGGATGTCGATGCCTCCAACATGCGTGCATAGTCTCCTCTGCCGTACGCGGCAGTCCAGTCGGTCGCATACATCACCACGAACAAATGTGTGCGCTTCCTGCTGCATCGCATCCAGAGCTGCTCGTCCCCGCACATCACTTGCAGTCCCATCAAAATGACCGCGCACCACTTGGTAATAAAATCTCTGCTGCAGCAAGTTCAATCCCTGATGTTCCTCCGGAAACCGCACCGTCTTTTTCTGCAACAACTTTGAAAAAATCGTCATCTGGCATCTATTGAAAACCGACCCCTGTGAAGTCCGAAGTTTCATCGTTCCGCGGGAACCGATTGCTCACAGCATCCCGGTTTCGCCAGCTCTTGAACACGGTAAGCATCTTCAGCCGCAATCTGAATCTCTTGCCCGTTCGTGGTTACGCCCTATTTATTTTGCGTCCTTCAATTGAATGTGCCAAAGCCGATGAGCTGAATCCGTCGCCGCTGAAAGCGCATTCCTTGAGACGTCTCGAAACGGGTACTGACCGCCTCCTCTGCATCCTTCTTCGTCAGACCGCTCGCCTGCCAGCCGCTTATGACCACCCTCAGTTTGTTCAACATCCTTTTATTTTCTTAGCGACCACGTGGGGCTGCGCTGTCATGAGAGTAACTTTAACAGAATTGTTCAGAAAAATCTCTGGCGGGAAAAAGATGCCCTCAAAATCCTCATTTTAGCTTTTTCCCAAAAACAGGGGTGTATGGAACAAAAGTGGTCAGATGATCGATACCTGCCAATCGAGTTCAAAAGTGGGATGCGCCGAACTGTTCATCGGGGAGTGCCAGATGATGCAGATAGATGACCTCCGTGTATCAGGAAAGTGCTCCATCAGCAAAATCTGAGGCTGTCAGATGTAGTCTCACGAGTGCCGGAGACGAGATCCCTATCCGAGTGGTGTACACCGCCTCTCATTCAGCGCATCAACAATCGGAAAGACCATTCACGGGATCAATACCAAGTGCGGCAAAGGAGAGGTCTCCAAAAGCTCATCATGGCAGTGATCTCAACAGTTTATCTCCATCTCTGCGTTACCCGCTCCCGCAGAAGCTGCACCGTCTGCTCGGTATACCCAGAACGGACCGCCTGGAACAAGGTAGGGAGGATATCAGCCGCCCGTGCGCGTAAACAGATCATCCACAATGCACCTGGTCATGCTCATCAAAGTCCTCTGCATCCTCATGAACGCATCGTAAGTCTCACATGAACCCTGCCGCATCCTAATGCCTCTACAGTCGGACATGGATGCGCGTGCGCAGGAGGATGTTCCGGGCCGTCTCACCACGCGCCCATGTCTCCCAAGTGATAAGCCCTCCCACATCCCCGGGCTAAGTCCTGCCACTGTCAGTTTATGATCTGCCATTCCATTTATCCTCACTCACCATTTGAACCCGACCTCTAGTGTGTCCAAGATCTCAGCCCTGGCTGGAGGCGAATGCGATATCCAGCCCCTCCGGCAAAGGGCCAACACGCCGTCCAAAGATCGCATCGAGGCGCATCAGTGCCGGCAGCGGCAGCTTCTTCCTCGTAGGCAGGGCAAGACCGAGCACCTCTCCTTCGCCACAATGCTGCGCGCTGAAAAGGCAACGCACGTTCTTGATCCGCGCAATATCCAGGAGCGCAAGAACAGGGCGCGTAGGCTCACCGAAGCGGTCGATCAGCCCATCGGTTGCATCCAGATCCTCGTTCGTCCGCACAGCAGCGATTTTCTCTGATAGACCAACCGCATCGCATCGTCAATATACCCGCCGTCGAGATAGGTTTCCACCGGCAGATCATCGACCGTCTCGATGGGCGACGGTGCAGGTGCTTTCACTTGCGTGCAACCGCCTTCCTCGAGCAGCTACATATCTCAAAGTCAACCCTCGCATTATGACCGTGTTGTTGCGCACCGAGGAGATTCCCCACTGCGAATCTCAGATCCCCTGCGGCGATCTTGAATCCTGAAAGCCAAGCTGTGCAAACTCCTTCATCGCCTGCAGTCGCCGTCTCGCTGACACCTTTGTCACGACGATAGGTAAAACAGGCAATGTTATTCGCCGAGCGTGGCTGACGCGTCCGCATCTGGAAGAGCTGCGAGAGTTCAAAGCGCGATCTGCATCGTGGAGACAGCGGTGTTTGGCATATGCACTGCTGCAGCAGGATGTCATAATGCCCTCATAGAAGTCTCATCATAACTCCGCTGCTAGGATTGTCCTCGTTCATCTGACCGTGAGCCGAGGCAATGCGTGCCTCGGGAACGAGATGGATCAGATGCTCACGCATACGATCAATACTCTCACACGGTTGTAGATGAAGTACACACCTGTCCGCCGCGCGCGAGTTCACGCTCAATCGCACCGCGCATCATTGCATCGCGCTCTCTACGACATAGGACTGTACAGGCAGGCGGTCGGCGGGCGGCGTCTCGATGATGCTCGTCGTCACGCCGCGCCCGCAAGCGACATATGGAGCGTGCGCGGGATGGGTGTCGCTGAAAGCGTCGATATCGTACTCCCGCCGCGAACTCCTTGATCTTCTCCTTCTGCGCAACACCAGGCGCTGCTCCTCGTCAACGATCAAGAGGCCGAGATTCTGAAAGCGTGCGCGTTTTCGGTTTGAGAATCGCGTGCGTACCGATGAGGATGTCCACGCGCCCGCGTACCACCTCATGCAGGGGTTGCCGCCTGCTCTCCGCACAGGCGGAAGCGGCAGACGACATCCACCTTTGGTGCGAAGTCCGCAAACCGTGCTGCAAAGGTCTGATAGTGCTGCTGTGCAAGAACCGTCGTGGAACGAGCACGGCGACTTGAAAGCCGTCCATTGCCGCCGCCTTGAATGCGGCACGTACGGCAACCTCCGTCTTGCCAAAACCCCACATCACCGCAGAGCAGGGCGATCCATCGGCTTCTCACTCTCCATATCGCGCTTGATCTCTCGAACGGCGCGCAGCTGATCCTCCGTCTCCTCGTAGGAAACGCCTCCTCGAACTCGCGCTGCATGGCATCGTCCGGCATAAAGCGCGTGCCCCTTAGCAAGCTGACGCTCGGCATAGACCTCGAGCAGATGATCAGCGATGTCCTCTGCAGACTTCTGTTGCCTTTGCGCGCCCGTGCCCAGTCCGCCGTCCCTCAGTGCGTAGCAAACGCGGTGCTGCGCCCTCGGAGCCGATGTACTGTTTTGCAGGTCAACCTGATCCCGTCGGTACGAAAAGTTTGTCATCCCCGCCGTACAAAGATTCTCAAATAGTCACGATGAACCCCGGCGACCTCAAGTGTCTCAACGCCGAGATACTTACCGATGCCGTGCGCTGCATGGACGACGTGAGTCACCGGGCGCAATCTCGAAAATGACGAATACGCTCTCCAGCGGACACTGAGCGGCGCAGCTTAACCTATGCCGCTCAAAAAATGTCCTGCTCGGTGAGAACAGCGATGTGTGACAGACCCCAGCTCAAATCCTGCGCGCAGGCTCCCTGAGGTAATCAGGGGACGGCCCCTCTGCGGTATCTCCCTCCTTGCGAAGGACAACGGCAGAGAGCTTCCAGCCCATCAGCATATCACGGATAAGATTTTGCTCGCTCGGCACCGCCCGCAGCACAAGCACGTGTCCCATTACCGAGATAGCGATGCAGCTCGCTTTTCAAGCAGCGCAAACTGACGTTGAAACGCGGTCATAGGAACCATCTGAAAGGCGATCAGTGTCCTCGGTGTACAGGCTGAAAAGAACGGCTCATAAGCGCGGCAAAGATCTCATGCCCTGCCGCCCCGGCCGCAACTATCTCCTCCCACTGAAAACATACGCGCCGCACGTACCTCGTCCTCCTGGCGGGCATCCGTCAGTGCCGCAATCAGGCGCGAAGGCTCATCAAACACCGTCACCCTCTGCTGCCGGTACGTCAAAAAGCACGCCTCCCCTCATCATCACTGCACGCAGAGCGCAGTGGAAGCCGATACTAATATTTTTGATGGAGCGTTTTCGTCAGAGGGTCATACTCGCGCATGGAATCGATTTCCGCGTCGAAAGAACTCCCACACGAACAGGTGAGAGTGCATTAATCGGAAAGAATATCCACAATGCCGCCGCGTACATAGAACTGTCCCACATGCTCTACTCCCGGCGGCATGTTCATAGCCAAGAACACTCAGACGCTCAAAGCAGTGTCTCACGCGGGAGACTTTCTCAAGGCGCAGGAAAAGTCGCACGCGAGAACTCTGCCGTACTGAGGCCCTTTTGCATCGCTGCCCCGATGTGCCGCAAGAACAATAATCGGCTCACCGCGCAGGAGACGGGCAAGAATATATTCATGCGTTGTGCCGACCGCTCCAGGCCTTTCGCGGCGCCAGGCGCTGCAAAAGTCAATGTGATCCAGCTCCGGCAGCTCGTAGACATCTACTTCGGGAAGAAGCGCGGTTGATCCTCCTGCCAGCCCCGAGTGCTTCACGACCGGCGGTAGACAACAGCAAGCGGACGAGGACTCGCGTCATAGGCGGCGGCCACAGCAGCATGCTTCATCGAGCCTGCAGCCATGTGCGAGAATCTGTCGGATCCCTCTCAGCACCTCTGATAGCCGACGCACGGAAGAGTCTGCATGCAGTTCGGAAAAGAATATATTCATTTGGAAACGGCGGAGAGCGCTGCTCGCACAAAGCCGGCAAAGAGCGGATGCGGATGATTCGGCCGCGACTTGAGCTCCGGGTGGAACTGTGAGGCACACAAACCACGGGTGATCTGCAATCTCAACGACTTCGACCAGGCGATTATCCGGCTTGTCCCCGCAATCCGCAGGCCTTTCTCCTCCAGCTGCGACCGATAGCTGTTGTTGAATTCAAAGCGATGACGATGCCGCTCACTCGACCTCTCTCTCCATACTCCGCATGAGAGAGAGCACCTCTGCCAGGATGCAGGGATAGGCTCAAGGCGCATCGTACCACCCTTTTTCCTCAACATCCTGCTGATCCTCCATCAGTGCAATGACCGGATATGGTGTCTCAACGGCGAACTCTGTACTATGGGCGTTGGAAAGCCCCGCAACGTGACGTGCAAACTCAATAACAGCACACCGCATCCCCACAGGCAGAGTCCGAGGAGGAATCTCATGCTCACGCGCATACTGGATCGCACGGTTTTTCCCTCAACGCCGCGGTCGCCAAATCCGCCGGGAACGAGAATCCCCTGCGGCCGACAAACAGCTCATCGAGATCCACATTTGGATCCTCAAGCTCTGCAGCATTGATCCATACGATCTTAACCTGGGTATCGTTCTCGATACCTCCGTGGTGGAGCGCGCCTCTGTCACTGCGACTATAGGCATCCGGCAGAGGCAACGTATTTGCCAACAACAGCAATCTTCACCTTCTTTGAGGATGGTTGATCTTAAAGACCATCTTCTCCCATGTCTCCATATTGGACGGGTCGAAGTTCATCGCCATCTTCTCAAGAACGATGCGGTCGAGGCCTTCCTGCTGCATCATCAGAGGAACCTCATAGATCGTCGACGCTGTCCGGTTCTCAATGACTGCGTCTGCATCCACATCACAGAAAGAGTGCGATCTTTTTCCTTCATCTCGCGCCGAATTGGCTGCTCCGTTCGGCAGACTAGGATGTCCGGCTGAATGCCGATCGCACGCAGCTCCTGACGCTGTGCTGGGTTGGCTCTGTCTTGGAGCTCCCCCGCAGCACTGATGTAGGGCAGCAGTGTCACATGGATATAGAGGGCATCGTTCTTTCCCGACTTCCTTCTTGACCTGGCGAATTGCCTCGAGGAAGGGCAGGCTCTCAATATCCCCCACCGTTCCGCCGATCTCCGTGATCACAACATCAGCATTGTCGGCCTTTGCTACATCGTAGACACGCTGTTTAATCTCATTCGTGATATGCGGGATGAGCCTGCACTGTTGAGCCGAGGTGGTCGCCATGCCGCTCCTTGTTAAGCACCGTTACATAGACCTTACCCGTCGTGATATTCGTGACCGCTTCGTGAGGTTGATGTCAATAAAAGCGCTCATAGTGACCAAGATCAAGATCCGTCTCCGCACCATCGTCTGTAACAAACACTTTCGCCGTGCCGATAGGGGCTCATTGTTCCTGGATCGATATTGATATAGGGATCAAATTTCTGAATCGTAACCTTGAGTCCGCGATTCTTGAGCGAGACGGCCAAGGGAGGCCGCTGTACATACTTCCCCAAGCGATGAAACAACGCCGCCCGTGACGAAAATCATACTTTGCCATGCCCTTCCTCCTCACGCTCACATCAGTCCCTGAATACTCGAGCTTCTTCTTGCGCGTTGTCTCCTTCGTGGCAGGCGTCTTTGCCGCTGGCGGAAGACGCACGTGACGAGAGCGCTTGACCTCAGGCGGAACCCACTCGGTCAGTCCCCATTTGCTCTCTCCCTCATAGTGAAAACGACTGTCCATATTTCATCATCGTATAGGTCTCGGAGAGTTGCCATCGCCTGTGACTGGACGGGCTTGTGTATCACTTCGATAACCTCGAGAATCAGATCCTCTGTAATGTACCTGGTGTTCCCTTCTTCGCAAGAAGGTGATAGGCAACATCCACTTCTGACATATGTTCAAAACCATAGCTGCGCTCCTTTCCAGCGATTACATGCTTTCTCCGGCGCTCGAAACACCAAGTACCCCAAGGCTGGCGATCGATCACGTCCTGCTGCGAGCACGAGTGCCAGGCATGTGCAGATGCAAGCGGCGGCTCCTGACCGACCACATGCGGCATTTGTGAAAAACGAGTGGAAGTGCACCCGCCAGTTCGCGAGCTGAGGCGTGCGATGCGCTGCAGCGCGAACTCTGCCGCCGCACGTGCGATCTCCTCTGGATAGCAGCGATCTTTACATTGAGGGGCGATCTCCGTCTCATCCGTCAAGAGTGCAAGCTCTTCTCCGTCCTTCACGGCAATGCCGCCTCATCTGCCTGACGGAAGATGCTTGATATGCGTGCATGCGCACACTGGATGTAGTAGACGGGGTTCTCATTGGACTTCTTCGTCGCAGGTCAAGATCGAAGTCCAATTGGCTGTCGAGCGAGCGCATCGGAAAGAAATAACGTGCCGCATCGACGCCGACCTCCTCCATCAGCTCGACGCAAGGTGACCGTTTCTCCCGTACGTTTGCTGAGTTTGACAAGCTGTCCGTCACGATAGAGGCTCACCATCTGCAGCAGCAGCACGGTGAAAGCTTCTCGAATCATGACCGAGCGCCGCCATCGCAGCCTCTGACACGAGCGCATAGCCGTGATGATCCGCTCCCCAGATGTTGACGAGACGACCGTATCCACGCTTATATTTATCATCATGATAGGCAATGTCTGCCGCAAGGTAGGTAGGCACACCGTTATCACGAAAGATGACGCGGTCCTTGTCATCTCCGTGTCCGTCGAGCGCGGCCAGACGGCGCCATCCTTCTCGTACGCTGTACCGCGCTCAGAGCAGCACTATCCACAACGCGGCGCACCGCAGTCCGGATGGGGCGTACGCTCACTGAACCAACGGTCGAAAATGTCACGCCGAAATCCGCTAGATCCTCCTCAAGTGCCGCCAGCTTCTCACGATAGGCAAACTATCTTGGAAAATCCGCAGACGCTCCTCCTCAGGAAGAGCGAGATATTTATCCCCGTCACGATCAATGATGCGCTGCGCCGTCTCCACAATATCCGCACCGTGGTAGCCGTTTTCGGGGAAGTCCACAGTCTTTTCCGAAGTTCCAGACAACGCGATTCCACGGACACAGCGAGCAGATTCATCTGAGTTTTGCCCGCATCGTTGACATAGTATTCACTGTCCACTGCGTAGCCCGCCGTACGCAGCAGCTTGACGAGCGCCGATCCCACCGCTGCACCGCGTCCATGGCCGACATGAAGCGGCGTTGGGTTCTACGCGAGCATATTCCACCTGAATGCGCGGCGCACTATTGGGCGGCAAGTGCCGAACCCCTCACCCGCAGCAAGAACAGCACGCAGCGTATCCGCAATCACCGATTTCTTGAGATAGAGATTGAGGAAAGCCCTGGTCCACAACCTCAGCATGATCGAAGCCACCCCCGTGAGATGCTCCTGAATTGCCGCCGCAATCTTCTGTAGGCGCCTGACGAGAACACGCCGACTGCATCGCAAAGTTCGTCGCGAAAGTCACCAAGTTCCTTTTCCGGCGGTTCCCCAAGAACGATGGCGGGAGTGCCGCTCCTGCGGCAGCTGTCCCGCATCCACAGCCTCCTCCACGGCACGTATGAGTGCCTGCTCAATCTGCTGTTTAATATCCACCTTCGATACTTCTCCTTTACATCGGCTCAATTCGTATTTCCAAAGTATTATCGCTCGCCGCACGCCGTCCACATAGAGGTGTGTGTAGAAAAATGCAGATCTCCTCCCGCCCATCCGGAAATGTACGCATGCGCGGTCGCGTAAGCGTGTTGATCGAAAAATGCGCCATAGGGCGTACGATAGCTATCTGTACGCTCCTCACCGGCTGCAAAAGTACTGTGTCCAGCGCACGAGATCGCAGTCGCTGCAGCATAACGCCTACAGCATTGATGCGCAGCACCGTTGGAATGACCGCACCGTCAATCAGCTCCCCATCATCGTGGCTGATATAATGGCTCTCACCACGCAAAAACGCCGTCCTGTAACGGACAGCGCAATGCAGCTCTCCTCGCCCGCAGCATCCTACCCGTCTCCCATCGAGAAAAGACACGCACCTGCTCCGCACCCTTCATCGAACGCTCCCTCCGATAAAAAGTGTCCTGCACGGCTACGTCTGGTCGAGCGGCGATCGCAGAGATCCACCAGCTGACCACTCAGATTCATCTCCACGACGAGTGTACTGCCCCATCGCTGATCTTCACTTCAAAAGTCCTGCCCTACAGTGAGTGACGGCGTAAAAGTATCGACATCGAGACCTAGTCCTGTGATATTCGTCGCCGTATGCGCCGTCAGCATACTGCTGAGCTCCGAGATGGCACTCTGCGCCATCTCATCAAAATCTCTACCAGCATTCCCATCATCATCTCGAGGATGCAATGAACTTTGCCGCATCCTCACTCATGTTTGTAAACAACATTCCACAGAATCTGCTTTTCGTAAAGTCAACCAACATCGATACCCACGACTCTGAACACGCGTCGCAGCGGTATAAAGTTTCGCTCGTGTCGGCTCAGGAAATCCGAGCATCGGCATGACCGTCGTAAAGGCATCCACAAAGGGTTGATCAGTGTTTGCATCCATTGATTACTCTCCTCCAAAAGCCCACATTCATCCGGTACAATTCCGATTGGCAGCCGTGATGCTGATACAGAACGCTAGTCATACGAGGGCTGACAATATGAACCTCTGACCCGCGAACTGTCCCCGGCGGTGTCAAACGCAGTTCCTTGCCCTCGAAAGTACATTGTTGATTTTTGAAACAGCACGCCCGGCGATGATATTCGCAGCCTCTTCCACGGCGTCTACAGCCTCATCATCATCGAGTTCATCCACCGATGCACGCTCAACATGTGCATCGCAAAAGCTGATCATCGGCTCATCCACGTAGACAATTGCACGTCCCGTGGTGAACCCTGTACATGCCTATGATGACCGCCGCACCGCTCACATCAAGTGAACGCTGAGTCATATGGCTCAATCTCGATATCGCCCTCCACTGCGAAGAGAGACTCGCCACGCCCTGTTGAGGCCCCGACCAAAGGTTTGGCATAGAGTTCACGAAAGGTTGACTCCTGGCTGGCACTGGACTCAAGAGATCAGATGGAGGGTATCCGCCAGATCGGACTTCGAGGCTGGCTTCTGCAAAAAGGCACGAATCCCAACGGCCTTGCCCTGTGTGATGAGGTTCAGATCCTTCATCGCACTGACCATCAAAATCTTCGCATCCGGTCCATGGCAAGAATCCGTCTGCTGCACTCCAAACCGTTGGCATCGGGCAGGGTTCACTATCCATCGTCACGAGGTCAGGACGCATCTCCGTGTAGAGCCTGAGGTGCCTCCACGGCGTCTGCCGCCGCCATACCGCAGACCTCGAAATCCCTGTATCCCTCAAGTTCTCAGCAATCATCACGCGGCTGATCTTAGAGTCGTCTACAGTCAGCACCCGTAACTTTCCCATACATCTTCACCCTCTTTTACGAACTGTTTTACGTCTCCCTATTATACACGAAAGTATGGCTTTCGTCACATATTTTTGGCAAAACTTCCACCCAGTACCCATCAGGATCCTCGACGAAGTAAATTCCCATCTGTGCATTCTCATAGCAGATAATACCCATCTCGGCATGACTTGCACGCGCAGCCGCATAATCATCCGTATAGAGTGCGAGGTGGAACTCCTTCTCTCCAAAGATCATACAGCTCGTGCGGTCATGCAGATGCATCAGTTCCAGTTCAAAAATCCGTCACACCATCCCAGAGATAGACAAGTGTGAACCCTCTGGCTTCGAGCCGCTACTCACGAAAAGCCAAAATGCCCGCTCACAGTCGCATACTGCGCGCAGATCGAGGCACGTTAAAGTTCACATGCGTAAATGTAAAGTGCCATCGTATCCTCCCATATTAAAACATATTATAGCGCAGTAAAACGGCGCGCGCCGTATCGAATGCAACATACTACCGCCGATCCACACGGTCAAAAAGTGCCGTCACCTCCGGCGCGGGGGCTTTATCCAGCTTTAGCTCACGACATAGATCGCAACCGCCCAAAAGAAAGCCGGAACGATCTCATAGAGACCAAAGAGCGCAAATTGCTTCCAGACAAGTACCGTCACACCGCCCGTCACAATCCCCGCAAAGCACGCCGCGCTCTGTCGTGCGGCGCCAGAAAAGACACATGAGGAGCGCTGGCCCAAAACGCAGCACCAAAGCCTGCCCATGCACATGCCACCATATCGAGGATGAAGTTGTCGGACTAAGTCCGAGATAGATCGCCACTGCCGCGATCACAAAGCACAGAAGACAGCTCACCCAGACAAGTTCCACCTGCTGCGCATCAGGGGCGGAAGCTGCGTCGATAGATGTCCTGTGCAAATGCCGATGCTGCAACAAAGCAGCTGCGCCGATGCCGTACTCATGATCGCTGCAAGCACGGCTGCAAGGATCAACGCTGCCACGATGGGCGGGGAAAAGGTTTTCTGCCATCGTTAAGAAATACCGTCTCCAGCCGCTGTCCCTTCAAGGGGCGTCTGCAGATAGACCGCCCCACCATGCCAACCAAAATTGCGGCTGAAAGCGAGATCACAACCCACACCATTGCAATCCGCGTCGCCTGGGGCAGCTCATCTGCATGTCGGATCGCCATAAAGCGTACCAGGATATGGGGTTGTCCGAAATAGCGAGCCCCCAGCCCATCAAGGAAATAAACTCAATAAACCCGAGTGTTGATCCGTCCACCTTTGTGAGCGGGGCAAAAAGATGGATGCGCCTCATAGATCAGCGCCGCCGTCTCTGTAAAACCTCCCAACAACATCGTCGCTCCGAGAGGAACAATGAGTATCGCAAAAGAACATCATCACCCTTGGATGAAGTCCGTTCGAGAGACAGCGAGAATCCGCCAACGAGTGTATAGAGACTACCACGCCTGCCGAAGAAAAGCGCCGTCGGATACGGCAGCTGAAAAATCGTCTCGAAAAGGCGCCCTGCGGCAACAAAGCCCGAAGACGTATAGAGAATAAAAAGATCAGAATAAAGACCGCTGGCACCACGCGCAGCGCACCCGACGTCGCAAAAACCGATTTTTCAAAGAAAGTCCGGCAGTGTCAGCGAGGTTATTCGCAAGCTCTGTATAGATGCGTAAGCGTGCCGCGATGAACTGCCAGTTCGCCCATGTTCCAAGCGCAAGCCCGACTAGCGATCCATCCCGCATTCAGCCCTGCGGCATAGGCAAATCCTGGCAGCCCGCATAAGCATCCACCCGGACATATCTGATGCCTCAGCACTCTATAGAGGTGACCCATGCGCCGAGCTTTCGATTCCCGAGAGTAATCACTCATATTGCGCGTACGGCGGTAGTAGTATACACCAATCCCATCATCAGAAGCATGTAGATGAGGATACAATACTGATTTCAATTTGTTCTGTCAAAAAGAAAAATCCTCACGCTAAAATAGATATGTCAGCTTATTATACAGGGATTTCCCACCGAAAAGCAAAAACATTTCAACGCAGACAAAATTATGGCATTAAAAACCCCGCATATGCGGGGTCATTCTCATAAGTTAGCGTCACTCCTGTTGCTCAAACAGAGACTTGTCGACGCCGCAGAGCGGGCAGACGAAATCGTCCGGCAGATCCTCGAACGCTACACCGGCAGCCAAATCGTAGTCGGGATCTCCTGCTGCCTCATCGTACACCCAGCCGCAAACTGTACAAACCCACGTCTTCATGGGAAGTCCTCCTTCATATAATACACAAAAATGATATAACATACATCGGTATCAGCCAGCAACTTGTATATAAATTACTATCCAATAACTATTATTATATTACACCATTTTTCTCTCTTGGCTAGATGTTTTATAAAAATTTTACAAACCTTTTTCCATGTCGATATTCTGACGGCTTGACCCCCATATGCTTTTTGAAAAATCTTGCTGAAATAGCGCGTGTCCTGATAGCCGCAGGCGGCGGCAATCACGTAAGATTTTTCATCGCTCTCACGCAGCATCTGGCTCGCACGACGCAGACGACAATCCGTCAAATAGGAACTGAACGACGTGCCGCAGCGTGCGAAGAGTTTATGCAGATAGCTCACACTGAGGCCGAGCTCTTCCGCCACCTCACGCACGGTAATTGGCTCCGCCATATGCTCCTCCATATGCCGAACGGCATGGAGAGTAGCCGCAGAATCGGCTCCTCCTCTGGCAGATTGAGGTGGGCACAGCTCACGTCCGCAGCGCCGACATCGTGCGGGTGAGCGCCGCTCCTCAATATGATTTGCTGCGAGCCGCATCGCGAGAGGAAAGTTCGTCATCATCAAGCGGTTTAAGGAGATATGCGCACGCCGAGGCGCAATTGCTCTGCTGTGCATATTCAGACTCACTGTATCCCGAGAGAATAATATACTCTGCATCCAGTTCTTCTCGCAGCCGCGCATCATCATCCAACCCTGATAAGCCCGGCATCTTGATATCCACAATGAGGGACGTCGAGGCGATGCTCGCGCGCAGGAGAATCCCCTCCATACCGCTGCCGGCAGCTCAGATCACCTCAGCACCAAAATCCTCCCATGGCGTCAAGCGTACAATGCCCCTGACGCTGCATGGGTTCATCATCAATAATAAGCACCTTAATCATACGAGGGCCTCCTCCCAGTGCTTCAGTCGTCAAGATTTGCCTCTGTTCCCTTCCCTCTCTGTGCTGTACAGTGTCAATTCCCAGGCCTCGTCCCCATTCAGCACAGCCCGCATATGCACATTATAAAGTCCGAAATGATTGTCATTTGCGCTGCGCAAGAACTTCTCGCTGACGATCCTCCGAGATCCCTGCCCGTCGTCCTTCCGCGAAAAGATGAGATGATCGCCCTACACGCGCCCCTGTGATTGCGATATGTCCGCCGCGCTCCGCCATTTCAAATTCCGTGTTGTATTGCATTTCTCAACGAGTGGCTGCAGAATCAGTTTCGGCACGTAGCAGCCATAGAGCTGAGGTATCAACACGCACCTTTATCTTAAGGCGCCCCTCAAAACGGCGCTGCTGTATTTTTAGATAGGTACGAAGAAGGCTCAGCTCGTCCGCTACCGTAACGAAATCTCTTCATGCTCACCGAAGCACGCAGCAGTTTGCCGAGCTGGACAGCCGTATCTGCCGCCCTCGCGATCGCCGAGCTTTGCACTCCACTTGATGAGATTCAATGTATTGTACATAAAGTGCGGACGGATCATCTCCGTCGAGGATTTCACCTGCGCAATGCGCAGCGTACGTTCACGCTCCCGATCTCTGCAAGGAGACGTTCGTATGTGTGTGACGAGATTGTTAAATGTGAGCGCAAGCTCCCCTCAATCCATCGCTGCGCTGCACATCCACCTGTACCGAAAAATCATCGTTGCTGCGCACCTGACGCATAGCCATTGCCAGGCTGTGCGAGGGACGCCACAGATGACGGCTCAGACGATACGCAAGATATGCTGTCATACAGAGGGCAACGGCATCCACCATCACAACAAGACGAAAGAGATAGTCGAGCGGAGCGGGAGTCAAGACGCTAGACGCAGATGCACGGCAAATCCGTATCCGCTAGAGGCATATGCATAATCACGAAAGACGGCCTCCGATACGCCGCCCTCCTCCGCCGGGGAAAAGACGGAGGAGAACCCTCGCGGTGATGATCAAGCATATCCATCATCACACAGTTGTGCGGTCCGTCAGGATGATCTGCCCTCGTTGCCGTCCTGCACGCGCTGAATGAGTGGACGAGGTGCTTCACGCCGCACATCAATCACGGCAAAGCCAGCGGCTCCTCCCTTGCCGAATCGCGCATGCCATCGAAAAACGGTTTCTGTGCGATCTGCGGCATAACGATCTGCCGAAATCACCATGACTGCGCGCGCGCCGCACGTCTGATAAGCCCCCATTCCAGGTTCTCCGGCAGTCGATAATCATGCGGCAGATCATCTCGTAGCAGTAATCCGCTCCCCATCAGCCGATAGCAGATAGATCGCAGTCTCACCCGCGAACGCCCCGCCAAGATTGCACAAAGATCTCCGTAGATATGCTCCACATCAGCACGCTCCCACGGAGAAAGAGATCGTCTCCCCACGCACAACGAGTGGATTCATCAGCCGCTGATGAGCTTGCAATCGAGATTGTCAATCTCGCGGGAGATGCGCTGTACCTCCGCACGCCCTCCCTTTGCCTGTGTATTTTCATAAACGCGATCAGCTGCGCAGAATCATCACCGGGCGAGCAGGAGCGGAACGAAGTCCCGCCAAAGAGCAGATAGGCGAGCAGACGCTTTTTGATAACTGATCCGTAGTGATCTACTGACTGTTTCCCCTCTCCGGCCGCATGAGAACAGATCGTAAACAACCAACAGAAATCAGTGCCTTCCTTAATGTTCAGATTATAAAGAAAGAATACGGATAAATTCAATTTGTGTCAAGTGAAATTATGGATAAATAGAAAAATATTCTTCACTTTTCAGCAAGGAAAAACCGCCACATGCAGTGACGGTCTTGGAAGGGAAAAATATGGGAATGGGGGATGGGGAAATAGAGTTGTTGATAACCGCCGCGCGCATTTTTGCCAAGGAACTCATCCCCGAAAGGAGACGGCGCGCTGCGTATCAAACTAAACATAGTGAATCTCCGACAGTGGACGAAGATTCGGCGGTGCCGTTATATCGGCACGGGTGGAGCGTCGTTCATAATTGCCAAGACGGTCATGAACACGACGGCTCATCACAAAAATCAAGGAATTTCTTTGCATTCTCTGCTGTGTGGTGCGTTGCGAATGATTGCTACACAGCTCGAGGAAACGGCCGTCCCCTCTTCTGGATGAGACAATCTTCATATAAAGTGCTCACACGCAATGTATTTGAGCACTGGCTCTTCAAACGTCGCTGTGACGGCATACTCTCCATTGAAAGTGCCTCAATCTGCGCCGCTGAGGTGCCAACAATCGCGTCCATCAGTTGATCTGCCAGCTGACCAATGACGGCAGAATCGCCGCCAAGAACATCCATCATCGTTATGAGTACAGCATAGGAGGATGTCGACTTCGTTGGATCTGCGATCCAGTGCGCCCGCGAAACTGGGGATCAAAGAGATCCCGCCAGCCTTTCGGTGCGTCCGCCTCCACCAAATCGGTGTTGTAGGCGATCACGCAGGATCCATAACCATGACTGTAAAACGCATTGTTTGCGCGTACAAACTCCGGCAAAATCGCGGGCTTTTCAGGAGAGACATAGGGCTCCAGATAGGGACTCCAGCAAGACATAGGCATCTGCTGTGCCGCCCCAGATAATATCGCCATGTGGGCTCTCCTGCTCCCGTGCGGACACGTGTCGTGAGTCTCCCGAACTGCCGCTGACCAGCTGCACCCTGGATACCGGTCTGCTTTCTGGAACTCTTTTTGGCAAGAGGAGCCGTCCAGTCATCCGTGTTACAGTTGTAAAACGACAACGATATTTTCCGTTTGTCTGCACCGTCTGTGTTGTCCCAGCCTGGGAGTACGAGCCCTCACCGTGAGGAAGGAACGCCGCACCCCATATCTGCATACGCTGAAAGATGATCATCGTGCGACACCTCCTCAACGAGATGTCATCAATTTCAAATCTTTTTGATAATTCTACAATAATCAGAACTGCAGAGCAATCACTACAGTTCGTCATTTTTGGGGAGGATCCTATCTTGATGAGTCGCAAGGATGGGAAATATGCAAAAAGAGGGCAAAACCAAGACTATTGTTTTCCTTAGTTCACGCTGTGCTTCGAAGAAATAATAGACCGCCTCTGCTGATGGGCGGTTCATTCCCGGAACAGCAGCAAGTTCATCGATCGAAGCAGCCTTGATCTTGTCAAGTGTCCCGAAGTGTGACCAGAGGCTCTGGCGCCGTTTCGGACCGACGCCCACAATGTGATCGAGTACAGAGACAAGGTTGCGTTTTTCCTCGCAGTTTACGATGGAAGGTGAATGGCAAAGCGGTGTGCCTCATCGCGGATGCGCTGGATGAGATAGAGAGATTGACTGCGGCGCGGCAGTTCGACCGGCTCAGAGCTGCCCTCCGTAAAGACGAGTTCGAACTGCTTGGCAAGTCCGACGACGGAACATTTCTGTGCCCCGCCTCAGTTTCCGAATGATTTCAAGTGCCGAGGAGAGCTAGTCCTTGCCGCCGTCGATAATGATGAGGTCAGGCAGTTCTTCCTCGGGGAGCCCCACGTAACGACGCGTCGTCACCTCGCGCATGGAGAGAAAGTCACGGGTTTCCCCTCCGCGCTCTTGATCTTGAAGCGGCGGTGTCAGACTTCTTCGGCATGCCGCCCGTCAAATACGACCATCGAGGGCGACCGTCTCCTGCCCCTGATTGTGTGATATGTCGAAGCACTCCATGCGATACGGCGGCTTCCTTGGCCCGAGATACCGCCCCAGTTCCTCGACCGCACCGATCGTCTGCTCATCCGCAAGGCTGCGACGTGTCTCCTCGTCCGTGAGATATTTCTCCGCGTTCCCCGTCGCCATCACGACGATATCGCGCTTCGTCCCGCGCTGCGGTGTGAGGGCGCGACCTTCCCCCGCCCTTGCGTTCTGCAAGCCAGCGCTCGATGATCTCCTGCCCCGCCGTATCGATCACGACTGCGGCGCAGCAGCACTTCGCGAGGAACCAAAGGTCACCTGATTGTAATACTGTTCGAGAACGCGCGCAGAATCTCGCATCGCTCTCCTCCTCGCTCCCGCGCAGAAGGAAATGCTCGCGCCCGATCATCTTGCCGCCGCGAATGAAGAAGATCTGCACGCAGACCCCGCCGCCGACCGTGCCATACCGATCGCATCCTGATCGCCTGCACCCGTCGCGATATTCTGCCGTTCTGCCGCTTTTGCGCACTGCAGCGAGCTGATCGCGCAGGCGCGCCGCCGTCTCGAAATGATACGCCTCTGCCGCAAGCTGCATACGGTGTTCCAACTCACGCTCCACATCATCCGTCCGCCCTCAAGCAAAAGCAGAACGGCGCGGATCATTGCGCGGTAGTCCTCCTCCGTCACCTTCCCCACACAGGGCGCGAGGGCAGCGCTGATATGATACTCGAGACAGGGCGATCGGGCATTGTCCGACACGTACGCAGAGGAAAAAGGCGCTTCAGGAGCTCGCTGTCCCGCAGCGCCGTCACATTCGTATAGGGGCCGAAGTAGCGCGCTCCATCGCGCAGCACACGCCGCGTGATGAAGACGCGCGCGGATATTCCTCCTGCACCGTCACCTTCACATAGGGGTAACTCTTGTCATCTTTGAGCCGAATATTGTAGCGCGGCCGATGTTTTTTTGATGAGGTTCGCCTCGAGAATGAGCGATTCTACTCGTTAGCGGGATCATGATGGTCTCAAAATCACGACATGGGAGACCATCGCACGACCTTCGGCGTCTCGATTTCGGCTGCTCTGAAAATACCGCTGCCGCACGCGGTTTTTGAGGACGATGGCCTTGCCCACATAGATGATCTTCCGCGCGCGTCGCTTCATGAGATAGACGCGGCGAATCCGGCAGCAGCTTCAGCTTTTCAGCAACAAGGTCTGTCACGCTCAGTGTCCCGCCTTCATCCGATTGATCGCACTGAACAGAGCGAGGATGGACGAAGTGATGATATCCGTATCGAGTCCCGCGCCCCAGTAGACGTTGCCATCCTCACCTGTGATGCTGATGTAGGAAATGGCGCGCGATGTCTGACCGATCTCGAGAGCGTGCTCGCTGTACGTCAGAATTCGTATAGTGGAGACCGAGGTTCGCCTGCAGCGCATTCGAGATCGCATCGAGGCGGCCGTTGCCGCCGCGCCCTCCTCAGTACGATCCTCACCGTCGACCTTGAGGGTGAACCTCCCCCACACGCGTACCGTCCGGCTGTTTTTCAGCAGGGAAGTCGGACAGCTCGAAGGGAAAATGACATTGACATAGGTATCTGTAAAAGCACCTTTGTAGATCTCATCCGGCAGGAGTTCTTTGTGTCCATTGTCGGAGACGGACTTCACCCGATAGCTGAAATCCTCGCGCATCTTCTTCGGCATGATGACACCGTACTGCTGCTCCATGATGTAACCAACGCCGCCCCTGCCCGACTGACTGTTGATGCGGATGACATCGCCGTCGTACGTGCGCCCGACATCCTTTGGGTCGATGTGAGGTATGGCGGTGCCCAGTGCTTCGGGCTTGTTCTCATCCCAGTGCTTCGTGCCCTTGGCGATGGCGTCCTGATGCGAGCCGGAGAACGCGGCAAGAGAGCAAGCGAACCGAGTACCGGCTGACGCGGGTTGACCTGCATGCGCGTCACCTGCTCGTAGACCTCGACGAGGTGCGGGAGATCGGAGAAGTCGAGGTTCGGGTCGACGCCAAAGCGCAAACATATTCATCGCAACTGTGATGATGTCGACGTTGCCCGTGCGCTCCCCGTTGCCGAAGGTGTGCCTCTACACGGTCTGCACCCCGAGCAGCCCCATCTCCGCATCCGCTACACCGCAGCCGCGGTCGTTGTGCGCAGGTGGAGGAGAGGATGACGCTGTCACGGTATTTTCAGCCGCTCATTGACGTAGGCAATCTGCATCCCGTAGACGTGTGACATCGACATTTGAACCGTCGAGGGAAGATTGATGATCGCTTGCGATCGGGCGTGAGCTGCCACACATCGAGAACGGCATTGCAGACCTCGAGCGCATACTCCGGCTCCGTGCCCGTAAACTCTCAGGCGAATACTCGCAAGCGATAGTTCGCCCCCGCCTCCTCCGTCAGCTCTGAGGAGTTTTGCACCGTCTACGGCAATCTGAAGGATCTCCTCCTTTGAGCGCGCAAAGACCTGCTCGCGCTGTGCCGCAGATGTGGGGTTGTAGACGTGCACAATCGCGTTCTTCACGCCGCGCAGCGCCTCGAGATGTCTTGCGGATAATGTGTTCACGTGCCTGCGTCAGCACCTGTACGGTCACATCATCGGGGATGAGATTGTCCTCCACGAGGCGGCGCAGGAACTCGTACTCCGTCTCCGACGCGGCAGGGAAGCCGACCTCGATTTCCTTGAACCCCACACGTACGAGAAGATCAAAGAACGCCAGCTTCTCGTCCAAACTCATCAGGGATGATGGGTGCCTGATTACCGTCGCGCAGATCGACCGAGCACCAGATCGGCGCCTTGTCGGGTGCGTCCTTGCGCAGCCAGTCGAGACGGATCTCGGGCGGCATATAGTATCCCTTCATGTATTTCGTGTGATTCATGATCGTTCCCCCGCATTATCAAAACATTTTTACTAAAACAAGAAAGTCCCTCGCCGCTTACGTGTGGGGCGAAGGACGAACCTACGTTTCATAGGGAAGCACTGATAAATTCAGTCCCGCCGCCTTGGCGCATCCTTTTTCGCCCTGCCATCGTCAGATAAATCCTCCACATAGCTTTTTGCTATGCGTCCGGTTTATTTCCTTTGGCAGAACAAAAATTGCTGCCAATCCGGAGAACTTCCATTTTATCAGCGATTCCCTAACGTTTAACTATCTTACCATATTCACGAGCAGTTTGCAAATCCGACCAGGTCGCATTAAACTTCTCAATCAACTTCTCGAGCTTGTACGACTCCTTCGCCTTGCGCAGTCCCTCGATCCCCATATCCTCCTCGCGGTTAATATAGGTGAGGTGACTCCACCCATGCTCCACAAAGCCCTGATTGATCGCGGGATACGCACCGCGCAGCTCTGGATCCGCTTTCTCGACATGGATGACTCGCCGTATCCGTATTCAGCTGTTCCACCGAACGTAAAAGAGCAATCACGCGACCGTCCAGAAAATCGCACCGCCCTTGAGTCAAAGTCCTCGAGTTGTTCAGCACCTCGAGGATCGCCGTGCGTTCGTAGCCGATGAACGGGTCAACCGTGCCATCCTCCTGCTTGTGTTGCTTGTACCAACTGTTCAGTTCGAGCTTGCACAGCGTTACAATTTCATCCGTGATTGCACGAACTGCGCATCAGGGATGCTCCTTGCGAAATGCATTCAGATGGTTTTTCTTCGAGTGCAGCTTTCGCCCCGCGAGCTGTGTCAACTTTTTCCGAGAGGTACACATAGTCGAAATTGTCGCGATCGGCAACGACTTCGAAGTTCGCGCAGTCACAGCTGCCGGAGAAATCGGCATAACCACGCTCCATATCGTAAATGAGGAAAGGCTGCTCGATCTCCTCAAAGTACGTGAAAGCAGTTTCTTCGTCGCCGCCGGATAGAGTGCAGGGTCACAAAACGGCTGCAGCGCTGAGACGCGGCTTTCCACCTCACTCACCACGTAGAGGACATCGTCCTCCTCCACGCAACGTGAACATGGAACGGCTCGCGCCACATGTAGAGATTCGTAAAATTAAAATGCGAATTCTCGTAATAATTCGCACGAAAATATCGGTCGAGCAAAGGCTTGTCTTCCTTTGTCAAGGCATGAAATTCGATGAGTCTCACCTTCCCTTTGGGTTTCCTAAAAAGTTCTCCTAATGGTTTCATTATAACAAAGCCGTCAAGCCCTGCCCTTATCACGATTATTTTAGATTTTTGCTAAGGATCAATTCCCCATTGCCATACAGTTCATAGCGTCCAAGTCCCGCGGGCAGGAATACACTCTCTCCCTTCAGCATATACACCTTGTCACTGTCCGTTTGAAGGGTCAGCACGCCGTCAAGCACGGTCAGACAGTGAAACGACTCCGCGCCCGCCTCGAGCGTACATACACCCGCTGCGTTCACATGATAAACGGTGAAGTAATCGCACGAGCGAGAAGGCGTCCTTCGCTCCCCGCGAAGATATCAGCCATCGGTACAGGCTGCTCCTGCTCCGCGAGGGGAGCAAAGACAAGTCACATCGAGCGCCTTCTCTACATTCAGCGCACGCGGCTTACCATCGGCACCAAGGCGCCCATAATCATAGACACGATATGTCGTATTTGAGTTCTGCTGAATCTCACAGATGAAAATCCCCTTGCCGATCGCGTGGAGGGTTCCTGCGGGGATAAAGAACACATCGCCCTTCTGTACAGATACATGACGCACGACATCAGCAGTGTATCATCCTCGATGTGGTGCTGAAACTCCTCCTTTGAAATTTCATGGGCAAATCCATAGATCAACTCCGCTCCCGGTGCAGCATCCCACGATATACCCAGAGCTCTGTCTTTCCGTACTCCCCCTCAACGGGCAGCGCATGGTCATCTGCTGGGTGTACCTGCAGGAGAGGTCGTCTATGCATCTATCAGCTTGATGAGCAAGGAAAATAGGGAACTTCTCTGCATTCCTGCCGAGCGCATGCTGCCCTTCTGCCGCAAGCCAATCCGCGAGGGTCCGCCCCTGCTGCCGCACCGTTTGCAATCACGCTCATGCCATCCCTATGACAGGCGGAGTTCCTGAGCTCTCAGCGGACCTTTGTCAGCTGTGTTTCTTTACCGTATTCGTCCCTCAGACGCGTCCCGGCCCCAGAGGTAATCCTTGAGGCGAGTGCTCAGAGCTTCATTGGATATTTCATCAATCTCTCCCTGAATCATATATGTATGGGACCATCTTACTAAATCGCACAAAACTGCAAGTGCAAAAGATACATATAAATCGTCATTGTTCCCTGTCGCCGACTATGATATCATAGGGACGCACATATTCTATGATTCTGAAAACGGGTGACTCAGCATGTCCCAAAAACGATTGATACCACGGGCGACCGCCGCTCTGACGACCATCCTCTCTCCCTGCAGCATCTCTTTGCCATGTTTGGCTCAACGGTGCTCGTCCCCATCCTCTTTCACGTCAACCCAGCGACGAGTGCTGCTCTTCAACGGCATCGGCACCCTGTTCTATCTCATTCTCTGCAAGGGAAGATTCCTGCATACCTCGGATCGAGTTTTGCCTTCCTCCTCCCCCGTTTTTCTTGTCCTCTCTCAGTACAGCTATGAGGCGGCGCTCGGCGGATGTTTATCATCGTTGGTAGTGGTCTTCTGTATTGTCAGCTTCATCGTACATACAGTTGGAACAGAGCTGGATTGATGTTTATCTTTCCGCCTGCCTCGATGGGTGCGATTGTCGCCGTCATCGGTCTTGAGCTGATGCCAACAGCGGCAAATATGGCGGGACTGACGCGCAGCATCACCGACACAACCGTCATTTTCGTTTCGATTGCGACGCTTGCCATCACAATTTTTGCCTCGATGGCATTTCGCGGCTTCCTCTCCATCATCCCGATCCTCATCGGCGTTGGTTGCAGGCTATGTCATTGCGTTCACCGTCGGCATTGTCGATCTCTCGCACGTTGAGAGTGCTCCATTGTTCGCAATTCCTACCATCTATACACCAGAGTTTGACCTGCGCGCAATCCTCATCATTCTACCCGCTTCCATCGTCGTCATCGTGGAGCACATCAGGGCATCCTCATTGTGACGGGCAATATCGTCGGGCGTAACCTCGCAAAGGACCCGCGGGCTCGACCGCTCTCTCCTCAGCAACGGCATTTCGACGATCTTCTCCGGCTTCTTCGGCTCGACGCCGAACACGACATACAGCGAGAACATTGGCGTGCTCGCCATCGAGGTCTACTCCACATGGGTCATTGGCGGTGCCGCCATCTTTTTGCGATCCTGCTCTCCCTGCCTCGGCAGCTCGCCGCACTCATCCAGAGCATCCCAACGCCCGTCTGGGCGGCGTCTCCATGCTGCTCGGCGTCATCGCCGCCTCCGGCATCCGCATCCTCGTCGAGGCAAAGGTGGACTACAACAACCGATGAACCTCCTCCTCACATCCATCGTCATGGGCGTCGGCGTGTCAACCGCGAGCCTCACCATCGGCACGGTGACACTGCGCGGCATGGCACTGCGACCGTCATCGCCATTGTCCTCCTCGATCTCCTTTTTCGCATCATCCTCGCCCTGCGCGAGACAGGAACAAAAAGAAGAGCGAATGACGAAACACATCATCACGCTGGCAGACGGCGAGACCTGTCCAGCAAAGGCGTATCTCAGCGTTCGTGCGGGATTTCTCGAGCTTGTGGGAAGCGGATTAAACACAGCGGAACATTCGCCGTGAACGGGGTCCCCATGAGTTGCCGCACGTACCGTTCTGCGCGGAGGAGATACGGTCTCCTATGATCTGCCCATCGTATCCTCCGTGATTCCTGAACAGCTTCCGCTGAAGATTGCCTCACGAGGACGATGATCTCCTGATCATCGACAAGCACCCGCAGGGCAGCTTGTCCATCCAACAACAAGGGAGGCACATGGAACCGTTGCACCGCAGTGCTTGGCCTCCACGAGGCACGCGGCACACAGCGCGGCTTCCATCCCTCGCCATCGCCTTGACCGCAATAGCAACAGGATTGCTGCTCATCGCAAAGCATCCTGAGATCCAGTATCAGATCGCAAAGCAGGACACACTCGAACGTGAGTAGTTTGGCACTGGTTGATGGAACGCTGACGCCAAGCTCCGGTACGATTGATGCCCCCATTGCGCGCGCGACTGCCAAAGCATCATCCTGCGCCGTGTTATACCCGATGGAAAGCCCGCACGAACCCATTACAAAAAGCAGAGCAAAGTGATGGCCACCACAGTCTGCTGAGCCTTCGCCTCGAGACGGGGCGCACCCACCGATCCGTGTCCATCTCGCCCACCTCGGTCATCCTGCTTGGTGACGATCTCTACGGCGGCAGCACAGAACTGATAGCACGTCACGCCCTCCACTCTGCGCACCTTACACTCACACATCCGCGCACGCGTAGAAAACCTGACGATCACAAGCCCTCTGCAGGATATGGCACGCATTTTTAAATGAGTCCATGAAATCGAGCGCCTAGCAAGCATTTTTCATTGATCTGTATCGCAGAAAAACGTGATTTTGGGTCTAAATTTATCTAGAAAATGTGTAAAATCCAGTTATAATAGTCAGAAAAACGTGTTTGTACTATCCCAATGTTCAGGAAAGGACGGTGATCCTGGAACCGCAGTGCAATCCATACATTGCTGCAGTGGAAAGTTCGCAGATCGCAAACCTCTCGTTCCTGAGAGGAGCACGTCAAGTTGGCAAAACATGGCTGATGAAGGAATTTGAAATCCTACTACAGCAACTCTGTCTATTTCAATTTTGATGAAGATGATGCACTGACCTCCATCTTTGAAACGAACAAAAAATCCCCACCGCATCGTGGAATTGCTCTCCATCGTCGCGGGTGAGAGAATCGAGCCACATACGACGCTTCTCATCTTCGATGAAATTCAGGAATGTCCCGCTGCGTTGAACGCGCTCAAATACTTCAAGGAAAAAGGCGAATGACTACCACGTCATTGCTGCGGGAGTCTGCTTGGAACACTCCTTGCCGCACCGCAAATCCTACCCCGTCGGCATGGTCAATCTCACTCGACATCCAGCCGCTGACCTCGATGAATTCCTCGCAGCAATAAACCCAACGCTTTATTCATACTATGAAAGCATACGGAAAGATCAGCACATCGAGGATATTTTTCATCAGCGTTTCCTTGATGCCTACAACAATTATCTCATCATCGGCGGAATGCCGGAATGTGTCGCCTCTTGGGAAAAGATATAAAGATCCCGCCAGAATATCCGAGATCCAGAGGAACTCATCACAATCTATGAAAACGACTTTTCCAAACACAACGGAAACGTCAACAGTGGCCGCATTCTCCTCGTATTCCGCAGCATTGTTGCACAGCTTAGCCAAGTCAAATGAGAAATTCATGGTACAGGGCTGTTCGTAGCGTCGAGGCACTGCGCAATTCGAGGAGGCAATCGAATGGCTGAGTGTCTGCGGGCATGCTCAACCGACGTCTACAATGTCTCCAGCTGGAGCACCCTCTCGCCGCATTTGACAAGCTCGATCAGTTCAAACTCTTGTCTTTTGATACAGGACTCACTAAAGTATATGGCAGGGGATCGATAACAGTGCGATTCTCCCAAAAAGCGGACTATCAGTTCAAAGGTCCATTGACCGAAAACTACATATTGCAGCAGCTTCGTACACGGTTTGCATGCGAGCCGCGCTATTACAGGTACGAAGAACAGTGAGATAGATTTCGTACTACAAGCCGGCAGCGATATCATCCCCGTAGAGGTGAGGCCGGCGAGCGCAATCTGCCCCCTCATTCAAGCGGGTACATTGCCGACCACAGTCAGAAATACGCCCTGCGTGCTCAAAGCGCAGCTATCAAAAAGGATGGCGCAATCGCAATATTCCTCTATATCTCGCAAGAAAGACAATCGAGCTATAAAAGAAAGAGCACCGCGAGACGGAACGCTTCCATCTGCGGTGCTCCGCGTTATCCGAGCCTTTACTTCTGCCTGACGCAAACCACTTCTGATAGATCTTGTCGTATTCGCTGCCGTTCTCATGCAGCTTCTTGAGCGCCTCATTGACCTTCTTCTGAAGGTCTGCATTTGTCCTTCGCCATCGCAATGCCGTAGTCCTCTGCAGAGAGCTTGTCCTCGAGGGACTTCACGCCGACTGCCTGCGACTGCTTAATGTAGTAGTCGTTGACAGGACGGTCATTGACGACAGCATCTACGCCGCGTGCCTGCAGCTCCGACAAAGCAGTCAGCAGGGAGTGTTGAGCTCCCGTGACCGTGACGCCTTCCATCTCCTTGACCATGTTTGCACTGGTCGCACTCGATCTGGACAGCGACCTTATGCGCCCTTGAGATCCTCGAAGGACTTAATCGCTCCTCATCGCTGCGCTACAATCATCGTAAGTCCCGACTGATAGTACGGATCGGAGAAGCCCACCCTTCTGCTTGCGCTCATCATTGATCGTCATTCCGCTGATGATGACGTCGATGTTCTTTGCCTGCAGTGCGGGAATGAGCCCGTCAGCCGATGTTCTGAATCTCGCCTCACTGCCCATCTCCTTCGCGATGGCACGGATGAGATCCATGTCGAAGCCCTGATAGTCCTTCTGTCCCTCGTCTCGGAACTCAAAGGGTGCAAAGTCGATCGCAGAGCCGACGCGCAGCACGCCAGCTTCCTGCTTTGCTCGATCGCCGCCGCGCCGCAGCCGACGGAGCGAGGCTCACGAGAGCGCCGGTCAGAACGAGTGCCAATCTCTTCAGTTTCATGGGGAAACCTCCTCAACAAAATCAAGGAGGGACGCCGCACTGAAATGCCGCAATCCCTCCATAGAAGGAGCAGAGCCTCCTCAAAAATCCTTAGAAACGTGCTGCGCGCTTCGAGCTGAAGCAGTCACGGCAGTAAACCGGACGATCCGTCTTCGGCTCGAACGGGACCTCCGTGTCCTTGCCGCACTCGGCACAGACCACATGGAACATCATGACGCTCGCCGCTGCTCTGCTCGTCACGACCACGGCGACGCTTGTCGCGGCAGTCACGGCAGCGTGCCGGCTCGTTCTCAAAGCCCTTCTCCGCGTAGAACTCCTGCTCACCAGCAGTGAATACGAAGTTGCCGCCACATTCCTTTGCACACGAGTGTCTTGTCTTCAAATGCCATTCTTCCACAATCTCCTTGAAAATATTAGTTAGTCTCTCCATTCGCCGAACTGGGAAAGCGTTCACTGAGATTATGGTACGGGCAAGCTATTGATTGCATAAGCAAAAGCTTCACTCGTTCATTGAACGACTATCAGGTCTTGAGGAACGGATTTCAACGCTCTGTATTATGCAGATGTTTTTCATAAAGTGCGAAGCATTTTTCTATGCCTTATGATGTTGATCAAAAACAACCTCTCCCTGCACATCCAGCCAGCTTTCCTGCACCGCATTATGCACGCGATCACCGCCTCTGCGTACCCGATGAGAAAAAGGCGAGGCGGGATCGTGACGGCGACGATTTTCGCCACACGGGCGACGTGCGTATTCGCATAGCAATAGCGGCAGAGGTGCGGGCGGCTGTCATACGTGCCGATGTCTGCGCCGAGATAGCAGTCACATTCCTTTCGCTGCCGCTGGTATTTCGGAAGCGAGATACGTCGCCCAAGCGCACGCTCATAGATATGCGGGCCCGCGCAGCCGCCCGTATCCGCTCCGAAGGCGGCGAGGTCTCATCTCCCGCCGCAGGTGTAGACAATCATGCCGCAGTTTTTCGCCGTATCAATGATATATGCGCCGAGTTCAAGCCGTTCGGTCCGTGTGACATCGCGCCCCTCCGGGAAATTCCGCCGCGTCTTGGCGTAACGCATGAAAACTGATGACGACCATCTCCGTCGCCCCTGCAAGCATCTCTGCCATCGCGGCGAACATCTGCCGATGCCAATCGACTGTATGCCGTTCGTCGATAAAGATCGGATCATAACGCCAGCCGATCGCGTCGCGCCGATGATTTTCGAGAGCTGACGAAAACTCTGCACAACTTCCTCCCACGGCGGTACGTTTGGCTCAATATCCCCGCCGTAGGGCGTGATGGTGACGTACCAGAACCGTCCGAACGGCGCGAGGAGGCCCATATGCGGGAGCATGGGCGCGGATTCTTCGTGCAGAAGGCGATGAGATCGACAACGCGTGGATCAAGGAGGTAACGCGTGACGTGCTGTGCATCGTAAGGGTTGCGCACACACGCTTCGCCTGCGCGCAAGCGGTTCACGAACCACGGTGCACTAGAACGCAGGGATGTCTGTACGCATTCCTGTATTGAGGATCATATGCGCCCTCCTCTCTTTTCTAGAACAGCACATTCCGCGTAAAGATACGATCCCGGCAGCCACAGATGTCCCGATTTTGATGTCAGAAATACTCCAGAGATAGCGGATATAGACGTAAATGTTTGCAATGGCGATGGTAAACGTCGCGATGGGCGAGACGCAATTTTTCGCGAACCCGATGAAGGAAATGGGACGTCCACGCTGCGCCGACATGGATGCAACGACAACGTTTGCGCTCGCACCAATCAGCGTTCCGTTTCCGCCTAGGCATGCGCCGAGCGCCAGGGACCACCAGAGCGGATCGAGGTTGCTGAGGCCCATTTGGCCCATGTCTGAGATGAGGGGATCAGCGTTTGCAACAAACGGAATGTTGTCGATGAAGGCGGACTGCAAATGCGCCTCATCCAGAGGATTAGGATTGCCGTTGCCTCGACATCACCGCCCGTCGCCTGATTGCCTCAGCCGCAAGCATACGGATAACGCCCGTCTCAACGAGTGCACCGACGAGGATAAAGGGCCGCCGAAGAAGAAAATGGCCGGCCACTCAATCTTCGAGAGTATCTTGACAATCTTTTCCTCGTCCTCCGTTGCCGTGAGCAGCAGGAGCAGTCCTGCACCAGAAAGTGCAACGGTTGCGGACTCCAAAACCGAGATTGCCGTGCAGAACGAACAGCGTAATCGTGAGGAAGATAACTGCAGACATTTCTTCAGCGGAGCATGGTCCGTGATCTGCGCATCTGCAGGCAAGCGCATGATTTTTCCTGCAGCTCCGGCTGTGTATGCAGGTCTTGCGATAAAGTGCAATAAGGATGAATTGTACCAAGATAAAGATAATAATAGAGACAAGGGTGAGATTATCGATAAACGCCATGAAGTCAAGCCCAACCGCTGCTGCCGATCATGATATTCGGCGGATCGCCGATGAGGGTTGCCGTGCCGCCGATGTTCGATGACAGGATCTGCGCGATGAGATACGGCATAACCCGTCTACCTTAGCGAGCTGCGAGGTAATGCTGAACGTAATAGGCACGGTCAAAAGCACCGTCGTAACATTGTCCAGCAACGCCGAGCAAACCATCGTAATGGTCGAGGAGCACGACAAGGAGCGCAACCGGACGCGCCTTTACCTTCTGCGCCGCCCAGATCGCGAGGTAGTTAAAGGTCCCGTCTCACTCGTGATATTCACAATAATCATCATCATGAGCAGTCCCAGGATGTTGAAGTCAATGTGGTGAACGGCCGTCTCTCTGATCAATGATGCCAAAAGGTATCGCGAGGCATTGCGCCGAACAATCCAACGATCGTACGGTGCACCTTTTCAGAGATGATGAGCGCATATGCGACGACAAAGATGACAATCGCCGCAATCGTTGCATTTTCCATCATTACACATCCTTCTTCTCGTTACGAGATCAATCACGTCGCCGTGATAATCACCTGCCGACCCTTACGCTGGATCTTGAGCTTATAGTGCTGCACGTCTTCCTGGGCAAGTGTCGGTTTCAGCTCCATCAGCGCTCGGCCGAGTTCATCTGCCTGCGCGGACGAAAGTCCAGCACCGGGCAAGGTCGGCGGGAGGCTCCTTGTCCCGCCTGTGTACGCGCACGTTCCTCCTCCTGCCGCTCCTTTTTCAGCAGAACCTCGGCGAGGGTTTCCTCCTCCTCAAAGCCCTGCATCATATCTTTGTCAGATCGGTTTCTTCGGTATCTTTGCCATCAGCAAACCTCCTTATGCCGCCCTCATCGGACGACATGATACCACACGCGGCGAGAACTCACTTCACCTTGCTCCATGAGTCCCTTCAGCCCAACAACGCGGTTGAATACTATATGATCCGGGTTGTATCCGTCAACAACAAAGTAACCGACGCGCAGGAACTGATAGCTCGTACCTGCTGCCGTCAGACGAACACTCGGCTCGATCTTTTGCATCTGTAAGAATCTCGAGCGAGTGCGGATTCAGCGCATCGATGAAATGCTCCGGCTCCTCTTCCCCTCGGACGCATCGACTGCAGAAGGCTCTCATAGAGACGCACCTCCGCCGTGAGCGCATGCTCTGCCGCAAACCCACTGGATCGTCCCTTCACCTTGCGGTTCGCAGCCGCAAGCCGCTGCGTGTCTCGGGGTCGTAAGTACAGCGCAGTTCTGTGATCTCGCCTGCGAGCATCCTTGACAACCTCCTCGCATTTGATGATATAGGCATGCTTGAGGCGCACTTCGCCGCCCAGCTTCAGCCGGAAGAATTTCTTTGGCGCATCCTCCATGAAGTCCTCGCGGTCAATATAGAGTTCACGGCCAAACGGCACGTAACGCTGCTCGCCATGCGTTGGACTGTTCTCCGCGACCAGATATTCGGTCTCCCCTCTGGATAGTTGGTGAGAACGAGCTTGACCGGACGCAATACAGCCATGACACGCGGTGCATTCTGGTTCAGCTCATCACGCAGCCACTGTGTTCAAGCATCGCGTTATCGACCGTACTGTTGCTCTTGGCAACCCCGATCTCCTCACAGAACGCACGCACTGCCGCAGGCGGGTAGCCGCGGCGGCGCATACCGGAGATCGTCGGCATGACGCGGATCGTCCCAGCCGCGCACGTGCCCTCCTCGACGAGTTCACGCAGCTTACGCTTGCTCGTGATCGCCCCCGAGAGGGTGAGCCGTGCAAACTCGATCTGACGCGGACGCGCCCTGCGGGCAAAACCGAGCGACTCGAGCAGCCAGTCGTAGAATGGGCGGTGCCCTCAAACTCAAGCGTGCACAGGAGTGTGTAATGCCCTCAATGGCATCTGAAAGAGGATGGGCAAAATCATACATCGGGTAGATGCACCACGCGTCACCTGTCCTGTGATGCGGAACGTGAGCAATGCGATAAATGACGGTGTCGCGCATAACGAGATTTGGCGAGGCTACTGTCGATCTTTTGCACGCAGGACGCGCGCCCCATCCGGAAATCTCACCCGCACGCATGCGCGTGAAGAGGTCTCAGATTTTTCCTCCACAGAACGATTGCGGTACGGACTTTTCCCTCCCCGGCTCCGTCAGCGTACCGCGATGAGCGCGGATCTCATCCGCCGAGAGATCATCCACATAGGCGAGCCCCTTTTGACTGAGCTCGACTGCATATTCATACATCCGCTCAAAGTAGTCCGATGCGTAGAAAAGGCGATCTGCCCAGAGAACTGAGCCAGCGGATATCCTCCTGAATGGAATCCACATACTCAACATCCTCCTTCGTCGGATTTGTATCGTCAAAACGGAGGTTGCAGAGACCATGATAGTCCTCTGCGACTCCAAAGTTGAGGCAGATAGACTTTGCATGTCCAACGTGCAGATAGCCGTTCGGCTCAGGCGGGAATCGCGTATGGATTCCTGACGAGTGACGCCCCTCCTCGCAAATCCTCGTCAATGATGTTCCCGGATAAAATTCGATGTCTTTACTTTTCCGCCATGGTATCCCTCTATCCGTATAATTCCAATCAATCGTTCTGTGCGCAGAGCCGTTCGATGTAGACGCGCAGACGTGCGACTCCTCGGCAATCCCTCCCTGCGCTGGAAGGCTCTCAATAAAAGGCGTCCACATAGCTCGCGTTCGACAATGCGGCGCAGTGTCCACATAAAATTGATGTCATAGATCCACATGAGCCGCACAATCTTGCGGTCGCCGTGCGTACGCAGACGATAGTAGTCGGCCTGTCGTCCCGCCGCGAAGTCTGCCACGAAGTCGGGACTGACCTCCTGCGCCGCGTCCGATGGCATGAAGTTCGGCGCCGTCTCCGCACCCTCGGGCGTAAGAAACGGCAGCAGTACGCGATAGATATCGAGCTTGTCCGCGTCGCGGATCAGCTTTGCTAAAAAACAGCTTTCGCTCATCATCCGTCGGCGCGATTTCCTTCCTTGTTGTGGTACTTGATGGCAAAACATGTACAAGGTCCGCATCCGCAGGGTGAGCCGCTCCAGAGAAGTCTACTTCCTCCGCGAGCACCTTCAGTCCGAGATCGGCATGATCCTCCGAGGCGGCATCGTTGAACGTCTGATATATGCAGCATACTGTCGAAAACGCCCACATCGTGAAAGAGCCGATAATAATCTCAGCAAGTGCCGTATCGTGTGCATTGCATCCCAGATACTGCAAAGTGCACGCGCATCTCGTCGTAACATAGCCTGTATGAATCTCTTTGAGCTGTATCCCCAACATCACGTCAGGCTCATCCGTCCGGAAGGAACGCATATAGTCATTCATCCACGCATGCATCTCACGCAGGAGTTCTAGTCATCAGCGTTCCCCTTTCACATATTGTACTGCAGTCAGCCGTCGCTTGCCGCAGCATAGGCGTCATCAAAATCGGTCGCGATGAGCGTCGCCTGCACCTTCCCCGACATCTCCGGCTGCGCAACGAGTCCAACAACGACATTGACCTCGGGATGTGCGCTTCGATGGATATAGTGCACGGCCTCATCCACATCGCGCATGCTCATCTTGGGATCTCCCGTGAGATTGAGTACGACGCCGCGCCGCCCTCAATCCCCCGATCAATGAGAGGGGCTTTCAACGCCCTTGCGAACAGCCTTCTGGGGCTCTCCTCCAACCCCCGATGGCGAGCAGTGCGTCACTCGACGGGCTCTGGCGGAAAATCGTCGTCACGTCGGAGAAATCGACATTGATGACCCCCGTCGTGAGAATGAGCTCTGCCACACAGCCGACCGTCTGCCGCAACTGCACCTCATCCGCGAGGGCAAAGGCGTCGACAAAGGACATGTTGCGATCCGGCGCGATCTTGAGCAAGTTGTCGTTACGGATCGTGATAAAGGCATCTGTATATCCCTGCATGCGTGCAATGCCCGTCTGTGCCGTCTGCATTTTGCGCGCCATCTCGAAGTGGAACGGTGTGGTCACGACGCCAATCGAGAGAATCCCCATGTCCTCTACATTTCCGCACGACAGGTGCGGCTCCCGTACCGAGTCCGCCCCCATCGTTGCCGCAATGATGACGAGATCTGCCCCTCCAGTATGGCGCGAATCGCCTTCTCTCCCTCACGTGCAGCCTGTTCTCCAGATCTCGACAGCGACCGCCCGTACCGCGCTCCATTTGTCAAGTTCTCGCCGATGGGCAGCACCGCGATTCCCGCTTGTGCAGCGATTCAGCTGAGCGCAGATCGAGATTGATGCCGATGAGTGTGATGTCGAGGTCGTATTTCTCTCGCACACAGCGCACGATATTGCCGCCGCCGCCCACGCCGACCACCTTGATTGTGATTTTTGGTTTGATGATTTCAGCTGCCGGCATATACATACTCCTATCGAAGTATCGATTCAATCAAATTCCTGCTGTTTCCTGTACCGCGCATCTGCGCAATGAGTGCACCGCCGAGGAGGAGCACAGCCGAACAGCTGAATGCCGCTCATCGTCTCCCGAGAACGATCCACCCCGACACAGCGGCAAATGCCGCCTCAAGCGAGAGGAGACTGGATGCCTGCGTTGGCTCCACATACGCCTGCCCGAGAATCTGGCGGGTGTAGGCGACTTACCGCAGGAGAGAATCGCAGAGAATGGGGAATGCTGCGCCCGCGACGGCGCTCCATAGCAAACGGCTCATAAGCGGCGGCAAGCATCGTATTCCAAACGTACAGACCAGCATCTGCATCAGACAGAGTTCGATGACATCGACCGTACTTGCATAGCGGTCAATGAGCAAGATCTGTGCCATCCAGAAAAAGGAGAAATGAATACGAGTATATCTCCCGTATTTAACTCGGTCCTCCGTGCGCGAGAAGGAAGTAGACTCCTGCAAAAGCAAGAACCGCGCCGCCCCACTGTGCCGCACGTACGCGCTGACCGAGCAGAACGGCGGCAAGCGGCACAAGCACAATGTGGAGTGTCGTGATAAACGCCGTCTTTCCTGCCGTCGTATAGAGGAGCGCGACCTGCCGCAGGTTACCCCACAAACATTGCAAACCCGATCGGGAATGCCGCCCGAAAAACCCGAGGCGGAACGTCCCTGCACGCTTCTGCGTCATACGCTTGCCGCGATAGGCATACCAGAGCGCCCACATAAAGAGCGTACCAAGTGCAAAAGCGCGCTGCCGCATAGGTATAGGGACCGAGCCCTCCATGCCGAGAATCTGAGCAACAAAGGTCGTCCCCACAGCAGTGATGCTGTCAGCAGCAAGAGACTCCGCGCAGGTGCATCTCAGAGCACCTTTGACGGGAAGCTGCGCGTGCGCTCCTCCTTCGGATGCTCAAACACTCGCGCGGTGCGCCGGACTCGATGATGCGCCCCTCGTCCACGAAGAGCAGACGGTCGCCCACCTCGCGGGCAAAGCCCATCTCATGCGTCACAATGACCATCGTCATGCCCCTCGTTCAAGCGCGCGCATGACATCAAGCACCTCGCCGACCATCTCAGGGATCGAGCGCCGAGGTCGGCTCATCGAAAACATGACCTTCGGGCGCATGGCAGCGCACGCGCAATCGCGACACGCTGCTGCTGTCCGCCCGAGAGATTGTCCGGATAGGCACTGCCTTTTCCCGCAAGTCCCACGCGCGCAAGCAGTTCGCGTGCTGTTTTTCTCCGCCGCATCCCGCGCGACGTGCTCCCACCTTCATCGGTGCAAGCATGATGTTCTCAAGCACCGTCATATGTGGAAAGAGGTTGAAAGCGCTGGAACACCAGTGCCGACCTCTTCGCGCACCTTGTTTATATTTGCCTCACTCGAAAGCGTAATGCCGTCAACGACGACCTCGCCCGCCGTCGGCTCCTCGAGGTGGTTCATCGCAGCGCAGCAGCGTGCTCTCGCCCGAACCGGAAACGACCGATAATCGACGACCTCTTTTTCATCAATGGAGAGATCGATGCCTTCAGCACCTCATCCGCGCCGAAGGACTTTGCGCAGTCCCTTAATCTCAATCATGGACGCGATACCTCCGTTCCAGATATGCAGCACAGCGCGAGATCGTCAGCGTCATCACGAGATAGATGACAGCGACGCTCATCCAGATTTCAAACGAGCCATAGGTCTTGGGCAATGATGAGCTGCCCGCGACGCGTCAGCTCCTCGAAACCGATGACCGAGACGAGAGAGAATCCTTGAGCATCGCGATGAACTCGTTGCCGAGCGGCGGAGATGACCGCGCTTGAACGCCTGCGGCACAATGATGTAGCGCATCGTCTGCAGCCATGTCATGCCGAGTGAGCGTCCCGCCTCCATCTGACCGTCATCGACCGACTGAATGCCCGCGCGGAAGATCTCTGCCACGGTACGCACCCGAGTTGATGCCGCACGCCGAGATCGCCGCAATGAACGGATCGATGCGCTGCCCCGTGATGAGCGGGCAGCGCAGTAAAAGAGAAAGATCTGGACAAGCAGCGGCGTCCCGCGGAAGAACTCCGCACAGACCTCCGCGAGCATACGCAGCGCGCAGATTCGAGATACGCGCCACCCCTACGATCAGACCGATCCACAAAGCCGATCGCCGTCAGAGGACCGTAATCTGTATCGTAACCCCGCACCAATAAGCAGCAGCGGGAAATGAGTTGACGACGAGATTCATATCAAAAGTCATAAGCCCAACCATTCTCCCCGTAGAAATCCATAATATTCTTGCATAAAAAGCCGTCCTTCATATTATATTTCAATCACAGAGTGCTGTCAACAAATTCAGGCTCTTAACCGAGATGCGGAGTGTGGATTACAAATCCAACAGGAAAAAGCCTTATCGCCTAAACATCATCAATGAAAACAAATGACCTTCTATGTGCAAAAATCACATAGAAGGTCATTTTTACCAAATCAAATACTCAATTCAACGGCAACCATTACAGCTTCTTGGACAGTGCCTCAATGCTGTCCGACATCGCCTTGCCTCCTCGACAGAGGCGCTGATTTCCTTCATATTCGCCGCCTGATTTTCGATCAGGTCGTGATGGCCTTGATACGATCGGTAATGTGGCTCGCGGCCTTCTCCATCGAGCCAAGCGCCTCAAAAATTTTACTCGCGGCATCGCGGCTGCTTTCAGCGAGTTTTCCGACCTCCTCTGCCACGACAGAGAATCCACGTCCCGCCTCACCGGCACGGGCAGCCTCGATGGAGGCATTCAGTGAGAGAAGGTTCGTCTGTTTCGAGATCGTCATAACGAGCTCGGACGTTTCGAGCGTATTCTCCGTCTGGCCGCGTGTATCCTCTGCGGCCTTCGTGATCTCCTCCTGTACGTTCGAGATCTCATCGTGCGCTCCATTGTCTGGCTCACGCTCGCGGTGATTGCGCTCGATGGACTCATGCCTGATCTGCTGAGCATCGTACTTAGTTCATTGTAGAATTTCTCCTTGCGCTGCGTATTCTGCTCGATTTCCTCCTGCTTACTCTTCTCCTCATTGATGTCGACAAAGACACCGATGATCTCAGGATGTCCATCTTATCGCGCACGACATTACCAGAGGTACGATACCAGCGATAGCTGCCGTCGCTGAATCTTGCGGGGCGATAGTCTGCATTGTACTGCGTACGCCCGCTGAGATCCTTGATACGGGTGTTACGAAGGGAAGCGTCTCCACATCGTCCGGATGCAGACGCGAACTCCACGACTCAAGTGATTCCGGGAAAATCCGACTCTCCACGGAAACCGATCATACTGCGGAACTCATCCGACCAGATCGCATAGGCGATGCTGAAATCTGGATTAATCTTCATGTACCACATACCGGGTTGATCGCTTCGTTGACCGTGCGCAGACGGAAGCGCTGGTACTCAAGCTCCTCGTTCACGCAGTCGATCAGCGCATTCCAGCTCGGCTGCATACGGCTCGCTGCCGCGCAGTTTCGCAAAGAGCTCATTCTTCTCATGCCCCGCAACGATCTCCTGAATCGTACTGGACACATCCTGTGCGCCTGCTGACCGTCCATATTCTTTTTCAAGCATAGCATTCCCTCCAAAAATTTGCTCCCGACATTAGGTTTTATTGTACCATATCAGGACACATATGCAAGCGCGACTTGAGAATTCCTTGCATTTTTATATTGAACTAGAAAGGACAGCTGCATAGTACGTGCAGCTGTCCTTATTTTATAAGTTTCTAGTAACAATTAGACTCTGCTCAACGCCGACCCTGCGATTGCGGCCGGGTGCTGTCCACCACTGTCCAGGGCGCCCCATTTCACATTCGAGTGCTCGGCATAGAACTGGTTGAATATGTTGTTTGCCTTGAGATATACCTTCGTCGCATCCGCAACCTTTATAGTTCATGGAAAGATCGACGACCCAATAGTTATTGCTTGGGAATGCACCGCTCACGGGACCCGGACGTCCAATCATGCCACGCGCAAGGAGCGAGGAATCGAAATCTCGGTTGCGGTAATCCACACCGATATTCCACTGATCCTTGGGCAGATAACCGTCGACGTTCTCACCTCTTTGTTCCGTCTTGCCAACATGTGTCTGCTGTATATCCAACACGCGCACGCCAATGGGAATCAACGCGTTTCGCAAATTGGAGCGACTCATCCATGTGCATCTTCATCCCTGACGTTAATATTCTGATATGTCATAGGGATGGTAGCTGATACGGTTCTTCGAGATGCCGTTTAAAGTAACTTGCCGTGAGACTGAGACCTCTGCCGAAGTCATGTGCAAGTGCCGATTTCCTTCGTATTTGCCGGATTCAGGTTTGAGATTTGCATTTTCCATACGTCGGCGCATAGCTGGTTCGGCGTCGGCGTGATAAAAATATTCACTATAAGAAACATAAGCATGTGTCAACGGGTCGATGTCATAGCCAAGGCTGACGCTCGGACTGTTGTGGCTGCCGAATGCAGAGTTGCTGTCATGACGAATGCCTGCCGTAAGTTTTAGTGTAGGAATGATACTCCACTGATCCTGAAGGTAGAAGGAGCGGTTCAAAAGAGTGCGATCACCGATACTTACAGCACCGCCGTTCTTGATCGTCGTATCATCCTTAGTAAACTCAAAGCCCGCTGTCAGCAGATGATCACCAAGCTGCTTGTCAAACTGGTCGCTAAATCTCCATGTCTCAGACATCAAACTCATAAAAAGATTTCACGGGCAGGCGTCAGCCAATCCAAGCTGTAAAGTGGTAAGATCATAATTATACTTACTGCAGGGAGACACTCATCTGATTCTTTTGTCGAGTCGTCGATCTGCACATTCCAAATCAGGCTGGTATCAAAATGATCATAGTTCCCAAGATTAACTAGAAACTCGCTGCTTTTCATGGAGTACCTGATAGCGGTCTGAATCCTTGTAGGAACGGGAGAGTTAAGGCAAGATAGGATGCCTTGCTCAATTCCTTGCCGAGATGAAGAGTTGACCGAGTCCGCATCAAGTTCAGACGGTGTCTTATTCCATGCGCATCCTGAAATCGCTGCTCTTATCCTTCTGGTACTTAACACGCCAATCCCAACCGTTCGCGCTGCTCTTCGTTTGCCGCGCCATAGAGCTGGCGACCATAGCTGCCATAGCCGACGCCGAGTGTCGTCTTCACTCCCCGCGCCTTCTTCGTGATGATATTGATGACGCCGCCCTTTGCATCCGAGCCGTAGAGTGTCGACGCTGAGCCATGTAGTACCTCGATGCGGTCGATGCCACTCGAGATCCTTCAACGCAGACGTCAAAGATGCGGCAAAGCCACCCGCATAGTTCTGGCGGACACCATCGATCAGGAGGACCACATCCTCTGACCCATTGATATAGAATTTGGTGCTGTTGTTGTAGCCTCGCCGGCGCATACTGGTTGACCGTGACGCCCGGCATCGCGCAGAGCCTGCGTCAGATCGGTATAGTGACGGCGCTCAATATCCTTTCCGGTAATCACCGTAATATTTGCATTCGCCTTCAGTTCTTTGTTGGGCGTTCGCGTCGCCGTGACGACTGTCTCTCCCAGTGAATGATCATCGTAGAGTTATTGTCATTTGCAGCATACGCCTTTGCTCCCACGAACAGCGCACCAAAGGCAAGCGCCGCCATCACAGCAATACGAATACTCTTCTTCATCCTGAACTCCTCCTAATTTTTACTCGTAAGGGAATCCCATCTGATGAACTGTCGGCATGGACTCCAACAGGCAAAAGCATTTTACAAAAGCCCCAACGCAAGGCGTTGTAGTACGCAGTTTTTGTTCTAAGTCGCTGCGCGATCGCTGTGTGAACTCGTGCACAAGATAATCCGGCTGTATCGCATCAATAATTTTCCGTGCGGCCTCTGTTTGAAAACGGCTGATGCAGATCGACCTGCAAAACATACGCCATCGCCTCACTCCAATCAAGCGAACGATGCTCCCCTGCATACCTCTGCATCATCTCCTTCGTATAGCTGCCAGAAATAGACTGATGCAGATGTACTCCATAGATGCGTTTTTCCCAATTCGCTGAGATCGCGGTAGGTCTGCACCACATAGTCCGCACCTTCGTTCTCGTTCTGCAGGTCAAAATTCGTGTTCATCAGATGCCCAGTGTCGAGCATAAAGCCCGCATCGGCATAGTTGACCTGATCCAACAGCATTTCGGCAAGCTGTGGCTTTCGAAAGGTCAAACCCGGCCACCAGAGATTCTCAAAGAGAAGTTTACACCCCGACGGTATCTCATCGGTGATCTGATTTACCAGTTCAATGGTCGCTCGTATAACATCCTCATCTGTTGCCGAAAATTTGCGCTGATACATCTCTGAGGTGCGATTGTGAGCGACGTGAAAGACAAGATACTCCGGCTGACAGAGCGCTGCCTGCCGCAGGTTCTCTTTCCATCGCTCCACCCACTCGCTGGTGTCAGATGCTCCGTAGTATGCGCGAATGTTCTCCCTCGCTGCCGAACTCCTCCATGAGCGCTGCGCGATCGCTGCGCCAAAAATCCACCCACGTCGGCTGACAACAGATGTACCCTCTGATGTATTCAGAGGGTACATTTCCTGATTCCACGGTGCACATAGCATGAACTCAATGCCATCCAATCCGTGCGCACGAAGAACGGCAGGAATAACCCCTGCATCGTTTTGGAGGATCTTCTCCATATCGCAGTCCGCATTGACAGATTCGTTAGTTCCAGCATATAGACCCTGTTTCTACAAGAAAGATTATATCAATATCATTGTAAAGATATTGTAACACTGTTCTCATAGCTTGTAAAGAAAGGTCAGGCGGGTCGTATTAGAATCTATAGCTGTAGCTGAGAGATAGTTGATGGGGCGACGTAGTAGTCCGATCCTGTGTGCGTAATCACATCATGCCGATCCAGCACGTTTTTCGATGCGAGACTGATCGCACTGTTTTTCGTCCGGTGCATAGCTCAGTGCTCCACGAAGTGAGGAGATGCGGCTTCGATCGGTAGGCAGGTGCATTCGAGGGCGATTGTGCGGGCAGCGAGATAGGGATGCGGAAAGTGAAGATGCCCACTTGTCTTTTTGTAGGTAACCCCTCCTGTGAGCTGTATCTTGCCAAAGGTGCTTTCCCAGCCGAGCGCTTTTTCGCCGTACTGTTGCTCTTGGTCTGCGGGTTCTGCCACGTCAGCCCCCACTGATACGAGAAGCCGTTTTTCCCCTTGATATCATCCGAGATTTCAAGTCCTGTATTGCGAAAATCCCTCATTCGTGTACTGATAAGAAGTTCTCGATCGGTTCAGGTTTGCCGTGATGTTGTCCTTGACATCCATATGGAAGAGCGCAGCTTTCCACGAATGACCGCCGCTCATCTTTTTCCAGCCGATTTCATAGTTGATCACCCTTCTGCGGCTTCTAGGTCCGGCGAGGGCAGCTGCACGCTGTTGTCCTTATACATCTGCGCGAAGGTCGGCATGACGAACGACTGACTGATGTTCACACAGAGGCTGCTGTCGCGATCGAGCTTATGCAGCCACTGCGCCGACGCACTGAGGGTTGCTGTAATTCTGCTTCTTCGTTGCTCCAGTTGTCCAGGTCTCGCGCAAGCCGAAGATGCCCGTATTCTTCCCGTCGAAACGCTGCTCCCACTGTCCGAACAGGCCCCAGTTATTGCGGTTATAGCTGTTCCCTTTTTAGTATTATGCGCGGGCAGTGTATGATATGTTTCATGTTCAAGATTAAACCCGACTGTCGCTGTCGCACGGTCGAGCCTCCATGTCCTCTGCAAATCCATACCAAACGTACGATTCTTCTCGCGCGTATTGTACCAGTAATCAGCATCTGTAATAGGTGTTCGTGGAGCGGGTCTCTCATGACAATATGGACGGGCCCGATTGCCTCCGTTGTCCCCGCGTATTGAAGTAAATGCTGCCCTTCCAATCCCTGTCGTCGGTAGTTGAGCTGACTCGTATAGCGTTTGATCTCATATTTTCTCTTGTTGAACGGGTCGCCCTACACGCACGCCGATCGACGAGCTTTCTCACATCCGTAACGGTGCGCTGATACGTTACGTCGGATTTATAGTAGTTCAATAGAAAAATTGAGACGTGGATTTATCTTGTACGTAAATCCTGCATTTCGCTTCTCATGTCATGGATATCGGTGCGCGTTTCACCACGGAAGCGATTTGTTTTATTCTCATCACTATAGCTGGCACCCTCGCGCGTCTTCCACTGGTCATAACCGTAGTAGAAGCCAAACCGCTCATCTCCAATGGTCACGCCGTACTTACGCTGTCCGTAGTTGCCAAAGCCCACGCGAGCTTCATTCGTCGTTGTCTTTTTTTGTGATAATATTGACCACACCGCTAACAGCATCACTGCTGTAGAGCACCGCCCCACTGCCCTTTGACTAAATCTCGACGCGTTCAATACTGCTCGCAGGGAATTGCCTCAAGATTGTATTTACCGCGCCACGAGATTGATTTCCATTCATGAGGACAAGTGTCCCGCCTTTGAATCCGCGCACGTTGAGATCATTGCTCATTGTTCCCATGGCCGCAACCGTTGGGACCGAACGCCTTATATGCAAACCCTGTTTGCCATCGACAGAACATCCGACGCAGTCGATGCGCTGCTGTCTCGATATCCTCCGCCGTAATGATCGGTCGTCGCGGCAGGGACATCCACATCTCGCTTCTGCGTGCGCGTCGCCGTCACAACGACCTCACCCAGAGAGTAGGTCGGCATCAGTTCATCGACCTCTGCATCCGCATGCGACGTCTCCGCCGCATAAACCCTGACCCGTCATTGCCGAAAGTGCAACTGCCGCTGCAAGGATTTTTCCTATTCCACATCTTCATTGTCATACCTCCATAAAAATAAAATCAATTCAACTGAAAGCGGAACGTCCTTTGTCCAAACGCCCCGCCGGCCATTGTCTCCTGGATTAAACTGAAACCGCCAGCCTGCAGCAACTGCAGCTCTGTCCATCGCGCGATACCCCGATGAGGACTCGACACTGACGGACTCGACAGAGCCGTCTGCTGCGACAAGGATCTTGATCGTCACAACCCCTCGACATCGTCATCGATGAGTTCCTGCGGATACTCGGGCGCAGACTCGGCGCGCAGACTGCACGCATGACGCTCCTTTGGCGGAGCGGGCAGCGTTCCGCTTCCCGTTCCGTCGCTGCCGTCTCCCGTGCCTCGTTCCTGTTCCGATTCCGGTTTCCGACAGATGCATTGCCTCCGCCCCCGCTCGCCGCTTGTCCGCTTCCTGTTTCTGCTCCTGCAGGCTGCGCGCAGCATGCTGCACCTCACGCTGCGGCTGCTGCGGCTTTTTCCTCAGGCTGCGGCAGTGTCTTATCCTCCACGACGATGTCATCTATAGCGACCACAGGAGCAGGCGCAGGTGCGGCATCTCCCGCTGCACCGCCTGCTTCTCCGCCCGAATCGTAAAGCACAACATCAATTGGTGCCCCTCTGCCCGCTCTGCTCCGCGATCGAGAAGAGGCCCAACGCTGATGCAATCAGGAAGAGGATGAAATGCACCAGGAGAAAGCCCGAAAGCCTTTCACGTTCTCCGTAGTTCCTCAATCATTTCACTCTCCATATCATCCTCCCTGTCTTCATGTGTCTGCGCAGGAGATACAGGAAAATACGGCGTACCGATGAATGCTGTCATGATGCCGACACGAATCTCCATGCCGTGGAGCAGGATACGCCCCACAGAATCACATAGGACAAGGAATACCGCACCTGCAAGGAGACTCGCTGGCAGCAGACGTCGATGATCGGGGCCAATGAGGAGTCGTACCATATGCGGCACGATCAGCCCCACAAAACCGATGTTGCCGCTGATACAGACACCTGCCGCCGTCGTGAGTGAAGCAAGCACGAGGAAAGAGAAGGCGGAATGCCGTCACGGGCATCCCGCTGCACGCGCCTCCACCTCACCAAAGGCGAGCAGATTCAGATGACGTGCAAGGAGCACCATGATGGATGCACCGACAGCGATCGGTCCGATGCAAGCAGGACGTGATCCCAACGACGATAGTCAAGTCCCCGATCGTCCAGAAAGAGATATTGCCGCATCTTCTGCTCGTTCATCACGGTGAGGATCGCCGCCGCACACGCGGCGAGAAACATCCCAACGACAACCCCCGAGAGCAGGAGCGTCATGACTGGAATTCGCCCATGCCGCATCGATAACGATACGGTGAGACCCACTGCCAGCATGGAGCCGACAAAGGCAAAGGCAGGCAGTGTGAGCACGCTCTCGCCGTCACGCCGATGCCAATGGCAAGCACGGCTACCGACAGAGGCACCGCTCGATACGCCAATGATGCCGGGGTCGGCAAGTGATTGCTAAAGATGCCCTGAAGAACAGCGCCCGAAACGCCGAGGCCTGCTCCGACCATCATGCCAACGAGCGTACGCGGGAGACGGATGCCCTACAGCACCGCCTCCTGCTCCGGTGTCACGACGACATCCGTGAGGATCGAAGTCCCGCCGCGTGCGCAAAGGAGGCAGCAACCGCCTCCATCGGAATGTCATACTGCCCAGAACTCATAGACAGGAGAATCGCAAAGAGAGTGCACCGACAAGAGCACACAGAAAGATCTGTGATCGTCCAAAACTCATACAACTGTCTCCCTCTCTGGTCTCTCCAGAATAACGCTGAGAAGATGCGCGTTCTCTCTCCCATCAGACGCCTCCGTATGCAGATCTCCGCATGACGGGTCAGCGGGTTCTCGACAACACGCACAGGCGCTCCGTATGCTTTCGTCAGGAGTTCATCCGTCAAGACAGCCTGCGGAGCTCCGTCAGCGAGGAGCGTCCCATGCTGCGATTAACAGCAGGCGCGAGCAGAAGCGTGCGGCAAGACTCAGCTCATGCGCCACGAGCAGAACCGTCTTGCCCGCCGCAGCGAGTTCACGGCAAAAGCGAAAGATCTCCTCCTGATAGATGAGATCCAACCCCGTCGCAGGCTCATCGAGAAAGAGGACGGGCGTCTGCTGAGCGAGCACCTTCGCGAGCAGCACACGCTGACGCTGTCCGCCCGACATGGCGTGAGAGGGCTTATCTGCGAGCTCCGATACGCCCGTATACGCCATGCACGCCTCGGCGATTGCAAGATCCTCCGCCTTTTCCTGACTCCACCACGAGAGATAGTAGCGCCCAGAGAGAACGACATCGCGCGCCGTATAAGCGAAAGGTCATCTCCACGTGCTGCTGCAGATACGCCACACGACGCGCAAAAATCCTTGGCAGGAAGCGTCTCGATGTCCACACCCATCAGACGCGGCAGATCCTGAAAGCAGGGGAAGAATGATCCTCGCAGTGTTTTTGAGAAGCGTGCTCTTTTCCGCGCCATTCGGCCCGATCAGCCCGACGATCTCCCCTGTTCCCACGGTAAATGACACATTCTCCAAGATGACCTGCCCATTGTATCCAGCATAGATGGTCTCAGCACGAATCATTTCACTCAAACAACTTCACACTGTCAAGGAACGGCTGAAAGATGCTCGGACTCTCCCTGCTTGAACGCATCCCCATATACGCGGTACGCAATCTCCTGCACACCAAAGACAAAAATCCTGTGAGCAGTTATAGATATAGCCCTCGAACGGCTCTGCAAACGCCTTGTTTCGAATTGCCTTCATGCGTCTGGCAGGGACGGATCCTCCAGATAGTCTCTGCGAAATTTGGCAACGTCATAATTACCTCGGTCGTTATACGTCGGCAGGAAGAGAATATCAGGATCGATCTGAACGAGCTGCTCCTTCGTCATCACTTCGAAAATCACGAATGCCAAGCTCGGCACGTCTGTTGATGACACCCGCATAGCGACATGCTTCATCGAAGCTGCTGCCAAGCCCGCCATAGCCGCCCAGCGAGCGAGATGAACGACACGCTTGTGCTCCATCTGCGGGATCTTATCCACCTTTTCCCTGATCTCTGCCAGCTTTTCATCCATCATGGAGAGCAGCTTTCGCCCACGCCCGGTTCCCTGCTGCCGCAGCGAGAAGTGCAACTGTCTCACGAATCTCCGTGAGGTTTCGCGCGCCCTCGCAGACGATGACCTTTGAGTCCCGCCTCGCGCAGAGACGGGCACCATCGTGAGATCTCCCCAATCCGGCACGACGACAAGATCCGCTGCAGTGCCATGATCTCCTCAATCGTTGGATTGCCGATGCGCCGCGGGATCTCCTTGACAAGCCCTGTGACGTTGGAGCTGACGGGATCATCGAGCAGACCATTGACTGCAGCCATGCGCTCCGGCTCCACGAGGCCGAGTATTGTCTCATCCGTACTCATTGAGAGTGTGAGGATACGCTTCGGCGGCGCGGGAAAATCGACCGCTGTCCCCTCAATGTCCGTCACCGTATAGGCTGCCGTCTTCCGCTGTGCCACTTGTTACACCACATGCGGTAAGCAGTATGCTCATCACGCAGAGGAAAAAGATCATGATATTTTTCTGATGCACAGCCTTTCCTTTTCCATTGATTATGGCCGAATTATACCATAAAACATTAACTGAAATTCATTCTACGAGATTAGAATTTTTTCGTCGTTGGATATTGCCGTTCCATAGCTGTTCCTCTATATGGCGGGCTATCCGCGCAGTCCCATAAAGGGACAATCAGTCAGATGAAGTGCATCCTGCATGGGATAGGCGACGCCAAAATACTGAGCTCGCTTCGGATTGATATGCGCCGACTCATTGCTGCTCGCAAGCAGAAGTCCGTTTTCCATCGTGGAGAGCAGCTCCCTGTATCCGGAGTGCATCTGTCTCGCTTAGGATCTCATCCGCAATCGCAGCCTCTGTCGGCGCGCCCTCAGCGTCTGCCGCAACGGCAAGATGACAGACATCTGCCCACCTGTACGCAGTGCCTGCGCGATCCCCTGCCGTGGAGCGCGGGCGCACGGATGAGTGCCGTCTCATAGCGGAGTTCTCCCACAGGCTTTTTGCACTCGTTGATGCGCAGGAAGTCCTCGCGCGTAACGCGCGTGATCTCCTCTTCCGCAGCATCGGCACGGGGAGCGGGCAGCACACGTCCGATCTCTGCGAGCCACTTCCGCGTTCCCGCGCGGCCGTAGGGAGGCAGAGGTGCAATGCTAGGGCATGCCGCAGTCTCGTAAGCAGGCGGGCGGCACCGCCCCGAGTTCGCTCATGCACAACAATATTCAGCGCTGCCTGCGTCAGACCGCTCAGATCCGCAGCGGACATATCACAGCCTCAGAACGGCATTCACACGGTATCCCGCCAGCGCAAGAAGCCGCATCAGTTCGTGCGCATCGTTCTCCCTGCTGTAGTAGGCACCGTCATGCCGATGAGATTGACGGCATTCGCCCGTCCCGCAGTCTGCTCAGGCAGAAATGCCGAAAGCACGGCACATGCGGCCTTATCCCAGCCATCGGCAAACTCCCTGCGAGGCCGCTGCTGTCCAGCACCGCGATCGGACAAGAGAGTCCCCTGCCCCGCGCGCAATCGCCTCAATATCGTCGCCGATGAGTGCCCGCTGCACAGCTGTTGATGATCGCGAGCAGCGGAGGCGGCTGCTCCACATACGGGGCAAGAGCCCGTGCAGATATTCCTCCGCGCCGAATACAATGGCGTCATTATCCAGCTGCGTGCAGACTCATACGGTGTGAGATCGTGCTTTGGCTGTGCTCGATATGCCGCATCGCAAAGAAATAGCACCAGAGAGGGTCCGTTGACGACAATGACCGCATCCCGCAGACCCTGCAAAAGGCAGATGCACCTGCAAGTGCACAGGTATCCGTGCGCATACAGACATCGTCGAAGCGATTTCTCCTGCTCAGCCATAGATCAACCTCCTCTGCTCTCATGCCGGTGCAGTATCTGCCGCATATCGTCCAGCAGCCGACGTTCCATCGACCATCCGACCGACGGCAGCAATGCGAGGAAAAAGCTGGCGCAGCTTCGCATCAACGAGTCTCATGGGTCGTGAGGACAAAGTCTGCCGCATGCAGCATCTCATCTGCTGCCACATCCCCTCGTAATAGATGGGGACATCGGTCAGACACCGCAGTGCCTCTCCATCACTTCACGCCGTGCGGGCATAAACAGTCCAACAGCACGATTCCGACAGCGCAACGCCGGCCTTGTTCAGCAGGCGCAGGATGATTTCCGGCTGAAACCATGTGGCGTCGCGGCCAATCGCAAGCCCGCATCTTCGCCCTCGCGAGATCAGCACGCGTCTTCTCGACAACTGCGGAAAAGGACGCCTCTCCGATGCGATGGCACGCCTCGCCGCCTCCTCCGGTGACAGAGCGCGCCGACACGGCGCAGCCAGGTCTTTGTCTCCTCCGCGCCGACGGCATAGACATCGGCGAGATACGGCGTGCCAAAGCGCTCGTGCATATGCTCGGCGAGTGCGCTAGCTGTGCCTGCTTCTCATCGTCCATCCGGCGGCCGAGGAGAATGATGAGCCCTGCCTCCGGCACCGCCTGCATCTCATCGAGCGCCAGGTACGACGGGAACTGCGCCGTCACCTTGAGATCGAGCAGGGCGAGCAGCCGCCGCAGCTCCTTCACATATTCTCCGTGCATGCCCCCGCAGTCACCGAGGAGGGCAACGGTTCACCTTTCGCTCTGCGGGCTGCATGAAGCGGTCTACGAGCGCACGTGCAGCATCGAGGTAGCCCGCATAGTACTCTCCATCGAGGAATCCGTGCAGACACCGCCATGACAGGAATCCCGAGCCCGCCTCCATCTCCTCCGCGATCGCCTCGTATCATCACCGATCACGCCGTCTGACGCAGGAGTTTGCGATGAATACGGCCTGCGGGCGATACTTCTCGCGCCAAAAGCGAATACACTCCCGCAGCCGGTCCTCGCCGCCAAAAATCGCCTCGTTCTCCAAGGCCACTTGTCAGGAGCGGCACAGAGAGAGATGTACGAGGTCCCCGCTGCCGTCAGCCGGTGAAAGCTGTCATTCATCCATGCCGTGCGCAATATGCGCACACGGACGCGGGCTGTGAAAGACAACGAGTGCGCCTGCGCACGAAGCGACAGCGCACGCCAGACGCCCGGCATGCTGCAGCTGTAGTTTGTCCGACGGACGCCGACGCGCTTGACCTCAATCCCCATAGCGCTCCACCAGATCCCTCGAGCTCCTCGAACTCCATCGGTGTCGGAACGGTCAGCATCTCATTTCGTATCGATCGCCTGCGCGAGTGCCGTATAGTGCTGCGCCTGCTCCGAGTCGGGCGCATAGGCGATGAGCGTCTGCCGATGAATCTCCGCCTGTGCACAGCGCGCGACCGCGGGATGTAGGTGATGAGCTAGTGACCAACACGTGCAGCAAACGCCTCGAGCAGCTCTCGCTCACGCAGAACATCTCTGCCGTTGCCGATGATGCCGCCGAGCTCACTGCACCGCGTCTCGGCGAAACGGCGCACGCCCTTTGCTATATTGTTCGCCGCATAGAGCGACATGAGCTCGCCCTGAGGAAACAATGTATATCTCCGAGGCATAGCCTCTACGGATGGGCACGGCAAAGCCGCCGCAGACCACATCGCCGAGGACATCGTAGAGAACGACATCGAGGTCATCAAACGCATGCAGTGCCTTGAGACGTTCGAGCGCAACGATAATTCCGCGCCCTGCACAGCCAACGCCGGGATCCGGCCCGCCGGCCTCAATGCAGCGAATGCCATTCCACCCTTCATGCACGAGGTCTGCGAGCGTCAGCGCAGCCCCTTTTTCTCCCGCTCCAGATCGAGGATCGTGGAGGGCGCACACGACCGAGCAGAAGGCGCGTCGAATCATTCTTCGGATCACAGCCGATCTGGCAGACGCGCCGTCCCATGCGCGAGAACGCGGCAGATACATTCGCGGCTGTCGTGGACTTGCCGATGCCGCCCTGCCATAGAAGGCAATCATAGGATCACCTTATTCCACGGCCGTAAGAAACTCATGCCGCGACTGTTTGAACTCGTCACCGTAGAGAATCCACGCCGTCTCCCGAATACCATACACAATGTCCTGCGAGAGATTGTAAACGTAGCGCGCCCACGGATGACCGATCTGTCGCTCCCTGCACGGCAGTCATCTGCGCAAGCGAGGGGTCCTCCAGATACTGACGTCCGTAGTTCTCCTCGTTGGTCGCACCATCTTCATAGCTTGGGAAAGAGGTAGTCTGTCTGCTGCAACGAGCTGCTCCTTCGTCATCTCCCGCCCCATGCGATTGCCCGCCGCCGCCTTGGCGTTGATCGAATCCGTATAGCGGCAAAGTTCGTCAGCGTGCATCCCGCACCGCCGTAGTTCACCATGATGGAGATGAGAGCAATGTTTCATGCTTCTTCTCCTCCTGAACCTCTGCCACCTTCGCACGGATCTCGGCGAGCTTTTTCCTCCATCATGCCGATGAGTTTTCTCCCGCGCTCCACTTCACCGACAGCCGCCGCATAGAGTCGGATATTATCATGAATATCCTCCATGGTCGCAGCAGACGGCAGACAAGAACGGGCACATTCAGCTCGCGGATGGCATCGATGTTCCCTCACGCGGCATCCACGGCGTCACAACGACGAGATCCGGATGCAGCGCCGCAATTTGCTCGACCGACGGGCTGCGGGGATGACCGTTGGAATCCGGTCACACACCCACGGAATATTCGTATGTTCCCGATCGGCGAGAGATTCATTGATCGCCGCCATGCGCTCCGGCTCCACAAGTCCGAGCATCAGCTCATCCGTACCGGCACTGACAGTCAGAATGCGCTGAGGCTTGTGCTTGAATGTAACGACCGTCCCTCCACATCCGTGACCTGATAGCCGCCTGTCGGCTCTTTGAAAGGTCGATGCAGCCCCTGAGAAAACATACGGTGAGAACTGCTACGAAAAAGGTCAATGAATTGTTTTTGCAGCTCATACGGTCCCCTCCGAACGCTCCTCAAGATCACCCTCAGTGGAAAGATAGAGACGCGCACCTCTGCAAGGATCTCCTCGGATGCGTTCCACAGGCCGCGCTGCTGTGCCCTCGAGCAGAGTCTCCGCCATGCGGTGAAGTGCCCACGGGTTGACATCCTGCATCCACCCTGCATGCCCGCATCCAGCACATATTTCCGCGCGTAGCCCCTCGTACATCCAATCCTTCATCACGCCGCTTGTCGCATCCCATTGATAGCTGTGCCAAGATAGTTCGCGAGATCGGACGCCCCTTTGTAGCCATGCTCCTTCATGCCCTCGATGAACTTGGATTCATCGCCTTCCGCGGAAGAGGCGTGCTCGCCTCGGCAACGCTGCGCAGGACAATGCGCTGCCGGTCACTCGAGTCGCCCGTGTAGGAACGCGGGAGCTCTGCCCGTCAGTGCCCGTACAGTCGCAATCATGCCGCCGTGATAGGCGTTGTAGTCATCCGAGCTGAACATATGCGTCTCGCGTGTGTCCTCGTTCTTGACTCGTGACATCAGCTTTCCGCCATGCGGCGCTGAAACACCCGGGGTCATAGCCGCGCGCGTATCCGTCACCGCCGTATGCGGTTCCTCGAGAACCGCGTATAGACCGCCGCCAGATCGTCGAGCGTCTCCCATGCCTTCGATTCGAGCAGGTCACCGATGCCCGCACCATACGCACCCGGCGGGGTCGCCAAAAGATGCGTACGGAGGCGCGTTCCCATGCACCTCTCGCTTCTCCCCTGCTCCTCGCCGGCGGTATCTCGAGAACACGTTTGCGCACATAGTTCTCTCGTCGCTCTCATCGAGATCGCGCACCATGCGCACCGCCTCATCGACCCAATGCACCGCATTTCGAACGGCATCGCGAAACAGTCCGCTGATGCGTGCCGTCACATCGATACAGAGGCTGCTTCAGCTCCGCGGATGGGGATGACCCCGAGACTGGCAGACACGCTGCGAGGGACGCAGCCATAGGGACGCACCCCCATGAGATAGAAGAGTTCTGCGATGCACTCGCCCGTGGCTCCGCATATTCGAACCCTGCCCAGAAGACAATCCCAACTGCCTCCGGATAGCGCCCTCGTCGCTGATATACTGCTCGATGAGGGCATCGCCGAGCTGCTTTTCCGTAATTCCCATGCAGCAGGCGTCGGCACACAGCGTGGGTCGAGCATCAGAAATTCCGCCCCGTCGGGAGCACATCCACGCCGTTTGTCGTCGGTGCCCTGCAGGGCTTGGCTCAATGTATCTGCGCGGTGAGCGCGCGCAGCGTCTCCGTAATCTCCCCTGTGCGACGCAGACGCGGCACCATATCCTCCACGATCTCTTGCAGTGCATGAGAAAAATGATGCGCGCGCCTCCGCAGAGGCGAGCGGCAATCCTGGGAAGTGTCATTGCCTGCTCGACGGCCTCCGGTGCATAGTCATGTTCAGCAAGGAAGGAGATGAGCGCACGCATCTCTGCCTCGACCGCGTCCAGTTTCCTGCCATAGGTCATCCCATCTGCCGTCATACGCTCGCTGTGTGTGAGGAGCTCCTCGTAGTCATAGCTCGCCGCGCGGCGAGCAGGCGAACGAGGGATTTCTCCGCCGTGTTCCATGCGCACGAGCGCGCACAGGAAATCGATCAGCCCCTTCCCTCGAGTGCAGGCCAAGAATGTGCAGGCCCGTGCGGATCTGCATGTTCTTGATGTCTGTCACATAGTTGTGGAGACGCGCCGTACATCGTCGAAGTCATCGCCCTCATCAATCTCATCCTCAAAATGACAGGGCGTCCGCCTTTTTCACGAACGATATCCCTGCACAGCCTCGATATTGTCCGGCTGCGTCACACGGAAGTGGACGTACTCATCGAGAGCTCTGCTCGAGCTCTTCGAGTTCCTCGAACCCTCCTGCCAGCTGCATCGGCGGGGAGAGATGGCTGATGAGGCACGCCGCACCGCGGCGTTTCGCCCTGAATTCCCTCCCCAACGATCGTGATCCAGTAGGGATAGATGTCCGCAGATCGCCCAGCGACACATCCGGGTAGCAGGTATTGGACAGGCCGGTGCTCTTTCCCGGCAGCCATTCGAGCGATCCGTGTGTTCCGACGTGGATCACGGCATCCGCCTTCCAGATATCACGCAGCCAGTGATAGTACCCGATGTAGTGATGCGTCGGTGCAGCATCCGGGCGAATGCAGGAGTTTCCCCGGATCCTCACCAAACCCGCGCGGCGGCTGCACCGTGATGAACAGATTTCCCGTTCAGCGTGCCCGGATGAGCAGGGTCCCGTCATAGTTGAACACGTCGCCGGGCGCATCGCCCCAGTCCTTTGTCAGCTGCGATCGCACCTGCTCCGGCAGCTCCGTGAAAAATGCGCGGTACTGCTCTGCCGTCAGCCGTCCGTCGGCAGACTTTGCCCTGCGCGCGCTCATAAAGCGGCGGTCATTCGTCGCGTGATCCGTCAGCAGCTTCATAAACGCCTTGCTGCTCTCCGGAATCTCATCCATAGGATAGCCCGCCGCGCGCATTGCCGCGAGCAGGCGAAGCATCGCCTCCGGCGAATCCAGACCCGCAGCGCTTCCAATGTTCGCATTCGTCGGCGGATAGTTGTGGAAAACAATGGCAATCTTCTTCTCCGCGTTCGGCTTTATGCCGCAGTGCCGCCCACTTTGCGTGCCTTTGCGCGCGATCCGCTCCATACGCCTCATCGAGGGCTGCATAGCTGACCTCACCGCTTTCGTCGCGCACCTTCGCTGCAATCGGTACGGCATGGATCACGCCGTCAAACCCGGCATGGCAACGCTCATCGAGAAACCTCCATGGGTCAAGTCCCGCCGGAGAACGCTCCCACTCCGCCTTTTCTGCAAGTACCGTATACGCCTCGAGAATGGGCACGCCGAGTTCATAGAGGTCCTCAATCCGCGTGCCGCCTGCCTTGATGGAAAACTTCATCGTACTGATGATCACGTCGACAAAGGGCTCTCCATCCCTGCAGAAAAGTACTTTGCGGATCGCATCCATCAGCGTCGGCGACTCTACGCGCTCGTCACGATAGGGAATTGGAAAACACAGCGACCGCGTTCATCCCCTCCGCCTCGATTGCACGAACGAGCGCAGTATGGTAGGTGAAGTCCCCCGTAATCCATTCCGAGCGGTAAAAGATCATCCCGATCGTCGGACGCCCTTCCTCGTAATGCGAGGCGAGATATCCCGCAATGTCCTCGGATCCCCCGTCCAGTCCGGATGATAGACGCCGTTCCACGCGAGCGGACGCGGCGGCTCTGCTGTGCAGGCAAGCCTCCGAACTCTCTGCCGAGCCAGTAAAAAGATTGCGCATATTCTCCTCGCCGTCATAGCGAAAAATATGCCCATGCCGTCTGAATCTGCTCCTCCGAGAATCCCATATGTCACCTGATCGTGATCGGCATTGTCCACGACAATCAGATGGGGAACTCTATTCCTCTGCAGATCGCGCGATGCTCTTTAGAAAGTCATTGTCCAGCCCCTGTGCCCATCCAGAGGAAAAGATGAAGATCCGCATCTGCGCGCACCCTCAGCCCAGTTCGCCATAGCATCTGCAGGGCAGATACATACTGCGGGTCTTCGAGCACTTTACGCAGCGCCGAGCCAGTACACGAACGCGCAGGATATTTGTATAGAGTGCAACCTTCATCTATTCTGACCTTTTCTCGCAGATACTACTCTCGCATGCTGCGGGATGCGCGGACAATCTCGAGCACCCCTCAGCTGAGAGCTCGTTCCAACGTATAATAACGCGCCTCCATGCGGCGGGCAATCTCCGGTGCAGTTTCCAACCCGCGGCACACCGCGCTCCGTATCAAGAACAAGCGTGAGTGCCTGCGTTCCTGCGATCTCTTCCGCTGCGCGCAGGGCACGCTGTACGCCGTCATCTCCATCCCGCGCCGCATTCGTCCGACCATCCGTGATCAGGACAAGCACGGTTTTCTCACAGCCTTTGCGCTCCAGTTCTCGCAGCGTTTGCAGAGCACAGGCGAGCCCTTCGGCAAGCGGCGTCCGTCCGCCCGTCGGCAGATCGCGCAGCTGCTTTTTCCGCCAGTTCCACGCTGCGTGTCATGGGGAGGAGTGTCTCCGCACGATCCCGCCGAAAAGGCAATCAGCCCCACGCGGTCGCGCTTTTGATATGCCTCCTGCAGGAGGGCGAGGATCGCGCCCTTCACCATCCTCATGCGCTCGCGTGCTCCCATCGAACCGCTCGCATCCACGAGAAAAGAATATTTGGCTGCCGAACGCTTCGCACGCACCCAAACACGCACATCCTCAGGGACGAATCACAACCGTCTGCGTTCCCCTGACGCGTGCGTTGATACGGGGCTGCTGCACGCAGCGTCGCGGAGAGTGCGAGATCGAGGCGGGCACCAGAACGCGGCAGTTCCGTGCGCAGACAGCGTCCGTCCGCCGTATGCGTTCTGAACAATGTCGCGCTTTCCGCTCTTTCGCCCTGCGCACGCATCGTCATGGAGAGGAGCGAGAGTCGCGCCATGATGTTCTCAAGCGGTGCTGCGACACGATCGTCTCCATCTGCATGCGTCTCCTCCGGCGAGGACGGATCGTCCTCCCGGTCCTGAGGAGCATTCTGGGATTCGTTCTCCGACGAGACTTCATGAGGACTCTCCGCCCCTCCGTCATCCTGCGGAGAAGGTGCTTCCTGCGGCTCATTCGGCAAAGTCATTCCCGCCCTGCTCCGGTGTATTTCCAGCATCGGGCGGCGGCTGCTGTTCCTCCTGCGGGCGGCTCATCCGATGCACGAGCACGAACTCCGCAGCTTCCTCCACATCCGCAGGCATGACGAACGATCTTCCTGCGAGCGCTGCAATCGCAGCACGCCGCCTCGATGAGATAAATCTCCGCATGGTTGCCGACACAACATGCACGCGCAGCACAGGCAGCCGCAAAATGGAGAATGGCAGACGGGGACCTCACGCACGGCAGCAATGCGCGGGCACGGCTGATCATCGCCCCGAATGCTTCCTCCTGCGCAGCATAGGAGGCATGAAAGGATGCCGGATCGCGCTCGTATGCGGAGTACACGCGCGGCGATCTCGCTCCGCTGCGCCGCGTCCCCCTCCTCCTCCATCGTCACAAACATGCCGAAAGAATCCAGCAGAGCAGGGGCGAAGCGTGCCCTCTGTCGGGATCCATCGTGCCGACAGGCGTGTAGGAAACCTCCTCGGTGAACGACAGCCCGTCCCGCTCGAGGCGAAAAGAACCATCCCCTGCGCATTTCAAAACCGTAGACAGAATATCCTCACGCAGGAGGTTGACCTCGTCCATATAGAGAAAGGTATTGCGTGCACGGTGCAGCAGGCCAGTGCCGCAGGCGCCGCTCACCTTTTTGCAGAGCCGTCTCCATGTCGATTGTGCCGAAGATCATATCCTCCGACGCTCCAAGCGGCAGTTCCGTTATTTTTCCAGCTGGTGTAAAACGGTGCTGCCGCACGGACGAGAACGGATTTTTGCCGTCCCCGCGTGCCGGAGATCAGGAGGCCTCCCGCTCGCGGGTTGATGAGCGCAATCGAAAGTGCGCGCCGTGCGTGCTCCCGCCCGACAACGGCAGTCAGCGGATAACGCGGAGTATCCAAGTTTTTCCTCCGAAAAGCTGATTTATGCACTTTCTCCCAAGATCGCATCCACCGCACTCCAGTCGACCGCCCCTCCTCGAAAGGACGGCGGCGCATGCGGTGTGCGAGAACGAGGCGGCTGACGTCGCTGCAGGTCCTCTGCCGTCACCGCCATGCGTCCTGCAAGTGCTGCATGAGCAATGCCTGCCTTGATCAGCGTAATATCCGCATCGGTGTCCGTCGACGCCGAGCGTCAGCGAGATCTGAGCTGCATAGCCGAGGATTTCATCCGGCACCTCCCACATGGGGCGACACGCGCACGCGCCGCAGTGATCTGTTCACGCAGTTCCTGCTGGGCTCCTGCATAGGCCTCAGCAAAGGCATCGGGATCGCGCTCATAGGCAATCCTGCGGCGAATCACCTCAACGCGCGTCTCGGCTTACATTCGCCTGCAACGGTCACGGAGAGCGCAAAACGATCGAGGAGCTGCGGGCGGATGTCCCTCCTCCGGATTCATCGTCCCAACGAGAACGAAGCGCGCCGGATGGGCATAGAGATGCCCTCACGCTCCACGGTATTGACGCCCATCGCCGCAGAGTCGAGCAGAATGTCGACGATATGATCCTCGAGCAGATTGATCTCATCTACATAGAGGATGTTGCGGTTCGCCGCCGCCAGAAATACCCTGGCTCGAATTCCTTGCGCCCGTGCTGAATCGCCGCCTCCATGTCGAGTGTTCCAACCACGCGGTCCTCCGTCGCACTGACGGGCAGTTCCACCACACGCATCGGAATTTCCTCTGCCCGTGAGCTCTTCTCCGAATCCCCGCCTTGCACGGCAGGGCATCACAGTAGAGATCCGGCAGCGACGGGATCACAGTGACAGGCACAGCCGGTCACCGCCCGCAAATTCGGCAGGAGTGCTGCAGCAGCACGGACAGCAGTGGATTTTCGCCGTCCCTTTCTCGCCCTTGATCAGCACACCTCCAAGCGACGGCATGACAACGCTGAGCAGGGAGCGCCTTCTTCATCTCCTCCTGTCCAACAATAGCTGTAAATGGGTATGTTGACCCTCTTCTTCATTCATATTTCCTTTCATGAGGGAAGGAAAGCGCTATGGCGGTCAAATTGCCATAGCTCTCCCTTGTTTCCTCCGCACAAAATATCGGTTAAAAGCTCTGCTCCACACCGATCATAAAGTTGCGTCCGGGGCCGTCCACCACTGTTCGGCAGCCCCCCACCAGCTTATACGGGCATTGAGTGCTCGGCATAGAACTGGTTGAAGATATTGTTGACCTTCAGATGAGACCTTCGTCTCCTCGGCAACCTTGTAGTTCATCGCCAGATCAACCACCCAGTAGTTATCGGTTTGGGAAGAATTTACCAATCGCATCGGACGGCCCCGCGACCGACGATTCCGCGTGCGAGCAGCGAGGCATCGAATGCACGGTTGACATAATCGACACCAATGTTCCACTGATCCTTCGGCATATAACCGTCTACGTTAAACTGGCGCTGCGCTGTTGCCAACATGGGTCCGCGTATAGCCGAGACGTGCTCGCAGATGCGAGTCGACGCGCTTTAGCAGCTGCAACGACCATCCATGTGCGTCCTCATCTCCGACATTTGCATACTTTCCGGTTCCACCGTTATATCCAATGCGATCCTTGGAATGCCTCTTAGTAACTCGCCGTGAGACTAAGTCCCTTCCGAAATCACGTGCAATGCCGACTTCCTTCGTGTTTCCGGACTCAGGCTTGAGATTCGGATTTCCATAACGGGTGCTGTACAGATTGCTTGGACTCGGTGTCAGGGAAGTATGCGCTGTACGACGCATAGGCGTGCGTCACGGGATCAATGTCATAGCCGAGGCTGACACTCGGACTGTTGTGACTTCAAACGATGAGTTATTGTCATGACGAATCCCCGCTGTCAGCTTTAGTTCCGGCAGAATGTTCCACTGGTCCTGCAAATAGAAGGAGCGGTTGAACAGCCCGCGATTGTCAGCTGTGTTCCATCCGTCTCATCCTTTGTATGAGTCGAATCCCGCCGTCAGCAGATGATCGCCTAGCTTCTTGTCAAGCTGATTGCTGAATTTCGTTGTCCAAACAGTCAAGTCCAGTTATCCGCCAGCCATATAGTCATATTTGCTGCGTGCGATGGACATCTGACTTTCTTTGTTGTATCATCAATCTGCACATTCCAGATGAGATTGCCGTCGACACGATCATATTCCCCATCCTTCGGTGCCTGCCCTCCTCTTTCATAGAGCGCCTGATAGCGATCTGAATCTTTGTAAGAACGCAGATTGAAGGCAAGATAGATGCCTTGCTCATCTGTTTGCCAAGATGGACACTGACCGAATTCGCATCGAGTTCCGAGGGGTTGTATCGCCGTGCGCATCCTGAAATCGCCGCTCTTATCCTTCTGGTACTTGATACGCCAATCCCAGTTGTTTTTCACCGCCGGCATTCGTGATGCTGTACCGCTGACGGCTGTAGCTGCCGTAGCCGATACCGAGCGTGGTCTTCATTCCTTGTAGTCTTTTTCGTAATGATATTGATTACACCGCCCTTTGCATCTGAGCCGTAGAGGCGTCGATGCCGATCCATGGAGCACCTCGATGCGGGCGATGCCGCCGAGATCTTTCATCGCGGAAACAATCGATCCTGCCTTCCCTCCCGCATAGTTCTGGCGCACGCCGTCGGCAAGTGCGACAACATCATCAGATCCATTGATGTACACTGCATCGCTGTTGTTGTATCCCGCCTGTGCATATTGGTTGACCGTAACACCCGGCGTCACGCGGTGCCTGTTTTGAGATCCGTATAGTGACGGCGTTCGATGTCCTTGCCGTAATCACCGCGTTACATTAGCGTCCGTCTTCAGCTCCTTATTGGGTGTACGCGTTGCTGTAACGACGGTTTCGTCAGCATATGCTCGCTTGCAGACGAATCACATCCGCAGCAAGTGCGACGGCCAGCCCCGTGGACACAATTCCAGCAAAGTGCCGCCGTCATATTCCATGATAATTCTCTTTTGAAGATATCCGCTCGTTCCAATTTTCCTCCTAAAACACAAACACACAACAACACCTATTCATCAACTGCCGAGATGTGCGCATCATCCGACAGATAAAAATCATCCCCATAAACCCGGTAGGCAATCTCCTGCACCCCATAGACAAAAGTCCTGCGAACAGTTGTAGAGGAATGACGAGCGCGGCGTAACGAGATCTGGTTTTGCAGCGCTTTTGAGCGGCTGTGCGGATCCTCTGTGTAGCTCCGAATATGGGCAGCCAGCCATTCCTCCCTTCCATGGATAATCCGGCAGAGAGACAGAATGTCAGGATTGATGGCAAGAATGACTCTTTCGTCACCTCCTGCCCATTGTGCAGTCCATAGGCAGAAACGCCATTGATAACCCCCGCATAGTGACAGGCATCATCAAAACTGGACCCAATCCCCCATATGAAGGCATGAGAGGAAAACCACCGTCTTGCGCTCATTTTCAGGAATCGCTGCTTCTCCGTGATCTCAGCCAGTTTTCATCCATCTTACACAGCAATATATCACCGCGCCGATGCTCTCCCAATCGCATCCGTTGTGAGACGGACGAGATCCCGCACCTCCCGCCAGATTGTGAGGGCCTCGCCCAATGACGACTTTATGAGTCCCGCATCCCGCAGCGGATCGGCAAGCTCAAGATACTGCCAGTCTGCAATCAGGACAATATCTGGGTGCAGAGACAATGATACTCCACGCTTTGGGCGGCGCATTGTTTCTTCAACCTGATCCGCAATCCCAACCATATTGAGTTGATATGCTCCTTCATGCTCGCATTGATTGCCACCATACGCTCCGGCGGAAGGACGGAGAGAACGATTTGATCAAGCGTCGAAGACAATGTAACAATACGCTGCGGAGGAGCATCAAAATGAATTGTTCGTCCCGTAATATCCAGTAACAGAGTATCCGCCTTCTGCCGTACGATCCTCTATTGACGATGCCGCAGGCAGCGGTCAGCTGTATCAAAACAGAGCAAAGAACAACCAACACAACCTGCGATATATACTTTACTCCAGCCAGAAGCCCCCGATGTCATTTCTCCACTGCTATCTTTATCGCAGATCGCTTCAGTGCACATTCGGCATCAGACGTAGCAGAATGTTCTTGCCCTGCCCAGCGTGCATAGCATCGCGCCGCCGCAAGCTGAAAAATCCACACATCCTGCAAAAGTCCATTGCATTTCTGCATCTCATGCGCGGTCTCTTCCTGCCGCCGGACATCAATGCCATGCTCCACGTCACCGCAGCAGAAAGCGCGCATCGCCGACAAAGGAAGAGCAGGCGCAGATCCGCCCCGCGGCATCCACGTGAACCCCGGTTCCGTTCATCGCATGACAGTGAGAGAATCCGTCATCCGTGCGATGCGCAAGGCACACAGCCTGCTCTGCCTGTGCGACGGCAATGTGCCGCCCGGTCAGTCGTTCAAGTTTTTCCTGCAAAGGTCAAAGACACGCGCCATCGCGTGCGCAACATCCTCCGGCCTGTGCAGGGGCAACAGCCGCACCGCGTCCCTGTCCGCGCAGGAGGTCAAAAGCCCACGCGGCGCACATTGCCGAGATAGTATGCCATCTCTACGATGCCGGGGAGTTCCCCCACATTTTCCGCCGTAACAACACAGGTCAGACCGATCTCAATGCCGCGCTGTCCGAGGCGCTGAATCCCGGCGATCACGTCCGACGAGGTGCCGCGCCCATCGGGATGACAGCGGAGCATATCGTGAACAGAGGGCCTGCCGTCGAGACTGACGCCGATGCCGATGCCCGCACCGTGCAGGGAAGTCTGCCGTCTCATCCGTAATCAGTGTCCCATTCGTCTGAGGTCCATGCGCGCCCCTATCCGATTGGGTGCGGATATAGTCTGCAGTCCGGCGCAGCAGGGAAGTGCCAGCAACGGCTCACCGCCCGAGAACTGGAGGATGAACGGGGCTCCGCCCTCCACTGCGAGGTCAATCGCACGGCGTGCCGTCTCCCACGTCATTGTTCTGCGGTCTTGGCGGATGCATAGCAGTAGCGGCACGCAAGATTGCAGTCTCCCGTGAGACTCAGCACCAACATCCGCAGCGGCATCACAGTCTCCTTTTACTCACATCTGCAAAGCGCTCGGGGTAGACCGCACGTGCGAGTTCATAGACGCACTCAATCGCGTTCTGCCCCGCGCTGTAACGATAGGTATCGGGTACGGTGTAGAGATGATTCTCCCGCACCGCTTTGACGTGCATAAACAGAGGGATCATTGCGGAGCTTTTTGGCGAAAAATCCTCCGTCTTTTCCTCCGCACTCCATGTCGGCAGGAGGAATACATCCGGATCGGACGCAACAATCTGCTCCATCGAGACGGGTGTGTCCACCGTTAGGCCGACAATCGCGGCACCGTTGCGCAGGGATGCATGGCGGCACATATCGTCAAAGAGGCCGTCCTTCTGCCCGAATACGCCGCTGAACGCAAAAGCTACAATGATCGGCCGCTCCGCCTCAGGGATGTCCCCCAACGCGGCGCTCGACATCGGCAAGACGGGCACGCTTTGTCAGCAATAAGGGCCGCAGCATTCTCCTCCTGCCCAGTCAGCCGACCGATCTCCTCGATGCGGGTAAAAATACCCTCGATGCGCTTCGGGGTTCGTGAGGCATAGACCGTCAGCCCGAGGTCGCGCAGGCTCTCCACGAGTTCTTTTTGGCACGCCGTCCGTGGTAAAACGAGATCCGGATGCAGTGCAAGCACACGCTCTGGGCTGCGGTCCTTTAGTTTTACGGGGACAGCCTTCGCCGCCTCCGTCATGGAGGAGAGTCCAGGGATCATCCGCGTATGCGAGTGAGCGCTGCAATCTGCTCGGCGGTGCAATGGCGAGCAGGGATCTCATCCGTCGCAAGGCCAAGTGAGACGACGCGCTGCGGCTTTTTCCCGCAGGACGACCTCTACCCCCATGCCATCCGTTCCACGATAAAACACAGATGGTTTCTGCCGCAGTCTCCTCTCCCAGACCACAGCCGCCGATGAGGGCGGCTGCGAGAAGGAGGAGAAGTGCGCAGAGCTGCATTTAGGAAGCACTGATAAATCCAGCACCGTTGCCTTTGGCATATCTTTTTTCCGCTCCTCTCTTTGTCGACAAATCCTCCACATAGCTCTTTGCTATGCGTCCGGTTTGTCTCCTCGACAGGGACGAAAATCTGTACCAATCCAGTGGACTTCATTTTTATCAGCGATTCTCTAGAACGCATGCGTATAGGTCAGGCGGAAGTTACGCCCTAGATCGAGGTTGCCGTAGCGGTTGGAGTAATTTTCACGATCCAGTAGGTTGTAGATCCCGAGCGAGACCATCGTCTTTTGCCCTGCCGTGTAGATCACGTTCATATTGAGCTGAATCTTATCGGGCACATCTGTGCTGCTCCACAATCTGTTTGGGCAGTATATTCACGATCGCCAGGTATTTCAGATTGAGATTGCCCCTGCCACTTTCGCCATCCTGATAATCCAGACGCACAAGACCTTCGAGGCGCGCTGCATCCTGCACCCAGCTTTTCCGTTTCCTTCACGGATTCTGTACTTCCGGATTTGATACGCTGAACCGCCGAGCGTCAGGCTCCACGTATCATTGAAGCGCTTCCATACTCCAAGTTCAAATCCCGGTATTGCGGAACTGCCCTGTATTGACTGCATAGTATTCGTCCGTCGGCGCATCTATCATCGCCAGCCAATCTTTATTCTTCATATCCATATGATAGAGCGTAGCTTTCCATGTCAGTGCTGCCGCGTCGTATCTTGACACCAGTCTCATAGGTCCAGCCGTTCTCCGGCTTTAGATCCGGTCGGATCAAAATTTCGCATAACGGAAACACGTCATCTACCGTCGGCATCTGGAACGCCTTGCCGATGTGATGTACCATGCCGTATTGCGGTCAAACTGATAATTCGTCTGGAACTGCGGCATAAAGACCACGCTGGTCCTCCTCCGGATCATTGATGAAACTCTCCGCGCAGTCCAAGCGTAAAGTTAAACTGTGGTGTAAAACTGCTTTTGCTGTAAGAGGCATACAGAGAGTTGCCCAGTACGGACGGCAGAGCGTTTGCTTTTCGGTCAGATCAATTCCTCGCGCTTGTAGGAATACTCCCAACACGATGCGAATCTTTCCCAAGCTTCCAGATTTTTCTGCACATCGAGGATTTGACATCCATTATCGCATTGCTGCTCATTCTTCTTGTTCGCAAGATAGTCATATCCATCAACTCTTGCGGTAGTTGTAACCAAGAACAGCGTGAATGCCGTTCTCCTTGCCCTGATAAACAAGACTTGCCGTATGGCGAAGATCATTATAGCGGTAGTCTATGTTCGTTCCCATCAGGGATAAGAGTCTGTGCCGGCTCTGTTCTTCTTATAGCGAAGTCCCGCTGCGTGATATCTCCCTCCATATAGTTATAATTGAGAGACAGTTCATCCGTCAGCTGCTGCCGCTACACCGACACGGCTTTTTCTTTCCCTTGCCGACCCACCAGTCCACCCACGAAATCTTGTTGATGCCGAAAGCCCATTGAGTGCGGCAAAATCCTTCGACCACTCGCGGCTCACATCGACAATGATTCGATCACCCTAGTATAGATTGCCTCACTCTTTTCTTGAAATAGTTTCCGACCGTCTGGCTGAGTTTGAATTCTGATTCCTGTGCGGTCGGCTTTTTCAAAATGATGTTCACAACACCGCCCATCGCCTCAGCACCGTAGAGCGTCGATGCCGCCCCCTTGACAGATCTCAATGCGCTCCACCATCGATCGCGGGAATGCCTTCCGTACTCGGTAGTTCTTGAGGTTCATCGGCACACCGTTCACCATGACAGGCGTGCCGCGGTCATAGCCGCGCAATGTAAGACGCCCCGCTGCAAAAGCCGAAAGTCCCTGCCCTGCCTCGCCGTAGGAGGTACTGGTCGAGCCGATCTGCTGGTCGATGGCCTCGAAGACGTTGCGGTAGCCCGCCTTCTCGATCTCCTTTGCCGTGATGATCGTTGTTGTTGCAGGTGTATCAAGATCGCGCTTCTCGCGTCGCTGTGCCGTCACAACCAGTATCGCTGAGCGCGTGCGTCTCCGTTTCGCTCCATCGATGCCTGCTCCGCGGCATACGCCGTCCCACAACACTTGCCCCGGCAAATGCCGCAAGCACTGCCAACGTCCACTTTTCCTCTCTCGTCATGACCCCTTTGTCACCTTTTCTTTTCGTACGCCATGCGCCGTATCTCATATTTTTGGAAAAACTTTAAGGCATTAAGGTAGTAAAAGCCCCTTCCTGCAACCGCAGAAAAGGGCTATACATGCTCAATCAAAGGATCAAAATCCCCATCCCTATCACTCGCAGGTCAAAACGGCGATTGTCAATCAGGCAGTTCTCCTGGCTCCAGTTCGTTGCTCGCCCGCGCCTTCCCAGGGCATGCCCCTCAGTGGCATTCGTGGAAATACGATTTGTATTTTCCACGCGGGTTCGCTCACTGTCACAGTGGCGGGACCGCTCCGGCTTCATTGGAAATATTCAACTTACCGGATTTTCTATTAAACATTCGTACCTGATCCAATTGCTATAAAGTTTTTCAAAGACTTCGATAAAGATAACATCGAATGAACTGCTTGTCAATATATTTAAGTGAATATTTTTCAGATCATTCTATTATGTTAGAATTTTTATGATCTACCGCTCCAACAGATAGAGATAGTCCCCATATCCCTCGCGCTCCATGTCCTCCTTTCGGAATGAAGCGCAGGAAGCGCTGTTGATGCAGTAGCGCAGGCCACCCAATGCCGCAGGCCCATCATCGAAAGACGTGTCCGAGGTGTGCGCCGCTGGTCGCCGCTGTGACCTCCGTACGCACACATGCCATAGGAGCGATCCTCGTGCTCTGGCAATCAGGGCACTGTCGATCGGTCGCGAGAATGCCGGGCCAGCCGCATCGGAGTCGTACTTTATCCGTCGAGATGAAGAGCGGCTCCCCGTCGTGATGTCACAGTAGATCCCTTCGCGGAATTCATGATCGTATTCGTAGCGGAAGGGCGGCTCCGTCGCCTTTCTCCTGCGTGACAGCGTACTGCAGATCCCCGTCAGGTGTGCCTTGAGTTCGGTCCTGCGACGGTTTTTTCGTAGGTACGCGTCGGGACTTGGATACCTCCGCACGTCCCCTGCAGCCGCATCGCTTCTCGCGCATCTTGGCGATGAGTGCAGGCGAGATGCGGGCAGTAGCCGTTCGGATTCTTCTCGAGATACTCCTGATGATCCTCCTCCGCGCGGTAGAAGTTCACAATCGGTTCCACCTCAATGACGACCTTTTTCCCGATGCGCTTCTGCAGTGCATCGAGAGAGGCACGGACCACGGCGGCATCCGCACCTCGCTGCCGTCCGCATTTGCGTACTAATAGATTCCGGAGCGGTACTGACGTCCGATGTCGTTGCCCTGCCGATCCTTCGTCGTCGGGTCGATGGAGTCATAGAATGCCGTAGAATCTCATCAAGCGAAACGATCTTCGGGTCATAGACAACGTGAACCGTCTCTGCGATGATCGCTGCCGCTGCACACCCTCACGATAGGAGGGGTTTGCGGTAGTCCCATTCTGCATAGCCACCTCTGCGGAGACAACACCATGGATCAGATCTACATAGAGTTCCGTTCCCCAGAAGCATCCGCCCGCGAGATAGATTTCCTTCTGTCCGTACACAGGGACATTCTGCTGTACGATCTCATGCGGCATCTCTGCCGAGGTCACAGCGGACGTGCCGCAGCCGCCGAAACAGACAAGCGGTCCGAGTGCGCAGATGCTGCGCAGTACCTTGATTTTCATATTGTGTTCCTTTCTATAGGAAAGCTTTATCTACGCCTCGATCTCGCTTCGCCGGCGGCAGCCGCCACTCGATTGGCGTCTCACCTGCTGCGTGAGAAAAGTTGACACGCGAAAAGGGCGGCTGCCGAAGAAGCCGCGATGCGCCGAGAGCGGACTCCGGGTGCGGCGACTCGACAATGAGGTGGCGCGGATTCGTGATGAGGCTGCGCTTCTTCCGTGCGGGGCTGCCCCAGAGGATAAAGGCGAGCGGCCGCTCACGCGCGCCGAGCAGCTGAATGATGTGGTCTGTGAACCGCTCCCAGCCATGGCCCTGATGGGAGGCTGCTGCATGGGCGCGCACGGTCAGCACGGTGTTGAGGAGCAGCACGCCTTGCTTCGCCCACGGGATGAGACAGCCATGCGCGGGCGGTACGATGCCGAGATCGTCCTGCAGCTCCTTGTAGATATTCAGCAGCGACGGCGGCGGGTCGATGCCGACCCTGCACAGAGAACGAAAGCCCATGCGCCTGACCGTCGCCGTGGTACGGATCCTGCCCGAGGATGACGACCTTCGTATCCGCAAAGCTCGTATAGTGCAGCGCGTTGAAGATCGCAAACATATCGGGATAGATGCGCTTCGTTCGATACTCCTCAATGAGGAAATTGGCGCAGCTCCCGATAGTACGGCTGCGCCATTTCGTCTGCAAGCAGTTCCTGCCAATCGTTGTGAAAAGATTTCCTTTGCCATGCTAAACTCTCTCGTAAATTTCAAATATACAGGTCTCTCCGCCCCGACTGTTTGTCAATGCAAAGCCTTCAAGCGGGGGTAAGAATACATCTGCTCCATACGCCCCCGGCAGGCGCGTGATGTATGCCCGCCGCGTGTATGGCAGGAGACGCGATAGCATGCCGCGCCGCCGACGGCAAAGATCGGCCGCGGCATGGAATGCGTCATCGTACCGAGCAGCGCCCACAGTTCCGCAAGATCATGCACGATATGAAAGCCCTCCGCCCGCTCCATCGTCCCGTGAGAGCATAACATTCTCCCGCCCTGCGAGCGGTCTCCGTGCAGGGCAGACTCTCCATCGTCCGCCGCCCCATGACAAGGATGCCCGCCCATCGTCGTCCGACGAAAATGCGCCATATCCTCGGGGCAGTCCGTGAGCAGCTGCCCCTGCCCGACCAATGCCCCCTCCTCATCACAGGCGGCAATCAGTTCAACCGGGATACGGCTCAGAGAGTTCACGCGCACGCACAATGCCCTCCGTATCGGCCGCATCAGCCATGCAGCAGCGGACGGTCCATCCACCGTCAGATTGGGCGCAATCTCCGCCAGCGGCACGAGCACAAAGGCGCGCTCCGTGAGATAGGGATGCGGCAGCCTCAGCGCTGCATCCGCACACGTATCCCCTCGACATAGAGGACATCGAGATCGATTGTCCGCGCACCCCAGCGTTCATGACGCACGCGCCCGAGTTCGTGTTCAATGCGTTGGAGTACCCCGAGCAGCTCGTGTGCGCTTCCGTCAAATGAGATGCACGCCGCCGCATTCAAAAACTGGGGCTGATCTGTCTTTCCCCACGGCGGGGTTTCGTAGAAAATGCGACATCCGCTCCACGCGCAGATGGGGGTGTTCCGCCATCCGCCGCAGAGCCGTACGCATCGTCTCCCACGATTGCCGAGATTCGATCCGAGCCCGATGTATGCCGTCAGCATTTGCGCATCTTACGTCGGCGCAGGATTGTCACACCAACATCCGAGAATATGACGCGTTAATCGGCGCTGTGGGCTTATGCACCGTGACGCGCACCCAGCGCAGCGGAGAGGCTCGCCAAAGAGATCATCCGCAATCTCCTCCGCGCAGTGCTTCAATCAGCTGCTTCGACGCTCATCCATAATCGACGATATCCCGCACGGTCTCAAGACCTTGGCATAGTTCACCGTATCACTGAGATCATCGCTCTCTCCCGCCGCACGCAGATCAAGACCAAGCTCACATCCACCTCGAACGGCTGCGGAATCTCCTGCTCGTGCGGAAGAACCCCGTGACAAGCCATAAAGCGCATTCCACGCAGAAAAATACGATCCATATTACGCCCCCAGAATTGCATCCGTCATGCGACACATACGTGCGATCGGCTTCACATCATGCACGCGGGACAATCGAGGCACCGCGCACAATGCCGAGGACGCACGCCGCCCCCTGTCGCCTCCATGCGCTCCTCGGCGGGCAGACCGAGCGCCGCGCCGATGAAGCTCTTGCTGGCTCGCTCCCGAGGAGGACAGGGATAATCCGTACCGTCATACGAGATGAGTTCATCCATACGGCGTATAACGTGCATATTCTGCTCTGCCGTTTTGCCGAAACCGATCCCGGGGTCAAGGATGATCTTGTCCCGCGCCAGTCCTGCCGCGTCTGCCAGTGCAAATGAGCGTTCAAAGAACGCACGCATTTCACCGACAATATCCCCATCGTACGCCGTCCCATTCTGATTGTGCATCACAACAACGGGCGCATCTGCCTCGGCTGCGACGCGTGCCATCTCTCCCGGCTCCTCCAGCATACTGCAGCCCCCAGATATCGTTCAGCATATCAGCCCCCGCAGCGAGTGCAGCCCTCGCCGTCTCCGCCTTGAACGTATCCACGGAGACGGGTACGGGCATTCTGCAAAACCGCCTCAGAAGCGGCAGCAGCCGCTCCGTCTCTCTGCCGCCCCCATTGGGACGAAGCCGGGACAGCTCGACTCGCACCGACGTCAATGATGTCGGCGCCATCCTGCACCATCTCCTCCATGTGACGGGTGCCGCGTCCCGCGTATTCCACCTGCCGCCGTCCGAAAGCGAATCCGGTGTCACGTTCAGAATCCCCATGACGAGCGTACGCCCGCCAATCGTCAGTTCCCTTGCCGTCACGGAAGCGATATATTCTCTCTGCCGTCATTCCACTCACCTAACATCTGCCATGCCTGCAGTTCCATCGTTTTGTCATCGCGAAAGATGCCGCGACACGCCGAGGTTGTCGTCCTCGTACCGTCGCACGCGCTCCGCGCATCGTCATGCAGAGCTGACGTGCATCGACAACGACGAGCACCCCTCCGCACCGAGTCCCTGCTCGATCTCGCGCAATATCCGTTGTCAGCCGCTCCTGCAGCTGCGGACGCCGCGCCATGCGCTCGACGAGACGCGTGAAGACGCCAAAAGCCCGCCACGCGACCTGCGTACGGACGATAGACAATATGCGCCGTCCCAAAGAATGGGAGCAAATGATGTTCACAGATGGAGTGGAACGAAATCGCACGCACAGCAACGAGACCGTCCGTCTCCTCCGTCAGTACATCTGTCCAGAGATCCCGCGTGTCCTCGTGCAGGCCCCGAGAACAGTTCCGTATAGAGATGTGCCACGCGTGCGGGTGTCCTCCATTCCCTGTGCAGCGAGATCAACTCCGACCGCCGTGAGAAATTCGCGCATGGCGCGCTCTGCACGCGCGAGGTCGACCGTCGTGCATGCTTCCTCCATCGCTCCGTCACCTCACCTTGTTCAATTCTTTGCCCATGCAGCTATGTCTCGCGATCTCGCGCGGCGTCGTCCCGCAGCAGCCGCCGATGAGACACGCTCCTGCCGTGCGCCAGCGGCGAGCTATCGTACCGAAATCCCTCTGCCGCACCATGCCATGATTTATCTGAGGCATCATACGTCTCCCACCGGAGTTCGGATAAACGACGATGGGCTTTGTCGTTTCTCTTCGGATCTCGCCAATCAACGATTCTACGTACTGCGGTGCCGTACAGTTCAGCCCGATCGCCGCAGCCTCCGGCACAGTATCCAGCCACCGCGCACATACCGCAATCTCCATGCCGTCACTGATCTGCGCCCGCATCGCGGCAGGAGAACGAGAACCACGCAGGAATGCGAATATCTCCCTGCCGCAGCGCGCGTACAATCGCACGTGCCTCCACTCAAACACGGCAGCGTCTCACAGGCGAGCAGATCAGGTTTTTCCTCTGCAAAGCAGTGCAAGTCGCTCCGCATGGAACGCGACAAGTGCATCCTCGTCGATACCATAGTCGCCGCGATACTCAGAGCCGTCGGCAAGATATGCCCGTGCGGGTCCAACCGATGCCGCCACGAACGGCACCGCCCGTTTCCCCTCGCGCTCTGCAAGATACAGATCGCGCGCCTCCTGCGCCAACTGAATGGACTTCTGTATGAGTGCAGCAGCCTCCTCTTTAGAGAAGCCGCGCTTCATAAAGCCCTCCACCGTCGCCCTGATAACTCGCGCTCGTCACGACATCCGCTCCTGCGCGCAGGTAGTCCAGGTGAACCTCACGCACAAGATCGGGACGCTCAAAGATCGCCTTCGCCGACCAGAGTGCATCGTTCACGGAAAATCCGCACGCCTCAAGCTCTGTCGCAAACGCACCGTCGAGCAGCACATCCGTCCTAGCAAGACGTTCCTCGATCACATTCACAACTGCCCCTCACACAGTAAAAACGCCCTCCTCCACGGCAATCCTGCACAAGAGAGCGCCCAATCGAATCATTTCACCAGATTATGCGCACGCAGAGCCGCATCCAGCTTCGCCGCATTGGCGGGCTCCATCTCCGTGAGCGCGGCATACGCAGTGGACCTGTCTCATAGCCGAGGCGGCGCATGGCCGTCTTGACCGGGATTGGGTTGACCTCACAGAAGAGTGCATCGATGAGATCCGTGTACGCAATCTGGAGACGCATTGCCTCTGCAACATTGCCATCAAAATAGTGCTGACAGATATCATGGGTCGTCTTTGGCGCAACATTTGAGAGCACGGAGATGACACCGAAACCGCCAAGCGAGGAGAATCGGCACAATCTGGTCATCGTTGCCCGAATAGACTGCAGCTCATCGCCGACCGCCGCGCGCAGACGCAGGATCGCCGAGAGGTCACCGCTTGCCTCCTTCACCGCAACGATGCGCGGATGCTTTGCCAGGGCGGCATATGTCTCCGTCTTGATATTCACACCCGTGCGTGAAGGCACATTATAGAGAATCGCGGGGAGATTGACACTGTCTGCGATCTTCGTATAGTGCGCGACGAGACCATTCTGCGTACATTTATTGTAGTACGGCGTCACGAGGAGGAGCGCATCCGCCCCAACCTTCCCGCATACTTCGACAGTTCAATCGCATAGGGAGGTTTCATTCGATCCAGTTCCAGCCACGACTGGGATGCGCCCCTTCACCTGCTCCACTGCAAAAACGGATCGCCTCACGATGCTCCGCGTCCGTCATCGTTGCGGACTCTCCCGTCGTGCCCGTGATAATAATGGCGTCTGTTCCGCCCGCAATCTGATCCTCAATGATACGTCCAAGCTCGGGATAGTTCACGCCTGTCTCCGTAAACGGCGTAATGACGGCAACGCCCGCACCACGGAAAATAGTCTTTTTCATGGCAAGTTCTCCTTCAATTTCAGCTGCTCATATTATCCACGCAGGGCACGAAAAGTCAAAAACTTTATCGCATATCAGGTGCGCAGGGCGGGGCGAATCTCCCCAAAAAGCGCCTTGTTTGCACGAATCTTCTCCTCGCCGCCGAGCACGCAGCGCACATCAGCATCCATCGCCGCCCCGATGAGCGGTGCAAGCGCACGTACATCCTCCTGGCGTGCCGTCAGGATCTCCTCACGCGCACGCTGACGATCCTCCCATGTGATGCCTCGCAAGTAGAATGTCGCTGCAATATCCCCTTTCATCTGCGGAGTCAGCGGCGCATCCACACTACTCATCGTGCCGATGATGAACTTGTCCATCTCGCGGTCCGACACATCGAATGTCCGCACATAGTCCGCCGTTTCGTTCAATACATCGAACGTCTCCGCAAGATTCGGATCACGATAGGAGGAAAATACCATAAAGCCGTTGCGGTTGAACTGTGTCATCGCCCCTGTACGCCCCCTGTACGCGGATACGCGTCCAGAGTAATCATAGCGCAGGAGCGTCTCGAGCACGCGCAGCACGCCTGTGTAGCTGTAACCGAGCTTGATAAAGTTTGCCCCCTTTGCCACATACTGCACACGGCTCTGCGTCATCAGGCCCTCATTTTTCGGGGCAATTTCCCACGTATAGGGGCAGCGGGGAATGTCTCCGATGTGAGTTTCTGCTGAAATGCTGCGATCTCCGCCGCGATCACGTCATAGTCTGCCGCAGGGTGCCGTAACACTGACCATAAGATCACTGCGATTGAAGATCTGGGGCAGGATGCGGCGGAATGCCGTCTGCATCTCTGCATGGCGTGCCGTGAAGTCATCCTTGAAGGTGCGCAGGAAAATCGTGAAAGGCAGCCCTCCCACCTCAGCATAGCGTCCCGACGGAGTCAAATACCCTGCAATACGTGAGGCGACAACCTGGTTTGCCGCACGCTGCAGAGACAGCTCCATGCCTGTCTTTTTCCTCGTCAATCAGCTCGCGCAGCGCTGCCCCCTAGAGAAGTCACTCTCTGTCGCGAGTCTCTGCGAGGAGTTCAAAGAGACGCGGCAGGTTCTCCTTCAGTACCTTCGCACGCAGCTTGAAACGCGGCAGAAGAGAGTCCGGCTCACCCGCGCGCGTATACGCAACAATATCCGCGCCAAAACCTCCCGTATAGAGATTCCGCAGCATGGAAATTTCTGCGTAACTGTGCCGCGCGGTATCAACCGCGCCGAACATCTCCGCGAGGAGATAGGCATAGGCAGATCTTCCTGCGCAACCGCCGTCATCGGGAAGTAGAAATTCAGATAGACGATGCCATTCGTCTCGATGTCGGAGTAAAGAATCTGTGTCCCTTTAATCTCACGCAGATCGAGAGGCAGACGCTCTGCCTCTGCACGGATGTCTGACCGTGCGAGAATGGGAATAGACGCAAGAGCTTCCTCCGTATCCGCTGCCTCCTGCGCCTCTTTGAGTGCCGCACAGGAGTTCAAGACCTCTGCAATCTCCTCGGCACTCATCGCGGCCTTTTTCGCCGCAAGGATCTTCTCCTGTACCGCCTCGCGCTCCTGTCCGAGTGTACGGCTCGGCGCAAGCGTCACTGAGCGCCTCATGCGGATTCTCGAGGAATGACTCGCGGATCACCTGCCTCGAAGTAACCGTCTTCCAGTCCCTCTTGAGCTCGGCAAGCACATCCTCATAGCGGAGATAGTCCTCAGGCGTTCCGTCGTAGAGCCACGTCTTCATCATGCGGATGCCGTGGATCAGCCCCTTCGGCGAGGAACCGAAATCCGATTCGCGCAGACGGAACTCAAGGGTATTGAGTGCTGCCTGGACTAGTGTATGGTCAAGACCGCCGTTCGCGAGTTTTCGTCAGCATATCCTTGATAATTCGCACGAATTCATTCGCGCGCGATGTCTCTGATTTTGCTTACAACAATGCTGAAAAACGGCTGCAGGACATCGCTCTCATAGTTCGAATCCACATCACGACCAAGCCCCGCGTCGATAAGTGCCTGACGCAGAGGGGCGCCTGCATGCGCAGGGAGGGCATGGTCGAGGATCTGGAGAGCCGTGACACGTCTCTGGTCAGACGTATCGCCGATCACCCAGTTGAGTGAGAGAAACTGTTCTCATCGAGAGCTCCTCTGTCCCGATTGGATAGAAATGCTCTGCCTTGACAAGTCCGTCAAACGCCTTCTGGCGCTCAATGCGTGACGGCACGGGAATTCGCTCGAAATGCGAGAGGTATCGCGCTGTCGAGGGTAGGCAAGTTTTTCCTCAATATCGAGATCGCCATAGAGATAGATGTAGCTGTTCGACGGATGATAGTACCGCGCGTGAAAAATCCAGGAACATCCCTGCGTGAGTCCAGGAATCGCATCAGGGTCGCCTCCTGACTCGCAGCCATACGTTGTATCTGGACAGAGCGCCGCCATATGCGGCTGCCGAGCAGATCATCAGGCGCTGAGAGACACCCTTCATCTCGTTGTGAGACAACACCGCTGTAGCGAAGCGGGTGCATCTGCATCATCCAGCTCGTAGTGCCAGCCCTCCTGCATGAGAACCTGCGGATTCGTCCGCATCGAGGGATAGAATACCGCATCGAGGTACACGTCCATGAGATTCTGAAAATCACGATCGTTGCGGCTCGCAACAGGGATACATCGTCTTATCGGGGAACGTCATCGCATTGAGGAACGTGTTGAGCGAGCCCCTTCACGAGTTCGACAAACGGCTCCTTCAGCGGGTACTTACGCGAGCCGCAGAGCACGGAATGCTCCACGATATGCGCCACTCCCGTATCATCAACGGGCGGCGTACGAAAACTGATCGAAAAAGACCTTGTTGTCATCCGCCGTCTCGAGGAAGAAGAGCCGTGCGCCCGTCTTCTCGTGAACGAATGTATGTCCCCGCCCGTCCGCCTCCTCGATCTCCTCCGAGCGGATCAGGCGAAAAGCCGTGAATAATATCATCTATCTTCATGTGAAATATCCTCCTTTTTCATTCTTGCCATTATAGCACAGAGAGGGAAATTCTCAAAACGAGCGCAACAAAAAGCCCCCGCCGAAGCTGGGGAGGCTTGGTGTCGTAATGGGCAAAAATGCCTTTGCGGATGCATTTCCCGTGCCGCCGCATCATAGCGTCCGATGCCGAGAAAGATCCTCCGCATACACGCGGTAAAATTCATCAACGAAGTTCAATACGCCGCTCCGAGGTTGAGAGCCCGCTGTAGAACGCCTTCACACGCTGCGGGTCGAGTTCGTAACACGGCAGATCGAGCGGCGTATCAAGCGCACATAGTGCCGCCGCTCCCGCCTCTGTCAGCTCCTCAAGGGTATACGAATCCAAAAGGCTGAATCCGCCGACACGCGTGCGCAGGAGAAACCGCATCGTCGCTGGGAAGTCCAAGTGCCGCACCGATATCCGTGCAGAGCGCGCGGATGTATGTTCCCTTGCCGCAGTCCACGTCGACGAGAATACGGGCATGTGCCGGATCCGCATGGACGAGTTCCAACCGGTGAATCTTAACTCTGCGCGCCGGTATCTCACTTCTGCGCCCTGGCGCGCAAGATCATAAGCCCGCTGTCCTCCGACCTTGATTGCAGAGTAGACGGGCGGTTTCTGCGTGATCTCCCCAACGAAGCGCAGGGTATGCCCGCAGCTCCTCCTCCGAGGGAAGCACGGGCTTCGGAACGCTCTCCGTAACTTCGCCATAGACATCCCCTGTATCCGTCGCATAGCCGAACGCGATCTCCGCGCGGTAGGGATTTGTCCGCCCCCTCCATATACTCCACGAGGCGCGCAGCACGTCCAAGTGCAACGGGCAGAATGCCTGCCGCTGCAGGGTCAAGTGTCCCCGCGTGTCCGACGCGTTTCTGTTAAAAATACGCCGCACGATATCGACGACATCGTGCGACGAAAGCCCCGTTGGTTTCAAACATTGATAAATCCGTCCACGGTCTTATCGGCTCAGCTCCTCCCCAATCGCAGCAAGAATCCGCTTCTTCGACTCCTCAAAGGAGCCGTGCAGTGTACACCCCTGCCGCACGAATATGGCCGCCGCCGCCGAAGCCCTGCGCAATACGCGAAACGTTCGTGCCCTTCGAGCGCATGCTGACGCGGTAGGTATCCTTCTCAAAGCCACTTCATGAAGAAGACAACCTGTGTCCCCTCAATTACACGCAGTTTATCGAGGAGCCCCTCCGTTGTTGTGACTTCCTTTGCCTTCTCCTCATCGATGAATACGGCTGCTGCTTGCCATCGTAAAAACATCTCAAGATTACGGATAGCCTTGACCTGAGCCATCATTTCGTCGTACGACTTCATTTCCATCGCAATCGCAATCTTGCTCTGCTTAACGCCGATCTCCAGGAAATCTGCCGCCGCACGCATTGTGTGCGGGCGTGTATTCGAAAAGCGGAAAAACCCTGTATCCGTCGCCATCCCTGTATAAAGGCAAGTAGCGATATCCAGTGTAAATGTGCCTCCCATTTCCAGGATGAAATCATGCATGATCTCACAGGTCACGCATACCCGGATTCAGATAGAGATACTCCGCCTCCTCATCATTCGTCACATGATGATCGATATTAAGGATGTGCAGAGCATCGACAGACGGAACAACTGCCCCGTACGCTTTAACTCGACATCACAGACAACGAGCAAATCCGCCGTATAGCGCTGTCCCTTTGCAGGGCGTTCGATGGTCTCGATCCCGGGCAGAATATTGAAGATGCGCGGCAGCTCATCATCGATCAGCACGCGTGCGTCCTTTCCCAGCGATCTGAGATAGTGCATCAGTCCAAGCGTAGAGCCGATCGAGTCCCCATCGGGACGAATATGTGAGGTGAGGATGATGGTCTGCGCGTCACACAACAGGGCGCGCTGCCTCTTTCATTGTGATCTTCATTCCTCATCCCCTTTTTCCATCGATAGGCTTTATCCTCGTGCAGCTCATTGAGAAGCCTCTGTATATGATCACTGTAGTTCAGTGACGTATCAAGTGCAAAGCTGATCTCAGGCGTAAAACGGAGCCGAATCCTTTTGCCGATCTCACGGCGCACGAAGCCAAGTGAACTGCTCAGACCATGCAGGCTGTCGCGTGCCTTCTTCTCATCGCCCATCACACTGACGTAGATCTTCGCCTCACGCAGATCCTCCGTACACGCAACGGATGTGACCGTTACGAATCCAATACGCGGATCCTTCAGTTCGTTGAAGATGATGTCGCTGACTTCCTGTTTGATCAGTTCCTGTAGTTTTTCAACGCGAACCTTTGCCAAGGTACGCCTCCTTTCAGTTCTGTAGTAGAAATTGGCACAGCCCTCGGCGCAAAAAGCACCAAAGAACTGCACCATATTCAAAAATACTTATTCTGCATTTTCTTCCGCAGCAGCAGCTGCTGCAGCGGCTGCCGCCTGCGCCTCGCGCTTCTGCTCCGCAGCCTTGTTTGCCTCGGCGATGGAGGTCTCAATCTCCTCCATTGTATACGCCTCGATGATGTCTCCCTCCTGAAAAATCACGGAAGTCGACGATGGAGATGCCGCACTCGTATCCAGCAGCGACCTCCTTCACCTCATCCTTGAAGCGTCGCAGAGAGTCAAGCTCCCCCATCGAAGAGCTCAACATTGTCACGCAGGATGCGGATCTTCGAGTTGTTGTGGATCTTGCCCTCGAGGACATACGAACCCGCGACAAGGGCCTTTGAGAACCGCATGACCTGACGGATCTCGACACGTCCTTGAATAACCTCTTTGTACTTCGGTTTGAGCATTCCGCTCATCGCATCCTTGACATCGTTCAGCGCATCGTAGATGACGCGGTAGTACGAATGTCCACGTTCTCCAGTGTCGGCAAGACGGCGCGCATTCGCATCCGGACGGACGTTGAATGCGATGACGATCGCCTTCGATGCCGTCGCGAGCATGATATCCGACTCACTGACCGCACCGACGCCGAGTGCACGATGTTCACGCGTACCTCGTCATTCTTGCTGAGTCCGAGGAGCGTAGAGTTGAAACGCCTCGACGGATCCCTGCACGTCGGCCTGTGACGACAATGTTGAGATCGCGATATCGCCCTGCTGAATCTGCTGGAAGAGCGCATCGAGTGAGACGCTCTTCGACTTGATGATCGCGGCGCTGATTGCCGAGACGTGCCTCCGCAATCGAACGCGCCTGCTTCATCGACGACGGCGAGAATGTCACCCGCCGACGGAACATCGTTCAGAGCCGAGAATCTCGACCGGCATGGACGGACCCGCCTTCTTCACGTTGTCGCCGCGGTCGTTGATCATCGCGCGGACGTGGCCGTACGCCGTGCCGACGACGATGGAGTCACCGATACGCAGCGTGCCGCTCTGAACGAGGACGGTTGCGACCGAGACCGCGCCCTTGTCAAGTTTCGCCTCGATGATGACGCCGCGCGCCTCACGATTCAGGGTTCGCCTTGGGTTCCTCAACCTCGGCAACGAGCAGAATATTCTCGAGCAGATCGTCGATGCCGATGCGCTGCTTCGCGGAGACGGGCACCATGATGGTGTCGCCGCCGTATTCCTCGGAGACAAGCCCGTACTCCAGCGGGTTCCTGCTCGACGCGGTCGGGGTTCGCGCCCGGCTTGTCGATCTTGTTGATCGCAATGATGATGGGCACCCCTGCCGACTTCGCACGATCGATCGCCTCGACGGTCTGCGGCATGACACCGTCGTCCGCCGCGACAACGAGGATCGCTACGTCCGTGATCTGTGACCCGCGTGCACTGTTTTGCCGTCAAATGCCTCATGTCCCGGCGTATCGGGAAGACGATCTTCTTGCCCTGACATACCACCTGATATGCACCAGTGCTGCGTGATGCCGCCCGCCTCATGCGTGCTGACGGAGTGTTGCGGATCGCGTCGAGCAGCGAGGTCTTGCCGTGGTCGACGTGTCCCACGACGGTGACGACAGGCGGACGATCCTGGGTGCCTTCGGATCGTCCTCGATCTCGAGGATCAGCGTCGGGTCGACATCCGGCGGCAGTTCCTCCGTCGTCACGCCGAACTCCGCCGCCACGAGGCTTGCCGTGTCGTCGTCGATCTCCTGATTGATGCTCGCCATAACGCCGCATGAGCATGAGCTTCTTGATGATATCCGATGCCGTATAAGCTCATCTTGGACGCGAGATCCTGACCGCAATCGTCTCCGGCAGCTTGATGTGCTTCGGGCGCGCGATCTCTGCCTTCGCCACCGGAGCCGGTGCTGCTGCGCGACCCTTGCGCCCCTTGCGTGCGCCGCCGCGACTGCGCTCTGCCTGACGCAGATCTGTGCGCTCCTCACGGTCGCGACGTGCGCCTCCACGTCCGCTGCGGCTGCGGTCGCCGCCTGCGGCATTGTTCTCGCCGCCGCGGCCGCCGCGCCGACGGTTGTCGCTGCGCCCCTCACTCGGGCGGCGGCGGGATCGCCGCTGCAGGAGCAGCGGGCGTGCACCGCCGCGGCCGCCAGCGGGGCGCGCGGGACGCCCAGCCCGCACTCCCGGATGCACTGCTCGATGAGGCAGGGGACGATCCTGCGACTCTGTACGTGTCTTTGCAGGGGCCTGACGCACGATCACAATGCCGGGCGCCTTTTGTGCGCGCACGCAGCACGGGTTTTCTCCTCGAGGCATTTGCATCCTTCGCTGCAGATGCCTCCGTCGTTTCTCAGCGACGAATTATCTGCTGGTTTTTCAGCCGCAGACTGCTCCTGCGCAGGATGCTTTTTCCCGTTTACCGGACGCTCAGAGGCACGCGGGCGGGGATTTTGCTCTGCAAAGACTCCTTTCGCACAGGCTTGCCCGTACGGCCAGTTCTGCTTGACGGCAGTGCGCTCTTCTTCACCGACTGCGCTGAACATATTTTTCACTTTATAGTTTTTGCTCTTTAGGATATCAATAATGGTATCTTTGTCCGTCTTGAATTCCTTTTGCCAAATCGGTGATTCTGTATTTCGATTCTGACATCAATCCACCCCCGTCGGTATATCCTGCAAATAGGCACTGAGCCTGTCACCAAATCCTCTATCTATAAGCACAGCAACGGCGATACTCTTTTTCAAGACAGTGCCCAAGCTGCTGCATCGTCAGTAACTCCTGCCGGCACATGCATCCGTGCGGCCATGCGGGTAAATTTCGTCTTTGTCTCCTCGAAGCATCTTCCGCGATCAGGAGGAACTGTCCTACTTCCGCTTCAGAGTTTCCTCCGCCATAAATGCGCCGGATGGGATACGGCGAGCGCGTGCTGCCATACTGAGGGAGATTCGTGATGCGCTGCTCCATTGCCGCATTCATCCCTTCCCTCCTCATACTGTCGGAGAACTTCCTCCAACGCATCGTAGACAGATGCGTCAACACGTCATCAAAACGACCGTGAAAGGCCTTTTGTCTGCGTGCCTGTCGGGGAGCATTCCGCCGAGGGACAGAGATACGAGCCGCGTCCAGGACTCTTGCCTGTCGGATCGATAGCAATCGCCCTCCCTGGGCTGCGCACAATACGTACGAGTTCGCTCTTCGGATGGAGCTGGCGACAGCCGACACACAGCTCGCTCGGGCTGGCTCGTCTGTGCCATTATGCCTCCCTCTGCAGCAGGTTCATCAAAAAGTTGGGGACTCGGAAGAATCATCCACCGTGAGTTCCTGTGCCTGTGACTCGCTCTCGAGTATCAATCTTCCATCCCGTCAGCTTGGCTGCGAGGCGGGCGTTCTGCCCTCCTTGCCGATCGCCAGCGAGGCTGATAGTCCGGCACAACGACGCGCGAAACTTTTTCGGCCTCGTTCACCGCTACCGAGATGACCTTCGCAGGGTTGAGCGAATTCGCGATATAGGTCGCGGGATCGTCACTCCATTTCACAATGTCAATCTTCTCGCCAGCAAGCTCATCGACGACTGCCTGCACGCGCATATAATGCGGGCCAAGCACAGGCACCGATCGGATCGACGCGCTCCTCTGTGGAATGAACAGCAACCTTTGAGCGGCGCTGCCGGCCTCACGCGCAATCGACTTAATTTCGACCACGCCTTCCTGTATCTCCGGCACTTGCAGCTCGAAGAGCTTTTTGAGGAGTCCTGGATGTGTGCGCGAGAGAAATGATCTACGGGCCGCGCGCCCTGCTGCGCTTTACCTCAATGATGTAGGCGCGCAGTGTGTCCCCCGTAGTTATACTCCTCCGTCGGCAGCTGTTCCGTCGCCATGAGCACCGCCTCGGCACGCCCGATATCAACGAAAACGTTGCGCCCCTCGACACGCTGTACAATGCCTGCTCACGATATCCGACGTGCGGTTCATGTACTCATCGTACACAATCCCGCGCTCAGCCTCTCTAAGACGCTGCGATGACGACCCTGCTTTGCAGTCTGTGCAGCGATACGTCCGAAAGTTCGCAGGAGTCATCTCAATCTCGACCATCGCCAACCTCATAGTCCGTTTATGGCGCGCGCGCTGTGCAAGAGAAATGTACTCAATGTCATTCTCCGGGTCTCGACAACCTTCTTGATGGCAAAGACGTGAGAATGCCCCTGTCTCTCGTGACAGAGCAATACGGACGTTCTGCGCCGAATTGAAGTTGCGTTTGTATGCCGAACTCAGTGCCGCATCAATGGTTTCAAAGAGAAGTTCCTCGTCGATGCCTTTCTCGTAGGCAAGTTCCTTCAACGTTTGAAGGAATTCCTTTTCCGCCGTTCTTTCTCCTTTGTGATTTTTCTCGCCAAAACCCAAATCCTCCCTAAAAGTCGATATGGAGACGTATCTGAGAAACCTGCTCCATAGGAATTCGTATGCTGTCGTCGAGTGTCAGGGTTTCTCCATCACAGCCTGTGAGTGCGCCCGTCCACTGTTTCTTTCCATCCAGGGAGCGTACAGCGTCACATCAACTTGCTCGCCAGTGTTCACGCTCGAAATCACGTTTTTGCGCAGCACTATCGATCAAGTCCCGGCGACGATACCTCAAGGATATAGGCATCCGGAATGAAGTCCTCACGATCAGGATCTCCTCAAGGCGTTCACTCAGCGCCTGACAGTCATCGATATCGATGCCGCCCTCCTGTCAATATAGACACGCAGATAATAGTCGCGCTCGCGCACGTACTCAACATCGACCAACTCCAACGCAGGAGTAGTCTCCAGAGACCGCGCACAATCTCCTCGACGCGCTCCTCGATCTTTTGCGCTCATGCTCTCCCTCTTCTCATGACGTAATGAAAAGAGTGGGTTTTCACCCACTCTTTCCAGATCTTAAATGAATTTACGTTGAGTATAACATAGGATAGGCCCTTTGTAAAGCCCCTCTTTTCGCATTCTTAGACCTATCTGCCATACGGTTTCCGCATGAGCCACGCCATGATACGCCCACGTCCAATATGAGGCTGATGAGCGTGCCAAACACGAATACACCGACAATCACCATGACGATGGCAGGCAAGGCAACAAAAGATGAACAAGGCGAGAAGCGTCCCAAGAACAATCGCCCATGCAAGACTTGTGAGAAGCGAACGACTCTGCGATGTATGTCCAATCCGAACATAGCGCACGTGAAAGCTGCGCGCTCCGCTACCGTATGCATAGCCACCACTCGTCTCGCCCTTCATCCTGCGGCTCTGCACCGCTTTTCATCTCACCGTCACACCGCGATAGGCGTCATTCTCTTCACGGCTCATTAGCCGCACGTGAGTCCTGTTCCATCAGAGCCTCCCTCTCTAAAAATTTCAGCGTTCCATGAACGACGCTGAGAAACATCGTGACAAACCCCTCCTCCCCAAGATAGCGGGGGTCAAAGAATACATCCAACAGCTCTCGCGCATACGCTCATGTGCTGAACGCACCGTTTTTGATCCGAACCAAACACATGGTGAGAGCTCTGTGATGGATGTGGGGTCAATATTATTGATCTCGGCAAACGAAAGATCGCTGCTGTCAGAGCTTCTGGCGTCTGAGCGCGCATGGGATCTGTCTGTGCATAGTCGAGGAAGAGCTCACACATGAGATGCTGCGCATAACGGCTAAATCAAGCTTCTCCGCAATCGTTCGAGTACACTGGAGTTCTTCCGTGTACACGTGCGCATCCACCGTACGCCGGATGATTTTGGCAGTGCATGCCGCGGAGAACATCGAGCTGCGCGAGTGTCGAGCAGCAGTGAATCGTATGGCGCACAAGAGCCGCTTCACGTTCGAGGAAGTCATCTATCTCAGCGTCAGGTGCCCTGCATACGAAAAGAGTTCATACTCGAGTGGAGCGTCTCGCTGATGCGTCGCTGCGAGACGCTTGCTGGCAGGGATCGCCGTGATATGAGTTGAGCATCATCATGCCCTCATCGCAGATGTGCCCGAAAAAGAATGCCTTCATGAGCGTCCCGGGATATCAGGATGGAGGCGGGGAATGACCTCTCATCACGCAGGATGTCACGACAGACAACATGAGTCCTCACTACCTCCGTCACAGCCAGCACGGCAAAGCGCGCCGCCAGGAGGTCGCGGATAATCTCGCGCTCATCGTAGCTGAGACTATCCCCTCATGTTCGCGTAGTATTCGATTGGTGTTTCATCGGTAGCGATCATGTGATAGTCGAAGAAGAAGTAGTCCCAGAACCGGAGCCAGAAGATCTCACTCTTTCCTCCTCGGACGCGTGCTCATACGCATTCATATCATAGAGGGCTGCCCGTGTAGATCTGCTGCACGGCCGATGTCTACCTGATGAGCAGGACGCCGAAAATACTCACCAATGCGATGCAGAGATCATTGAGCTGCTATATTCAGCTCCTCCATCTCGATGCGCTCATCCTCCTCGAGTATCCTCGATCGTCAGCCCTCGATCTCCTCCCATTCAACATGTTCCGGCAAGCGAAAACGTCCCGTAATATAAAACATCCGAGATCCGCTTCCAATTCGCCGATATCGACATCGTACTCCCCGTCTCATCAAGATAGACCAAAAAGCGCGCATCGGGCGAAAATAATCCTCGATTTCATGGCGTAGGGGACGACGGTCAATATGTACCTTGGCATAGCGGAAAGAAAAGCGCCAGATAATCAATACGGATAAAGAGAGCCGCGCAAGCGAGTCGTCTCTGCGCTGGATCACAATGAGAAAATCCTCGATGCAGTACCAGTCTGTGCACAGGTCTCATTGCTTCGTCCCGCCACTTGCCGCTGACCGCAAATAACGCTCAACCCGCGTACGTGAAACGAAGATATTTGCACGCCCATGTGCCAGGTAGAACTGCTTTGACTAACGCGTAGACATTGTCCATGAGTCCTCCTGCATCAGAGCGTTTTACACCATCGAATTTCAATACGGCTTATCCTAACAAATGTCCGAAACAATGTCAATGCGCCGGACGCAGAAGCAGCTGCCAAGCAAAAGCCGCAGCCGCTCAATATTTTACGTAAAGAGATCCTTGAACTTTTCAGTGAAGCTCTTCTGCTCGGATTCACTGCATCGCCGCTGAGTGCAGCGAACTCCTTGAGAAGTTCCTTCTGTTTTGGAGGAAAGCTTCTGCGGCGTCGCGACCTTTGACGCGGATGTTCGTCGCCGCGCCCCGTACCGCGCGAGGTTCGGAATTCCCTTGCCCTTAACGCGCAGCACCGTACCCGTCTGAATGCCCGCAGGCACCTTGAGGTCGACTGCACCATCGAGCGTCGGTACCTGAACCGTATCGCCAAGCGATGCCTGCACGAGACGTGATGGGGATCTCGATGATGACATCGTTGCCGCGCCGCTGAAAAGAGCTCATGCGGACGGATGAATATGTAGACGTAGAGATCGCCATTCGCACCGCCGCGCACACCCGCCTCACCGCCGCCGCTGACGCGCACACCGCTGTCCGTCGTCCACGCCGCGCGGGATGTTGACCTATCGATCGTCTGCCAATGCGCTTGCGGCCCGTTCCATGAGCAGTCGCCGCGAGGGATTCTTGATGATCTTGCCCGTGCCGTGGCACTGGCTGCACGTGCGCGAGGTCATCATGCTGCCAAACATCGTCCGCTGCGTGACCTGCTCCCTGCCCGCTGCCGTGACACGTCGAACATGTCTCGGCAGTCGAGCCTTTGCTGCGCCCGATCCGTCACAGGTTGGGCAGCTCTCCTCGCGTGGGATGGAGAGTTCTACCTCCTGCCGAGATGCGGCTCCCTCAAACCGAGATCTCGAGATCATAGCGCAGTCAGCACCGCGTTCGGGTCCCTGTCGGCGCACGACGTCCGCCGCCATGCCGAACATATCAAGATATCGTTCATGTCGAAAGCCGCCAACCGCTGCCGGCACCGCCGAAGGGATTTCTCCGGCAGGACCGCCGCGCCGCGGGAGTCGAGAAGCATCATGGCTGCAAACTGGTCGTATGCCGCCTTCTTCTGCGGATCCTTCAGCATCGTACGCCTCGTTGACCTCGCTTGAATTTCTCCTCGGCGATCTTGGGGTCATCCGATTGAGATCGAGGGTGGTATTTGCGCGCGAGTTTCTTATATGCCTTTTTGGTTTCATCGTCCGAGGCGCCCTTTGGACTAGGACTTGTGCGTAATCGCGTTTCTCGCTCACGATACCACCTGCTTATCGTCCTGACTTCGGTGAGACTCGCATCGACGACGTTATCATCCTGTGGTGCCTCTGTGCGCCCCCATTCGCATCGGTCCCGGAGCACCGCCTGCCCACGCTGCCCTGCTGCGCCTGCTGATAAGCAGCGCGGAGAGCTCATAGAGCGGCTGACAGGCCTCTCGGTCGCCGCCTTGATTGCCCTCGATATCCGAGGCCTTTGCGGGGCTTCCTCTCAGCTTGTCAGTGGCAGCCTGCGTCATCGGGAGACGAAGCGCCTGATCCGCGTTCTCGCCAGATCCTTGATTGCCTTCTCCGCCTGATAGACGAGGGAGTCACCCGCGTTGCGTGCGTCGACAGCTTCCTCTGTTTCTGTCCTCTGCGGCGTGCGACTCGGCCTCCTTGACCAGTGCGTCAATGTCCTCTTTGCTCATGCCGCTGTCGGACTGAATCAGTAATCTTCTGCTCCTTGCCCGTAGCCGAGATCCTTCGCCGATACATTGACGATGCCGTTCGCATCGATGTCGGGACTGACTTCGATCTGGGGTACGCCGCGCGGTGCGGCGGGATGTCCGTAAGCTGAAGCGGCCGAGCGTCTTATTGCCCGCAGCCATCTCGCGCTCGCCCTGCAGAACGTGGATCTCACCACCCGGCTGATTGCTCCGCCGCCGTCGAGAACACCTGACTCTTCGAGGTCGGGATGGTCGTGCTGCGGTCGATGATCTTCGTGAGACGCCGCCGAGCGTCTCGATGCCGAGCGAGCGGCGTGACGTCGAGGAGCAGGGACGTCCCGAGCTCACCGACAGCACGCCGCCCTGGATCGCCGCGCCGATGGAGACACACTCATCTGGGTTGACGCCCTTCGACGGCTCCTCGCCGAGGATCTGCGGATGGCGTCCTGCACGGCGGGATGCGGAGGAACCACCGACGAGGGATGATCTCGTCGATATCATTGCCCGAGAGACCCGCGTCTTCCATCGCCTTACGCGTCGGATCATCGTGCGCTCGACGAGATCTGCCGTCAGCTCATCGAATTTTGCACGCGAGAGCGTGAGATCGAGATGCTTCGGGCCGGTCGCATCCGCCGTGATGAACGGCAGATTGATATTCGTCTGGCTCATGCTGGAGAGCTCGATCTCGCCTTCTCCGCCGCCTCGATGAGACGCTGTGCACTCATCTTGTCCTGCGAGAGGTCGATGCCGTTTGTCTTCTTGAACCCTCGACCATCCAGTCCATAGACCTTCTTGTCGAAGTCGTCGCCGCCGAGAACCGTGTCGCCGTTCGTCGCCTTAACCTCAAAGACGCCCTCACTGGGTTCGAGGATGGATACGTCGAGACGTACCGCCGCCAAGGTCAAAGACGAGAACCGTCTCATCCTGATCCTTGTCGAGGCCGTAGGCGAGTGCTGCAGCTGTCGGCTCAGTGATGATGCGCAAAACTCGAGGCCTGCAATCTGCCCGCATCCTTCGTTGCCTGACGCTGACTGTCGTTGAAATATGCCGGAACAGTAATGACTGCCTGCGAGACTGTCTCGCCGAGGTATGACTCCGCATCGCTCTTGAGTTTCTGCAGGATCATCGCAGAGATCTCGGCGGCGTGTAGTTCTTGCCGTCAATCGTTACATGATAGTTTGGGTCACCCATATGCCGCTTGATGGACGATTGTGCGGTCAGGGTTCGAGACTGCCTGGTTCTTTGCAAGGCGGCCAACGAGGCGCTGCCGTCGCTTCGTAAAGCCCACAACAGACGGCGTGATGCGGCTGCCCTCAGGATTCGTGATAACCGTGGGCTCGCCGCCCTCCATGACGGGAGACAACGGAGTTCGTCGTTCCAAGATCAATACCAATTACTTTAGCCATTTTCATATTCCTCCAAAATACATTTAAGTTGTTGTATGCTTAGTTGCCGGCTACTGCACCATGGCGGGGCGAATGACTGCCCTTTGCCTGATAGCCCTTCTGCAGCACCTGTGTGATCGTACCGTCCTCCATCTGGATTCTCGACACGCTGACCGCCTGATGGATGTTCGGATCGAACAGCTGCCCATCTGCCTCAATATTCTCAAGCCCATGCTTGTCGAGGACCTCGCGCAGCTGCGTGAAGATCATCTCCACGCCCTTTTGAAAAAGCCTCCACGTCTGTCTGTTCCACCGCCATCGCACGCTCAAAGGGTTATCAAGCAGCGGCGGGGTCCGTGAGCAGATTCTGCGTGATGACAGCTGCGAGTTCCTCCTTCTCCTTCATTGTCCGGCGGCGAAAGTTCTCAAAGTCTGCCTGAAGGCGCAGAATGCGGTCATTCTTTTCCTGAAGCTGTGCCTCGAGTTCAGCTGCATTATCCTCTTCGGGCACATCCTCCACAGGCACATCAGCAGGTGGCGTTTCGGATACCTCTACTAGCGGAGCCTCTGCCGTCGCATCTGCATTCATCTCTTCCTTTTCCTGCAAACTGTTCACCTCTCCTACCATTTCAGCTGATAGATCATCTCTGTCAGATTTGTATTTACATAGTCCAATATGCGCATCGCCTTCGCGTATTCCATACGCGTCGGCCCGAAGTACAGCGATCGTTCCGGGCAGCCTGCCGTCGACAGCGATAGGTCGCCGTGATAAAAGCTGCTGTCCCAGAACGTCGCTGTTCTTGTTCACGTCCAATCGTGACCTCGAGACCCTCTCCGGCATGTGTATGCAGGATATCCTGGACAAGATCCTCTCTCTCAAGGACAAGCAGCATCGCTCGAACACGCTCAACATCCTGAAACTCAGGATTGCCGAGCAGCTGCGCCACGTACCGCCGAGTGAGCCGATCCTCTGACCGCCCCTCCAGTGCTCTGTGCATGACCTCCACGGCAGCGACGAAGATCGACTCATCGCCGATCGCATCGCGTACACGGCGCATATCCGTCTTCGTCACATCACTGAGAGCCTTGCCTGAGAGCATTTCACATGACTTCGCCCCGCCATGCGCTGAAAATCTGCGTATGTTGCACCGTCTGGAATCTCGACAATGCGGTTCTCCACAGATCCCGCATCCGTCATGAGCACGGCAATCGCGTGCGTCATATCGAGCGGCAGGAACTGCAGCATGCGGAATGTCGACTGTGCCGCCTGCGGTGCGGTGCGAGAGATACATTGTGGCGTCACGTCCGCGATCAGCACGCGCTGTCTCCTGAAACACCTCATCGAGGGCGTCGCACGCGCCGGTTGTACCAATCGTGAATCTTCTTCTTCTCGGCATCCGTCACAGGTGCGATGGGGCTGCAAGCCGTCGACGTCGAACCGGTAGCCCTTCGATGAGGGAATACGTCCGGCAGATGTGTGGGATGCTCCAGATAGCCGAGCATCTCGGGATCTGCCATCTCATTTCGAATTGTGGCAGGGGCTGATGCCGAGATTATATTTCTGCGCGAGTGTCCGTGACCCGACTGGCTCCGCCGATGCGATGTAGTCATCGACGACTGCCCACAGGATTTGACTCTTGCGCGCATCCAGATCGTCCGACATTCACCCCTCTCCTCCTTTTTCAGTCTGTTAGCACTCTGCAAAACTGAGTGCTAATCAAAACTATACTGAATATACACGGTAAAAAGCAAAAGAGTCAAGAGCAAATGACAAAGAGTCAAAGTTTTTGAGAAAAAGAGCCTCACCAGAGCCTCTTTTGAACTATTATCAGTGATTCTATGGGTTAGTAGCTGTTGTCTCTCTCACTCTTCCCATCGAGTACGTTGAAGATGTAGATGCGCGGATCTCCCAGGAGTTACGCCAAGATCCTCAATCGCGGTGAGCAGCCCCGAGGCGAGGCACAGCGCGCTCCGCCTGCGCCCTTTGCGGTGATGATCAGAGTGCCGGCTCATCCTGCGGATAGAGCGTCAATGCCAGTGCCAAACGTCACTTCGAAAGAGCCGTTCGCCGTCTGGTAGAGGAAGCTGAGTGCCTGCGCAGACGTATTGCGGATTTCCTTTGGATCGGGAATGTCAAACCTTCTTCGATGAGGGCTTGATCGCCAGCTTCTCCGGTGAATAGTTGACGTATACGATGCCGTCAAGGTCGCGCGAGCCGCCATCCGTAAAAGAGCACAGGGATTGCCTCAGACGTATTGTGTGCCGGATCCTCAGGACGGACCCGCGGTCACCGCGCGTCCTGCCGAGATCAAACCCGAACAGATCCGTCCTTGTGCTCGACGAAATCATGCGCCTCGGGCGTGCTGCCATTCATCACGACGACACGGTTTGCCCAATTCGTCGGTGCCGCATCCTGCGGCATCTGAATCGTCACGCCGTCAGCGAACGAGCGCTCCTGCTTCGCCGTCGCAGAAACAACGGTCTGTCCTGCTGCCCCCGACCTGCTCCCGGTCGAAGCCCCAGCGTTCGCATCGCCTCCGCCCCTGATCTCACCAATGCTGCCCCAAAACGCGGTTTGCCGCCGCGCCGGTAAGCCCTGTCGTCACCCGTGAGCCAGAGCCCGTGCTCGTGATCACGGCTCTGCCCTCCGGCGTCGCTCATATCGAACCCGCGCATCTGGATTGTCAGCTTTCCCGGGTGCATAGCGGAAACGATAGTTGGAAATCGCCGAGGCACCCGTGCAGCTGGCGGTAACAGACGCCGGATCAATATGGATCACGCCCGGATAAGAACCGCCCTGCGTCGTCGGTGTGATTGCTGCATCATAGTAAGAACGGATGCCGCTGACCTCGTCGCCCGCCAAGAGGGCCACGCCACGAGTGCGGTCGCCGCGCTCGATCACGTACTCTGTCACAACAGGATTCGGCTCGCCGTAATCGCGTGTAACATTTCCCGCAGTCACGAGGACTTCGACGCGGAACGATGGCAAATCTGCCATCCACATAGAGAATATTGTAATTGGCATCCGTGCCCTGCGAGAACTGCGCAGCAGAGGCTCGCGTCCAAAAGATCCGCTGGTGCCCGCATCCGCGGTAACAGTTGCCATCGGGTCAATCGTCTCCGTAATGGAGGAGATGCATCTCCGTTTGCAAAGCCCCGTTGTGCCATCAGACGGACGAACATTGATGCGCTGCATACCGTTCACATATTGTGCCGTTGCATTCTCCGCACCAAAGGCACGTTCCTTGTCACCCGCCGTGATATAGAGGTCACGCTTCGTGATATCGAACCCGCCATCAACATAGGTAATGTTGTGAGTTCGACGCCTTACGATTGCCCATGAGGCGCATATTCGTGATCTGCGTCTTGAGTCCCGATGTGCCGACATTGCTCATGACGAGGTGCATTCGTCGACTCCGTAACATCGGCAACGATATCACCGTTCACGAGTCCCGTCGTCGCCGTCGCGGCATCAGCGCGGAATCTCGATGCCGCTCGTATGAGACGGCGGTACTGTTCTCCGTGCCGTAGATGCGCGTCTTGCTTCCTGCGCATAGAGTGTCAGATCGCGCGGCGTGATGACAAAGCTGCCGTCCTCTCGTAGGAAACATCACGGTTAGCTGGCATTTCCTACACCGAAAACAGCATTGCTGATCATTGTCTCGAGGCCTGCCGTACCTGCATCCGTCGTAACGGCTGCACGCGGATCAATCGTCTCCGTGACCGAAGAAATCATATCGCCGTTCAGCGAGATTTGCGCCCATCTGACACGGAACAGATTTGTGCCGTTCACATAGCCCGCCGTCGTATTCGCCGTGCCGTAGATACGGCTCTTGTCACCCGCGACAAGGGTCAGCGCACGCTTCGTGATGTTGAAATGTCCGTCTGTGAGTGGATGTTATAGTTGGCATCCGTGCCATGCGAGAACTGGTCTGCGAGGCACGCGTCCAAAAGTCCGCCTGTGCCCGCATTCGTTGTCGGTGTGGCGGCGGGATCGATCGTCTCCATAACAGAGAAATCGTATCGCCGTTCACAAGCCCCGTCGTCGCGTCGGCAGGACGCACGTTGAGACTGGCTCGTGCCGTTCACGTACTGCGCCGTTTCATTGCCGTCACCGATAGGTGCGCGACTTGTCGCCCGCCGTGATGTAGAGGTCACGCTGGGTAACGGCAAAGCCGCCGTCCACATAGGTGATGTTGTAGTTCGACGCCTTGCGATTGCCCATGAGGCGCATATTCGTGATCTGCGTCTTGAGTCCCGCCGTACCGACGTTCGTCATACGCGTTGCATTCGTCGATTCGACCACATCTGCAATCGCTATCACCGTTCACGAGTCCCGTCGTCGCCGTCGCGGCATCAGCGTGGAACTTCGTCGTGCCGCCCGTATAAAGCTGCGGTGACTGTTCTCCGTTCCGTAGATGCGTGTCTTATCTCCTGCACGCAGCGTGAGGTCACGCGGTGTGATGACAAAGCTGCCGTCCCTCATAGGAAACATCATAGTTATGTGGCATTTCTACGCCGAAAACAGCACTACCGATCATTGTCTTGAGTCCTGGCGTATCTGCATCCGTCGTGACGCAGTCGCACGCGGGTCAATCGTCTCCGTCACCGAGGAGATCGTATCGCCGTTCACGAGGTTTGTGCCCGCCTTGACACGGAACAGATTCGTGCCGTTCACATAGTTCGCTGTCGTGTTCGCCGTGCCGTAGATGCGGCTCTTGTCGCCCGCGACAAGGGTCAGTGCACGCTTCGTGATATTGAAATGTCCGTCAACGTAGGTGATGTTGTAATTGTTTGCCGTCCCCGAAGAGAAGTGCGCGGCGCTCGCCTTTGTCCAAAGACCTGCCGTGCCTGCATTTGTCGTGACGGGTTGCTGTCGGATCGATCGTCTCCGTCACATCGTCAATGGCATCGCCGTTGACGGAGTCCCGTCGTCGCGGTTGTCGCGCCGACGCTGACCTTCGCCGTATTGCTGACGCAGCCTGCTGTCGTATTCGCATCGCCGTAGACACGCGACTTGTCGCCCGCCGTGATGGTGAACGGACGCTTTTTAATCGTCAGCGTCCCCGTGGTCGAGGTGATGTTGTAGTCCGTCGCAGGCTTCGGCTGCCGGGTGCAAGAGCAGCACCGTTAGTGTCATCGCGTATGTGCCAACACCTGTGCGCTCCGTAACCGGATTGCTGCCGTCCATTGCCGTAACCGAGTACTTCGCAAAACTGTCACCTGAGATAAGCGCCCCTGTATACGATGGCGCAGGAATCGTCACGCTGTCGTTCGGCGCACCGTAGTGCGCTGCCGCCCGGCGCGGTAAAGTGGATATCGATTGGTTTGATCGTCAGCTTGCCCGGTACATACTTGAATTTATAATTGTTTGCCGCAAGCGTGCTGTTTTTCAAAGGTCAACACCGTACTCGCCCGCATGAATCGCGCCCTGTGCGTAGCCCGATGTCTTTGATGCGTCTGCAATTGAGGTATAGGAAACAGAACCCGAGGCACTCCCGGCGTTGCCGCCGTCTGACTGTTCGCAAGTTTGTGAGACGTAACGCCGTTCATACCTGTGTAATTGTGCGGATTACCGTTATAGTTGACTGAGTCTCCGTCTTGCCCGTGACCGTGACGACGCGCGGCACGATGCGGTAGTCGACCGTGATCTTGTGGTTGAGGTCGTTGCTGCCCGTGTAGGGTAATCTTCTCGCCGGCGAGCGTTGAATTCGATCCGTGGGTACGCGCACCTGCGCACAGTCGAATCGGTCGCCGCATTCGTAACCGTTCCATCCGCCGTATTGACATCGGCATTGACGTTCGTATGCTTTCGTCGTGCCGAAGTTATGCGTGCCCGAATCGATTACATGATCGCGGATGTAGTCAACCTCTGTCCTATCGAGGCGCACGGCGCTTGACGTCGCCGTCGTCAACGATGCGGGAAAGCCCTGCAGCAGCATTGAAGAATGCCGAGTTCTCATCGCCGTAGACACGGGTTGAGTACAGCTGAGTTCCGGCTGAGTGCCTGTAGAACATGGCGTTCTGACCCGCAGGAACGGGGAAGGAGCCGCGGTTGCTGTAGTCCACGCCGTATTTGCGGAACTGAATACAAGCCCGTCGATCTCGTTCTCGACGGAGTCCTCCGTATGAACAACATACTCGCTGGCCGGGTGCGGTCTGGATAGCACTTGCGCCGCCCTTGTTCTTGAATGCGCCGCCCCGCGCTTCGATGACGACATCGGACGTACCCGCTGCCGACGATCTGCCCGCCGGGTGCGATCAGACGTTGCCGCCATTTTTGTTTGTACATATTGATCGGAGCGTTGTTGCCCGTGATCACACCCGTGACGTTCGTTCCGCCCTTCGTCTCGATCGAAACACCTGCGGCAGACGTGATATTGCCAGGTTCTTGATCTCGTTCGGCCCCGTAAGGATTTGACGGAGTTCGCCTCCACCTCGAGCGTCGGAACGGATTTCAGAACGCCCGTCGAGCTCACCGTACCGCGCGACTTGATGGCAGGGTGTATCCGCCGAGTCCTCGGGCAGATCGACGTTGCCGACGGAGACATCGCCCGCATTCTGCCCGCCGATGCGGATCTTGCGGAAGCCCGTACCGTCGGAGTTCTTCTGAAGGAGTCCCGTGCCGCTGAAGATGTCAGACGGCAGGCTGAAATCAGAGGAAGTCCCGCCTGTACCGAAATGAATGGATTTACCCGGCGTATAGGGTATCAAAGGTCACATCTCCATGACCCGTGATTTTTACTATCTGTATGGGTCAGCGTATCCGCCTGAATGGTAACGTTGCCTGCGTTCCTCCATTCGTGCTGTCCGCCGAAATGGTCAGCATTGCTGAGGTCGACCTCACGGCTGGCGATGGAGTAATCCTGCCCGTTCGTCTTGATCGTCCCCGCAATATTGACACCGCCCGAGCCGCTCGTAATCGCCTCGCTGGATGTTGACGCGGGACGGCGTGTCGATTGTGCCGCTCTGATAGAGGCGTCCGCCGCCTCCACGATCGCCGATGTTTTCGACAATCTCATACTCCCAGAAGGTACGGTTATTGCCATCAAAATAACGATTGAGCAAAGAAGACTTCGTCGGATCATCCGCACCGAGACTGATGTCCTGGTTCTGCGACATCGGCAGAATGTTGAGCGCCTTCTTGCCCTTCATATCTTGCCGTTGAGGTCGATCTTATCGGTCTTGAGCGTGAGTGCACCCGTATCCGTATCAACCTCGCTTCCCGCAGCGGTTTGTCAGATCCTTCGATTCGAGCGCAAAATCATTGCCGTTCGTTCGAGATGTTTGCCGAACCATCGACCGTCATCGATCCTGCGGTTTTCCTGAACAGATCGTCGTCGGATCGACGAAGTTCAGATTGCCGCCGACGTTCGTCGCGCCCGTCGCATCGTCACGGCCAAGGTGGAGACATGCTTGAAGCCGTCCTTGATTTTATTCCCGCCGAAGAGGTTTGCGGGCAGATTCAACCCGTGCCTGTCGTGCCGACGCTCAAATTCGTCGCAGCATTTGCCTGCTGTACAGTGAGATTGCCCTTTACCTCGACCCTCCGTGAAGGGTCATGGTATCGGCGGACGGCGCGATATCGCCCGCTGTAGCCAGCTTCGCCCGACTTCACGCCCTTGATGGTACGCGCAGCGACGGTGCACCTGTGGGCGTGTAATTCTGCCCAATGGTCAGCGCGTTCGACTCTGACCTTGACGGAGAGCGCGTCTGCCGCAAAGGTACCGATTTCATTGTTCTTTTTCGAGCGCAATATTGCCGCCGAGGTGCGAGTTTATCCGTCTTGATCTTGCCCGCCGTCTGGTTCGCCGCTGTCTTGGCGTTGACAACGAGTGTCTTGTTCGCTGCAAGCGTCATGATCCCCGCGAGAGTTGATCGTATCCGCTTGGAGTGTCACGTCCTTCGCAAGAGAAGAATTTGCGACATTGATCGTCCCCTGCGTACCGTTGCCAATGGCGTAATGTGTGAACCCCAGAACCGAACACTGTGCCGGAACTCGCATCGGGCAGCAGGAGATCGCCCGTCGCCGTGTTGCCGAGACCGATGGTCTTCGTGCGTCGTGGGTCGCGATGCCAGAGCGTACCGTGCCCGTGACGGACTGGATTGCTCCCCGTTCGCTGCGAGGTTTGCGATGCTGTTCGTATAGAGATTCAGCGTGCTGCCCGTACCAACCGCCATCGCACCCGCACCGCCCGAGTTCTCAATCGAGCCGGTTTTGAGCGTCACGCGGCGAGTGCCGCCGACCGTCAGTCCGTTCAGTGCCGATGGTGACCTTGTTCGTATCGCTTCGTGCGGATCGTGACGCTGTTGTTCGCCGTGATGCATCGATCGTGACGTCACCCGTCGCCTCGTGCCGAGACTCAACTCGCCCGAGTACTGCCGAAAAGCTTTCCGATTGAGCTGGTCGCCCGTGATATGGAGACCTGCGCGCTGCGCATTGTTATCGACGGTCGTCGCTCCTGCCGTGGTACGCGAGAGGGTCGAGCCTTCCGCTGCCCGTGATGTTTTGTCGTATTGTCTTCGCCTGCAGTTTCCATTGACCTTATCGACATTAGAGGCGAGATAGCCCGCGCGGTCATTGCCGAGGTCGATCTTCGCGCGCGCGCCGAGGTCGAGTTCCGTTCCGTTGCCCGCACATCCGCCTTGCTGCCGGAGATGGCAAGGGCGGCATCGTCATCAAAGACGACCTGCCTCCGCGCGAGTGCGAGACGAACTTTCGCCTCGTCGCCCTCGACCTTGAATGTGGCATTGTTTTCAAGCGCGATTGCCTGCGCGGTGTTGACGTTGATGCCGCGCCCCTTGCCCCGACGGTGACGCTCTTCGCCGTTCTTTACGGTGAAGCCGCCGGTGATGACGGAGGCGGGTCATGCCCGTCTGCGTCGGATCTGCGCCGATCGTAGCTTTGCGCCTTCCCCTCAAGTTCAAGGTTTCGCGAACCTCGACGCCGAGCTTGCCCGCCGCGTTGATGGGACTTCTTGACCGTGCCTTGATAGAAATAGACATGCTTCTCACCCGCGACGTCGAAACCGCCGAAGCCGTTGAGCGTGTCATTGATCGTGCGGTATGCAATGCGGAAATCTGCGGCAGGGCATCTGCAGCATTGTCGCTGATATAGATGTCCTGCCCGCTGTCGCGCGCCCTTCGCCGTGACCTTGCCGTCCTTATCGCCGTTGACCTTGCAAGACCAAGGTCGATGCCGCCAGAAGGGTCGAGTTCAGATTCTTGACCGCGAGCGTATCCGACGCCGTCGGCAGAGTCGCCACATGCGCCTTGATCTTCACGGAGGGTCAGTGGGCAATCTCACTGTACAGCGAGGCAAATGCGCGGCAAATCTCAATGTCGGCGACAGGCACGGGGTTAGATCTGCCCACCAAACCTCTTCGGCGGGAATAAAAATCGGACGGCTTCAAGCATGTCTGTAGCCGTGACGATGCGACGGGCGCGACAGACGTCGGCGGCAATCTGAACTATCGATCCGACGACGATTCGCTCGGGGAAAACCGCAGGATCGATGACGGTCGATGGTTCGGCAAACATTCGAACGAACGGCAATGATTTGCGCTCGAATCGAAGGATCTGACAACCGCTGCGGGAAGCGAGGTTGATACAGTTGGGTGCACTCACGCTCAAGACCATTAAGATCGACCTCAACGCGGCAAGATGAAGGGCAAGAAGGCGCTCAACATTCTGCCGATCTCGCAGAACTCAGGACATCAGTCTCGGTGCGGATGATCCGACGAAATACTCTTTGCTCAATCGTTATTTTGGTAATAACCGTACCTTCTGGGGGTATAAGTTGTCTTGTCGGCGATCGTGGAGTGACGGACGCCCTCTATGAGCAGCACAATCGACACGCCGTTCCGCGTCAACATCCAGCGAGCGTTACGAGCGGCTCGGGCGGTGTCAATGCGGACGATCCAAGACGAACGAGCGGATTGCTCCATCGCCAGCCGTGAGGTCGTGTAATGCTGCCATTTCGGCGGACGAATGGGGAACACGGCAACGTTGCCATTCAGGCGGATACGCTGACCCATACAAATAGTAAAATCACGGGTCATGGCGACGTGACCTTTGATACCTATACGCCAGGTAAATCCATTCATTTCGGTACAGGCGGGACTTCCTCTGATTTCATGCCGTCCGACATCTTTAAGCACGGGACTCCTTCAGAAAACTCCGACACGGGCTTCCGCAAGATCGCATCGGCGGGCAGAATGCGGGCGATATTTCCGTCGGCAACGTCGATCTGCCGAGGACTTGCGGATACACTTGCCATCAAGTCGCGCGGTACGGTGAGCTCGACGGGCGTTCTGAAATCCGTTCCGACACTCGAGGTGGAAGAACTCCTCAACCTTACAGGGGGCCGAACGAGATCAAGAACCTTAGCAATATCGTCCGCCGCAGGTGTTTCGATCCGGACGAAGGGCGGAACGAACGTCACAGGTGTGATCACGGGCAATAACGCTCGATCAATGTACAAACAAAATGGCGGCAACGTCACGATCGCACCCGGCGGGCAGATCGTCGGTACCCAGGTACGTCGATGTCGTCATCGAAGCGCGGGGCGGCGCGTTCCAGAACAGGGCGGCGCGGTGCCATCGGAGCCGCGCCCGGCCAGCGATATCATACGGAGGACTCCGTCGAGAACGAGATCGACGGGCTTGTATTCCAGTTCCCGCAAATACGGCGTGGACTGGCAACCGCAGCTCCTTCCCTGTTCCTGCGGGTCAGAACGCCATGTTCACAGGTATCAGCCGGAACTCGGCATGCTCAACCCGTGTCTACGGCGATGATAACTCAGCGTTCTTCAACGCGGCGGCAGGTTCCACGGTGACGGCAGCGGCGTCGAAGCGCCTGCGCTCGATAGGACAGAGGACCCATCCGCGATCATGTAATCGTTTGGGCACGCATAACTTCGGCACGACGCGCAGGATACGAACGTCGGCGCCGACGTCAGCCCCCGGCAGATGGAACAGTTACGAACGCGGCGACCGATTCGACTGTGCGTGCGGTGCGCGTATCTACGGATCAATTCAACGATTGCCGAAGATTACCACGGGGCACAACGACCTCAACTACAGATCACGGTCGACTACCGCATCGTGCCGCGTCGTCACGGTCTGCGGGCAAGACGGAGACTATCGCTTTATAATGGTAATCGCACAATTACAGGTATGAACGGCGTTACGTTCACAAACTTCGCATTCAGTCAGACGGCAGCAACGCCGGGAGTGCTCTCGGGTTCCCATTTACCCCGATTGCAGACGCATCAAAGACAACGGGCTATGCGCAGGGCGCTGTTCCGCCACGGTGAGTATACGGTCGGCTTGTCAAACAATGCAACACGGCAAACTTCCTGATTCAAATACGTGCCGGAGCAAGCTGACGATCAAACCAATCGATATCCACTTCACTGCGCCGGGCGGTGAGCGCATCTGCAGTGCGCCGAACGACAACGGTAGCGATTCCTGCGCCATCATACAGGGCGCTTATCTCCAGGTGACAGTTTTGCGAAGTGCGGTTACGGCAATGGACAGCAGCAATCCAGTTACAGGAAAAAGAGCGCGTTGCACGCGACTTAACGGTGCTGCTCTTGCCCGGCAGCCAGCCTTGCGACGGACTGTATCCTCGACCACGGGGACGCTGACGATTAAAAGCGTCCGCTCACCGCTCACGGCGGGCGACAGAGTCGCGTGTCTACGGCGATGCGAATACGACAGCGGGCTATGTCAACAATACGACGAGGTCAACGTCGGCGCGACAACCGCGACGACGGGACTCGTCAGCGATGCCATTGACGATGTGACGGAGACGATCGATCCGACAGCAACCGTCACGACAAATACCGGAAGGCACGGCAGGTCTTTGGACAAGGCGAGCGCCGCGCACTTCTCTTCAGGGACGGCAAACGGTGCAACATCACCCACGGACATTTCAATATCACAGGCATTACTGACCCTTGTCGCGGGCGACAAAGAGCCGTATCTACGGCACGGCGAACGACGAACTATAATGAACGGCACGAATCTGTTCCGTGTCAAGGCAGGCACAAATCTCGTGAACGGCGTCTGATCTCCTCGGTGACGAGAACGGTGACCGCGTGCAGCCGTCACGACGGATGCAGATACGCCAGGACTCCAAGACAATGATCAACGTTGCTGTTTTCGGCGTGAAAATGCCAATAACTATGATGTTTCCCTATGAGACGGCGCTTGTCATCACACCGCGTGACCTCGCTGCGTGCGGAGATAAGACGCATCTACGGAACGGAGACGTACCACCGGACACGGGCGGGCGACGAGTTCCACGCTGATGCCGCGGCGACGGGACTCGTGACGATGATACGATTGCAGATGGTCAGATCGACAGATACGCGTACGACGAACGTCGGTACGGCGGTTCGGTGCCAGATGCGAATATGCGCCTCATGAACTGATGCGGGCGTCGAACACAACATCACCTATGTGGACGGCGGCTTTGCCCGTTACCCAGCGACCTCTACATCACGGCGGGCGACGAGTCGCGCACCTATGGTGACAGCAATGAAACGGCGCAGTACGTGAACGGCACGAGCCGTCAATGCGTCACTGCCGACGCGACGACGGGGCTTGTGAACACGGCGATACGAACTCCTCGGGCTGCGGAGACGATCGATCCCGCCGCCACTACCGACAACGAACGCGGGCACAGGCGGACTTCGGACGCGTGCTCTGCCTTCTCGCATAACTGGATGCCAACTATAACATCACACAGACCGGACATTTCAACATCACGAAGCGTACTTCGGCCCTTGTCGCGGGTGACGAAGCCGCATCTACGGCACGGCGAATACGACGGCGGGCGTATGTGAACGGCACAAATCTGTTCCGTGTCAAGACCGGACACAAATCTCGTGAACGACGATATGATTTTCATGTTGACCGGAGACGATTGACCCGCGTGCGACCGTCACGACGGACGTTACGGCGGTACTCAGGCGTGATCAGCAGTGCTGTTTTCGGTGTAGGAAATGCCAGCCAACCTTGATGTTTCCTACACGAGGACGCTTGTCGTCACGCCGCGCGGTCTGACGCACTCTGTATGCGGGGAAGCAAGACGCGCATCTACGGCGGAGAACAGTACCGCCGTCTATACGGGCGGCACAACGAAGTTCGCACTGATGCCGCGACGGCGACGACGGGACTCGTGAACGGGTGATACCGTTGCCGATGTTGAGTCGGCAATGCCTCGTCACCAGCAATGTCGGCTTTATCGGGACTCAGGGCTGAGATCACGAATATGCGCCTCATGGGCAATCGTAAGGCGTCAATTTACAACATTACCTATGTTGATGGCATTCGATATCTGAAGCGTGACCTCTATATTACGGCGGGTGACCAAGGAACGATGCCTTTGGTGCGGAGAATGCAACGGCACAATATGAACAGTACGCAGCATGTGTCGTCCGTCTGATGCCACAACGGGGCTGCAAACGGAATGCGGTCTCCTCCATTACGGAGACGATTGACCCGATGGCGTTACCGCGGATGCAGGCACCAACGGACTTTGGACGCGCGCCTCTGCTGCCGTTCTCGCAGGGCGGATGCCAGTGTATTCTCTATGTGGGGTTGCCATCGTTCCGCCGTAAGTCCTCGTGACTGCGGGAAATGCCGCATTACGGCGGTGAATCCTGTTGTGACGGGGTGATCGAGCGCGGCGACCGCACCTCGTGGCGTGGCTCTTGGCGGGCGACGGTCAGCGGCATCCGTTCTTACTATGATGCAGCAATCCACCGACGGTGGTTCTTATCCGGGCGTGATCCATGATGATCCGGCGTCTGTTACCGCCATTTGCAGATGCCTCGGCGATTTCCAACTATCGTTTCCGCTATGCGCAGGCGACGATTCAGATGCGGGTTCGATATGAGCACGCCGGAGGGGCGAAACCGTGATCACGAGCACGGGCTCTGTCACTGATGACAACAGGGCTTACCGGCGCGGCGGCAAACCGCATTTTGGGCAGCATTGGTGAGGATCAGGGGCGGAGGCGATACAGACGCTGGGCTTCTGACAGGAACGGATCGGGGGCAGCAGCACGAACCGTTGTTCTGCGACGGCGGGCTTGAACGCTCGTTCGCCCGACGGCGTGACGTTGACCTGTGCGGCACCGACAAGTGGGCAAACCGATGTCGTCGTGATGAATGGCAACACGCCCGAGGCGCATGATTTCGTCGACACAAGGACGGATCGTTCGGGTTTGATCTCGGCTTC
>BNJS01001736.1_pt1 | contig 102746 bp, 122 predicted proteins | sample 8540461 | NCBI WGS metagenome assembly BNJS01 (sample SAMD00202454, study PRJDB9452) | human saliva metagenome | isolation source: human saliva | place: Japan | reverse complement strand
CGCAATCATTTTTGGAAATACAAGTGGTGTACCAGTAGAGCCAACTAATCCCTAAACCTGGTGACAAAGGTGAAACAGGTGGAGTGAGATGGTTTTTGAAGCGAAAAGAAAACGAATGGGGCGAAGTGCATTCACTCCTTGGGAAGATTAAGCTAAATAAGTAATATAGTTTTTAGCTACGTCTAAACTTATATTGTATATAACTTAAGTGTGTTAGAATACTGATTCTATCGAGCAGAGCAGAGCGTCTGTTCTTGTAGTTCAGTGTTTTAACACACTTTTCTTCTAAAAAGTTAAGGCTATTTGGATAAAAATGTGTACCTTTGCAGTCACTTAATTAAATAGGGGTACTTGATCAACCCCCTTTAACAAAACAAGACAATGACAAAAAGTAAACAACAAGTGAGTGTGCTGTTTATGCTTTTCAGCATCCTCTTTTGCGTTTGCCTTATTGCGGCAAACATCCTCGAGACAAAACAGATCTCAGTGTTAGGGTATCTCATTGACAGGTGGATTGATTGTTTTTCCAATCTCTTACATCATCAACGATTGTGTATGTGAGGTTTGGGGGTTCCAAAAGGCACGTCTACTGATATGGACAGGCTTTGCGATGAACTTCTTCTTTGTGGCTATGGGTGCGTTGTGTGATTGGATTCCAGGCGCCCCTTATTGGACGAATGAAGCAGGTTTCCATGCTATCTTTGGTCTTGCTCCACGTGTGGCAGCAGCCTCTTTCGTAGCTTTCATCGTAGGTTCATTCGCTAATGCTTATGTGATGAGTAAGATGAAGATTCGCGACAAGGGACGTAACTTCTCATTACGAGCAATTCTTAGTACTATTGTGGGTGAGAGTTTTCGACTCTGTTATCTTCTTCCCATTAGCATTGGGCGGTGTTGTCCCAACAGAAGAACTCCTAAGCTCATGCTTGGGCAGGTAGTTGTTGAAGACAGTTTATGAGGTTATCGCTCTTCCAATCACCATTCGTATTGTAAAGGCATTGAAGGAACATGAGGAGAAGATACTTATGATAATGATGTAAACTATAGTATCTGGAAGATATTTGCATTAAGTTAAATAAAAACACAAGTTAAGCCAATAAGTTTATTGACATCAGGGTACTAAACTTGTTGGCTAGAATCTCTTTAAAAAGAAGAATATGGAAAGAGAAAAGAAGGGTTTAAAGTCATTAGGTTCAAAGACCCAATACAAGATGGATTATGCCAGAGGTATTGGAATCATTTGTAAACAAACATCCTGATAATGACTATTGGGTACGCTTCAACTGCCCTGAGTTTACCAGTTTATGTCCTATTACAGGTCAACCAGACTTTTGCAGAGATTCGTATTTCATACATCCCAGACGTGCAGATGGTTGAGAGTAAGAGTTTGAAGCTATATCTTTTTAGCTTCCGTAACCACGGTGACTTCCATGAGGATTGTGTAAATACGATTATGAAGGACCTTATCAAGTTGATGGATCCTAAGTACATCGAGGTGACTGGAATCTTTACTCCACGTGGTGGTATCAGTATCTATCCATACGCTAATTATGGCCGTAAGGGTACAAAGTATGAACAGTTAGCTGAACAACGATTTATCACGCACGAATAAAAGAAGTATGTTCCTTGTTTCATAACAAATGCTGATTGTTATGACAACTAAGCGGATTGTATATTCTATCTTCTTACTTCACATCCTACTGTGCTTCAGTTGGTGGATTTTGCACATGTGTCTGCCAGATAATCTACGGCTCAATGTTGTCTTAGACAGCTTATTATATTATGGTATGCTCTGCACCCTTCCTATATGGCTTTATCCCATAGGAAGAGTCATCAGAAAGAGCCTAAACCATAATAAGCTGTTAGGTGTGTTGGTGATTATCCTCTCCAGTGTGGTTGTACTTGTTGGTGGATTTATAGCTCTGCTTGTTTTCACTTTTAGTGGTCCAAGGTCTGTATGGTATAAAGATAAGACTCATGTCATTACAGAAGTTTATGCTTTATCTAAATATTCTTTCTTCGTGTGTGATAGGGGAGGAATAGTAGATAAGGTGAAGTATAAAGGGTACCTCGTAGGTTTACCGCTCATCCCTGATTCTGCACAATGGAAGTTCTATGACCAGTGGGGAGTACTGATGGCATGGTCGGATAACAAGCTTGATAAAGCCCGAGATATGAAAGGCTTATAGTCTTTTTGTTATTGACTCCTTATTATATAATCGGCATCAAAAAGAAATCCTTAACCTGCGTAAGTCGTATCTTGTAAAGGAACAGAATTATATCCTCAAAGGGTTTCTTTCATATGGAGGAGGCTCTATTCCCGCCTATAAATTCAGATATAATACGAAGACACGGATAATGACTGTATCTGAATGGGATGGCTATTACCAGGAGGGCAATCGTATTAAATTGTCTAAAGAGGCGAATGATAGCGTCATAACGCTAATCCGTCAACACCCTGAAGCACAGGTAAGAGATGGTGAGCATTATGATCGTTATGGGAAAGGGAAAATGTGTTCATTGCTCGAAGTAAATAATCGTACTATCTTTGATTGTGTTGAAAGTGATTTCTCGCGCATGCCTGCTCCTTTCCGAAACATCATGCGATTGTTTGCAAGTAAGGATGTACAGGGTCGTGATCTATTGTTTAGTTTAGATAAGGCAAGGTGATTTGTCAATATTGAGTGCGCAACAAAAACACTATAAACCCTATTTTAGTTTTCATTTTTTTGTTTGCTGTCATATTTAACATTTTTCGTAATAATCTAAATTATAGTGTATTACAAGTCGTAAGCGCATGACAGAAATGACAGCAAATGTGATTTTGCTTAGTTTCAGTGTTTGAGGCGATAATAAATAAGACAGAAAAGGTTGGACTAACCATTGGTAGTTCAACCTTTTCTGCTTTCTGTACTATATGATAGGAGTTGTATCTCCTAACGGCAAGACGCCCTTCTCACATCGAGAAGGGCGTCTTGTTAAGGGGAAGAACGTATAGCTATGATAACAATTGGGGCATAGCTCCTTATTCATGATAGCTATTTAGCTTTGAAAGATAGAACTTCTTAAAGTCATTCCATCGATAGTAATATGGTGTAGAGGTCTTTGGAAGGGGCAGCGTAGCTTCCTCCTCGTTGAGTAAAACCTTTACGAGGACATCAGCTTTTGGATTCTTCGGATTCTTATAGAAAACAAACTGGATGTTAGCAGCCATAGGGACAATGCGTGTAGAACTCCAATCCTTTAGGGTAAGACTGTCAATGTCTGAAACCTTGATGTCATTGTTATTAAGATTCAGTAGGCACGTCAATGGCATAACCATCGTGTCATGACCGAAACGAAGGGTTGCACCTGGATGAGGGAGGGCAAGACAAGAATCAGCATCAGTGATAATCTTGCGCAAGAGATTACGCTGTGAGAAGGTTGATTACCTCCGCTTTGTGGTGCACTGGCATAACGTAAGTACCACCAAGCATTGCTCCTCTGCCATAGTTGATACAACTCATCGGCTGTAAAGAGGTTGTATAGCGAGAGCGAATGGCGTATCTCTGAGTTCTGAACAATGCTTGCTAAACTGAAAAGGTCGAAGGTAAGCTGTCCTGCATCCACCTTCTTTGTCACGTATTCCTTATCCTTAAAAGAGACGAGCCCATCAATGGTTTGGTATCAATATTGCGTTTGCCCCACTCGTCAATCGTATTCTTTACAGCACTGCTATCCCTTTGATGAGAGAGTTTCTTGTCTGGCTGCTTCATAAAATACATGTCATGTGCGCTCGCATCATGCCTAATTCTCAACCGAGGGTTATGTCGAATCAGTTCCTGCAGTTCGTTCTCCATGGATAGAATACAGCGGATAACATCCGTCGACTTGGCATCCACCCATACCGAATCACGGAATACAGATGGGAAACGACGATACATTCTTCGTGCAATCTGCTGATGCTGCTGTGCTCCTAATGGTGTCAGTTCTCCCCATCGTTTATAAGATTCTGTATACATGAGGCGTAATTTCTTCAAGACGTCCTTTCCTTCATTGGTCAACACACCAGCCGAATCAGCTTGCTGTAGGGTTTCTATAGGGCGGAGATACTGTTGCTCATGAATGAGATAGCGTGACCCATGTCGCCCATAATGCGATAGATATACAGGAAGATAGCCTGAAGGAGCAGGCGTTAGCCTACCCGAAGGTGCTGGGTAAGCAAGGTAATTGTTGGCAGAAAGCTCAGGATGCTCACTGATCTGCTTTCTGAATGATTGTGCTGTGACGTGTAACGATGCTGAGATGGCTAACGCACAAAGCAAGATAAGTTGTTTTTTCATATCGTTGTGATTTGATCTAAACTACTATGCAAAGGTAATCATTTTCTATAAACATACGTAATAGAGTGTAAGTTAAAGGCTCATTCCATGTAAATGTCTATACTGCTTTATCCCATTCTTATGGTATTGCTGGTGTCGTTTATGCCCTCCGCACTAATGGTGCTCACCCTCCGCACTATATGTGCTGAGCATTAGCACCAATGGTGTTGGGCATTTATACTTCGGTAGGGAAGGGTAGGATAGGTCTGTCGGAACCTATAAGTGTGTGGAATAAGGTACTAAACGATAGTCTAAAAATACTTAAAACACTTTTGTTTACATGTAAATATCAAAGATAAATACTATCTTTGTTTCGTTCATAGTAGATTGACTATGCGCAAACTTGACTATAAAAGAATTACGAACTAACATAAAGAATTATGCTACGAAAAACGTTTTTCATCATTGCCATGTGCTTGGTAGGACTGAGTGCATGGAGTATGGGAGTAGGAAACAAGGTACGTGTGGGTGTTTTCCAAGGTAATGGCGGTGCACAAACGTGTATTTGGGAGACGATTGCATCCATACAATTGGATCCTGATATGACGGTCCGAACTATCACTACGGGTGATATTGCGAATGGCGTTTTGAGGGATTTGGATGCTATCATTATCCCAGGAGGTGAGGGAGCGACGCAGTATATGAATCTTGGAGAGGAAAACATGGAACGAATAAGAAACTTTATTCGTTCAGGAAAAGGTGCTGTGGGTATCTGTGCTGGTGCCTATCTCTTTACAGATACACCAGGATATGCTTGTATGCACATTAATGGTGGAAAGGCAATTGATATTGAGCATGATAATCGTGGACATGGAATATCAGCCTTCTCCCTCACGGCAGAAGGTAAAAAAACTATTCCCTGAGCTTGCTAAGCGTGATAAGTCATACGTCATGTATTACGAAGGTCCTGTCCTTGTAAAGAGTGACCATATTCCACTTCCTTACACGACTATGGCGATAATGGAAACCGATGTGCATGAAGAGGGTAATGCCCCTGCTAACATGACGAATAACCGTCCATTCTTCATCGCCAATGAGTATGGGAAAGGGCGTGTCTTTAGTAGTATCTCGCACCCAGAGGCAACACCAGGAATGATGTGGATGATACCACGCATGGTGCGTTGGACCTTACGCATGCCAGTCGTAGCATATTCGAAGCGAGTCGTTAATCCCGATTTATACAATCGTGAGATTCTCATGACGAAAGATGATTTGAGAAAAGGAACGTGGATATTATAGAACATTCTTATATGGTTCGCCTAAGGAGAAGATAGCTGCACTCGACTGGTTACAGGCATGTCGGTCATGGGATGCTAAGCGTTGGGTGCAAAGGCTTACTCTTTGACAATAGTCCTGCGGTAAGAGAACGTGCGGCTCGCTTTGTTGCTGAGACTGACTATCTTCCCTTCTTATCTGACTTAGAAGCGGCGTGTTGGGTGAGAGCGTGATGAGCAAACAGAAACAAAGTATGATGAGGCACTTTGAGCATCTGAAAGCATTATTGCCACATAAATAACCCCTCATCTTGTAGAGTCTATTATAGGGTGGAAATGGATTAGACGTGGGCACTGTCTCGAAGGAGACATTACTTGAGAAACAAATTTTTCCTGTCATTCTTGTCACTTAAAAGGGACAGGTTAATGCGTTGATAAACAATGCTGTTATGAGAAATGTTAAAAGTGACAGCAAAACGAAATTAAACTTATTATGGTAATAGAAGTAATAAACTTCTCTTTTGTTTTAGTAGGTTAGATTATTTCACTTCTTGGAAGATTCACAGATTAGTTCAATGATGATAAATAAAAAAAGACAGTACCAAAGCTTTAATTTGATACTGCCTTTTTAATTTTTAGATAAATCCCTTTTAGGATTAAAAAGTGGACCTGGTGGGAGTCGAACCCACGCTTGAAGAGAAAAAGGAAAGAAAGATGATGAGGACGGTGCTTTTACCTACTTAAAGTTCTAAAAATAGGCCACACACTCTACCCTTTTGCACACCAACAGGCAAGCAAAAAGGGATAAGATAGTGGCAGGAGGAAAGCCATTCCAAGGAATTGAAACGGCAAAAAGCTTGGAATGAGAACTAAATCTCCATGATTTTCTGTTCAAACAAATCGTTTTCTACCCACGACTTGTTCTTCACTCGGGTTTTATAAGTGTTGATGGTGTGAACCGAATAGTTTAAGAATTTAGGCCTATATGACAAAAATGTGCTTATTTTAGCGTCGTTTTCTCTTATGTGACAAAAATGTGCTTAAAATCTCCCATTCCCCTTTTATTTCTTAGGAGAATGGGACTTTATAAAGTCTTGGATGAAGATCTTTCTTCTTTCCATACTGATCCCTTGTGTAGGTTCAATTTTTGTCTTTAAATCTGCATTGAGTGATTCAATGGCATTGTTTGTATTTGGCATCTTCAACTCAGGGTAATCATAGTATGTCCACAATGACGACATATTCCTTTTAAGGCTCAAAAAAGCACTACGTAGAGCTTTATGAGTATAATGTGATTTTCCATCTTCTGTTGTTGTCCGTTCCTTAAGAAAATCCTCCCACTTGGTGTACCATTCCTTTAAAGCCCCAATAAAGGACTCCTTGTCCGTATGACATAACATCTTGGATATTTCAAGCAGTTCTTTTGAAGCCTCAAAGCTTGGGTCTTGAAGTTAGTTTTGTCTTTATAGTCATTACTTGATGGAACTGGCATAATTGGAATTTATAATTGGGAAAAAGCTTGCCTAAGTCCCTTAAAACCATCGCATACAAGCCCTGAATGGTATATCCAAGTGACTCCAAGTAGCTTATGCCCTCCTTATAGTCTTCAAGACGTTCATGCCTATTGATAAACTTAAACCAAAGTACATTACCAGACAATGAATCCTTCATGATGACGACACCAAAATTACGTCCCCAATAGGTGGCATCCATTAAAACCACTACAGGGCGAACAAGAAGGTTGGGAAGTTCTTCTTTATAAGATTTACTGAGTTTTTCTATAAATTGTCTGGTTTGAAACTCCGTACTCCTCTGATAGATCTTTGACAGTTAGATTACCCTTGGAATAACGATTATTGACAATGGTATTGGTAAGGCGATTATGTCCAACAAAGCTCCTCTTACAGCACTTACAATACCAGCGTTGACTACCATTAAGATGACCACGTTTTATAGTCGATTTTTGAGCCACAATAAAAGCAGATGCCATAAAAATATAAATAGAACAAAGATAATGATTATTAGATAGTTACAAGGATTTTAAGCACATTTTTGTCATATAGGCCAGAATTTAGCAATTCTTTCGCTGTCTTGTATGCCTAAACGAATGAGAGCGAAGATGCGCATCTCTGTTATTAGATGCTCATTCAGCATCGAACGACGTTGAGTTGTGGGCTCAAAGAGTTGCTCATAGCGGTCTATAAAGTGCGGAAAGAGCTTTAAAAAGGTTTCATCGAAGTCTGAATACATACTCTTTCGCTCGCTTTCGAGCACCGATTCGTTTACACTTTGACGCAAAGAGACGAATTGTCTACTTATAATCTTGTGCTCAATGCCTTTATAAAGCTTTTCGAGTTTCGAAATATACTCTGCATTTAGATAGAAAGAGTACCCTATATACTCGTCTTTTATCTTGTTTGCCTCGTTCAACCTCATATTCGATTGCACCAAGCTGTTATTCTGTTCTTCGATAATTTCTTGCGCTTTGTGCAGCTTTTTCATTTGCTTTTTAATCACCCAAACGCCATATATCAAGCCAAGAAGAAGGCAAATGACTACGAAAGCGGCAATAGCCATGCTGTTTCGCTGTTGTTGTAGCATGGTTAAGCGTTCTTGTTCGATGATGGGAAGAATGTTTCCAATTTCTATTTTGCGCTGACGTGCATCGTAAAAGTTGGCATCTTCGAGCGAGAGTTGCACATAATCAATGGCTTTATTGATCTCTCCTCGAGTGTAAAGAAAGCCCCCTAAGACCCTAAGAGCGGTGTTTTCTTTGGTCACCGACATGTTATCATAAATGGCTGCAAGGGCTAAATAGTGGACAGTTTGCGTTTCATCGCCAAGCTCTTTATATACCCAACCAAGGCAAGAGGTGATAATTGCTTTGGTATGTAGTTCGATATCGGGCGACGAAAGCGTTTTTAATAGTGGCTCGATGCACGCTGTGTAGTTGTGTTTCTTAAGACTTCGCATGCCAATAGCATAATACCACTCCCACGATTGGGGCTTTAATAGCGTTAAAAGCGAATCGGTATAGATATGACCTTGCGCACAATAATTGTCTCGATAGGCTTTACTTTGATTATAATCTGCAATGTCGTAGTATAAACGCACCTGCATTTTATAATACAACTCTTTGTATTTGGGATCTACATTGTTGTGCTTTAAGACTCGCATTTGATCGAAAGCTTCTTTATAAAGTCCTGCTGATAAAAGGCAAAAGGCTTTCATACAGCCCCGCTTCTAACACATAATTGCGATTAGAAAGCTGTTGAGCAATGGCCTCACAATGCTCTGCATACACCATAGCAGAGTCGTATTGATATGACTTATACTGCTCGTATAACATCGAATAGGCTTTATATCGCTCTTCAATGGTTGTAGACTTAGCTACCAAAGTATATAAACTTTTCAGTTCTTCTCGCTTTTTCTCTTCATAACTATTGCGCTTTTGCAATACAGAATCGAGCCCCATCAATGTTTGTTGCGCATTGGTTGTGGCTTGAACGCAGTGAAACGAGAAGATAAAAAAAAGCTGATAAATAGTTTCAACATTGTGATTATATCGTAAGGTTGATGATTAAGAACTAAATAGCGATGCTATTGAATTCATAAAGGTTCAAGTGCTGTTTATAGTATCGTTTTTCGCTGTATTTTTAGAACCTGGCATTAATGAAGTCATATATTCCAGTAATGGAATTTAGAGTTTAGACCAATCAAAACATTGTTTTTAGGGATTCATGTTTTTCTGTAAATGTCCTAAGTTTAACGTGAGTTCGACGAATTATAAGTGTCTATAAATTTGGTGATTAGCGAAATTTGTTGTAACTTTAAAGAACTAATATACAAACATTTACAAACAAAAATCGCTATGATCACCGAGGACAAAGTTACTGAAATATTTTGTATGGCAGATGACTTCTGCAAGTTTTTTGATGCAATGACAGCAAAATATACGCTAAAACCTACAGGAAAAAGGAAATATCATCGAAATTCTACAATATCAAAGGCAGAAGTTATGCTGATAATGATTCTTTTCCACGATTCTGGTTATCGTTGCTTCAAACATTTCTATCTTGAAAAAGTATGCAAGCAGCTTCGCCATCTGTTTCCAAAAGTTGTTTCTTATAACCGTATAGTAGAATTGGAAAGGGATGTAGCCCTACCCTTAACCTTGTTTATCAAGAAGGTCCTGTTGGGCAAATGCACGGGTATAAGTTTCGTTGACAGCACACCACTGCGTGTCTGCAAAAACCAAAGAATACATATTCATAAGGTTTTTCAAAGGCATAGCTCAAAGAGGAAAATGCTCTATGGGTTGGTTCTTTGGCTTCAAGTTGCATTTGATTTGCAATGAGAAAGGAGAACTTCTCAACTTTATGATAACGCCAGGAGATATTGATGACCGTAAGCCTTTGGAGTACAAAGCATTCATAGATTTTATATGGTAAGCTATTCGGCGACAAGGGCTACATCGGCAAGAACCTCTTTCAAAGGCTATTCGTTGACGGAATACAGCTTATTACCAAATTGAAAAGTAACATGAAAGGAGCGTTAATGAGTGTTTCAGACAGACTTTTACTCAGAAAAAGAGCTATTATAGAGACGGTGAATGATGAACTAAAGAACATTGCGCAGGTGGAACACTCCAGACATAGATGCTTTGACAATTTCATCGTCAACCTATTAGGAGCAATTGCTGCCTATTGCCTGTTTCCAAAGAAGCCGTGCATCAATGTACAAAGGACCATTGACACACAGCTTGCATTGTTCTGAATTCGTCGAACTCACGTTAAGTTTAAGAAATACAGTATCGATTATTTGTCATCCTTTATCAAATGTTTGAGAATAGGATTGGCTTTAATTCGGGCAAATTCGTTGTCAACTAAGGTGAAAATGTCCTGCTTGATACATTTATAATTGGCTTCGATAGTCTCTTTGAGATTGTCAGAACCATCTTCGTTTGTAAAGTCTGCTATTGTTGGTATTGGCTGGTTGGCTTTCATCTCAGCAGAAACCTTTGCACTATCCACCACAATCTCTGCGTGGAGAATCTTTTGTTCGATACATTCGTCGAAGTTGTCGGATACCGCACCTACGAATATACCTTGTGTGAGGTTTGAAATCTTGCTTGCAGGGATAAGGCTGTCCATCTGTGTGGAGATAGACGTAGACTTGTCGTTGCGGTTGATGGTCATAGATTGGCGTTGTTGAAGCACCTTACCAAATCGCTCGGAAAGTGTTTTAGCTGTTTCCCCAACTACCTGCCCGGAAAAGACATTGCCCACAGTGTTCTGTATCACCTTACTCTCTTTGTCGCCATAATCACGGGTAAGTTGTGAGAAGTCCTGAAAGCCCAAACATACGGCTACTTTATTGCTTCGTGCAGTAGCTATGAGGTTGTCAAGCCCACGAAAGTAGATGGTTGGCAACTCATCGATAATCACTGAGGATTTGAGTTGCTTCTTCTTGTTGATGAGCTTTACGATACGGCTGTTGTACAGACCGAGAGCTGCCGAGTAGATATTCTGACGATCGGGATTATTACCTACAACCAGCACCTTCGGCTCATTAGGGTTATTGATGTCGAGAGAGAAATCGTCACCCGTCATTACCCAATAAAGAGCAGGGCTTATCATACGCGAAAGCGGTATTTTGGCACTGGCAATCTGTCCCTGCAACTGGTCCTGTGCTCCGCCTTCCCATGCGTCCATAAAAGGAGAAAGGTAGTTGGCAAGTTCATCGTAGGAGGTGAGTATCGGGAATATCTGTGTGTAGGGACGGTTCAGGAACTCAATAGCATGTGGAAACGTGCAATACTTCCCGTCTTCATAGATTTTCAGAAACCAAATGATGGCAGCCAGCAAAATAATCGGTGACTCTACAAAGAAATCTCCCTGCTTTTGTATCCACGAACGGTTCAAGTTGAGCATGATGGTGTAGGCACTTTCGTAAGCGTCCGATATATCCGTCATAAAGGCAGGATTGATAGGATTGCACCGATGCGACTTGCGTGGGTCGTCAATGTTGATGACATAGAACTGTGGTTTTACCTTGTAGGCATCTAAATGATGAAGCAGGTGATTGTAAGCTATCTCTGAAAGGTCGGGAAATTTATAGTCGTAGATGTACATGGCAAAGCCTTTCTCTATCTGCTGCTTGATGTAGTTGTTCACGATAGCGTAGGACTTACCCGCCCCCGGTGTTCCAAGTACCATTGAGGCACGGAACGGATTGACCACATTGATCCAACCGTTGTTCCATTTCTTCTTATAGTAGAAGCGTGTAGGAAGATTGACGGAGTATTCATTCTCCATCAACCGAGTTTCCTGCATAAAACTCTCGTTCTCTGTATTGAAAACATCGTCCATCAGGTTGTTTTTGAGTAGTCGGCTCATCCATACGCCACCCATCAGCAGACAGATATAGCCAACGGACAGCGTAAATATATAGAGGGAAGCTACCCCGACCTTGCCGATGGGCAAAGCCAACAGCCACCAATTGAGAAAGAAAAAGACAAAGCCAGAGAAAAGCACCGTCCAAATCTTTGCCCACGTGATTTTCTCCTCTTTCACGCCTTTTGTCCCAAGGCAGGACAAGGCAAGGAAAACCACACAAAAGAGTTTTGTCCAGAGGATGGATGAAAACAATCCTGTGGTACGCTGGAAATTCATCAGTATCTTATCAATGATTCCAAGCGTAAAACTCCAGACATGAAAAGCCTTGTAGCAGAACCAATAACAATTTATCAAGAGGAATATCACTGATATGCCTCGCATAAGTCCATGACTTTACCTAATGCCCTTAAATCATCTTCTTGTGCCATAATGCTATGTTTTTGTAGCCTCCCCCAACCCCCTCCGAAGGGAGGGGAGATAGAAATACTCGTTTATTTAATGTTTTCTTCGTCTAAGTTTTACCTTACTTTGTTTGCGCAGTTTGCGTTGCCATGCCGCTTCCTTCCAATCATCGTTGCCCGTAGGTAGGAAAGAACCATCTGCCATATCCTCGATAAGTTCATCGATGAGATTGTCGGCGTTCTCCGTATCTGATTGCAAGGGTTGAACGGTTGGCGATGCTTCTATACGAACAGACGGATTACCATACAGCGCTTCATCCAAGAATGGGTTGTGCGTAGGATTGGAGAAATAGGTATTAAATATATTGGCGGCATATCCCTTACCTAATCGAGAACCATTGAGCGCAATGCCCGCTTTATCATCAATAAAGGTAATGCCATAGATGCGCCCGCTTTCGTTCTTTCGGATAAACACACGCAAGCCTTGTTCCTCCAGTCTTTGCTGAAGTTCTTCCTCTGTCTTTGGAGAGGTACGCATTGTTTGTAACACCCTGTACCTTATGATTGATATCAATGGCTTGATAGCTTGTTTGGACTTCTGCATCCTGTTCTGCACGGCTGTATAGCCCACACCACGTCCAATGTCCGAGGCGTGGATAGGGCTGCTTACCTTGTCTCCCTTGTCATCAGTCGGAACATAGACCAGTCCATCGTATTTCTTTCCCCGAAACTCCGTCTTTACTTCTTCTACGGCAAGATTATATTTACTCAGTACGGCATTGAGCTCGCCCAAGGAGCAGAAACGATAATGTTTCAGCACCATGCGGAGGGCACTTGCGACCTGCTCTTTGATATTTCCTTTTGTGGTATCCACCTTGGGCGTTTCTGTTACCACTTTCTCACTAACCTTTGAACTCGGAATAAGGTTATACTTCCTTTCCAAAGCATCGGTAATCTTCTTGCTCCTTCGCTTTTCAAATTTGTCGTTGATTTTCTTTCTTTCTCCGTCCACTCGAAGCGACACGATGTGTATATGCTCACGGGCGATGTCATTATGCCTGAACACGATGTAGGGTTGCTTACCATAGCCGAGTGCTTTCATATACTCCTTGGCTATCTTTGTCAGTGTTTCATCGGATAGTTTCTCATCCGGGTGCGGATTGAGCGAGCAATGAAACACCGTCTTCTTCGTTCGGCATTTCTCTGGGATAAGTGCTTGCATATCGGCAAACACCTCTGCCATCGTATAAGTTCCCTCTTTGTCCTGATACAATTCAGCGGCAAGGAGAATGCTTGCTTCCCCTTTCTCCACCTTTTTGAAGTTATAGCCGAGTACCCCTCCAAGGTTCTCAGTTGCTGAAATCTTGGCAATCATCTTTTTGCGGTAGTCAATGGTAAGATTGATTGCCTGCTCCTGCAAGGCAATGATTTGAGCCGACAATTTCTCCAACTTCTCAAGCATAATCTGTGCAGTCTTCACGCTGTGATAACTGTTGATGGCACGCACGGCTTGGTTATACAGCACTCCAATCTTATGGATTTGTGCCGTCAATTCCGAGAGTTTTCGGTAATATTCCACGGCGGATTTATCCACCATGATGACCTTAAAACTCTCTCCAAGAATTCGACCACGCACAAAATCCGACTTGGTTTCCGCACCTGATTTATGGAACAAATCAATCGCCCGTTGCTGGTCTTTGGGCTTGGGAAGACGGGTATCCCATCTGTCCCATCGTTCTATCTTTTCGTTCATTGTTTTTATCCTTATCTAATTACGACTTTGGAGTAATTCTCTCCCCTTCGGGGCAAGGGTCTTTGTCGGCAAAAACGGAGTTTGTCGGACAAAGACACACCTTGCCAATATCAAGAGTTGATACGATTGAAGTATCCACCCTTTTGGGGTGTCTGCTTCGGGACGTTACCTCCATGTATTATTCTCGCCTGCAAAGTTACGGCAGATTTTCAAATATCTCATTATCAGAGATATTCACTCTTTTTCCTCGTATTTCCCTGCACTTCATCGCTGTAATAAAATCAGCAGAAATATCATTTATTTTGCAATCAGAACGAGCGAACAATGGTATGATAACACAAGCAAAAGATATATCATATTACCGTTGGCTTGCACCAAAGATGACAAGAAGGAACAATACATATTCATAACAATTTATTGTCATGACAAACTATTGTCAATACAACAAATTGTAAGAACTTGAAATCGTCCTTTTGGACTATCGCCCGAACCATACGCAGTCAGAGCAAACTGTCTGCTGATGACTCTTAATAATGAGAGAATATCCAAACATCAAATAGACAAATAATATGAACTAAGAAATTATCATTATGGAGAACAAAGAACAACGCCCCCTTTTTCTGGGCTTCTCTTCCCAAAAGGGAGGAGTGGGAAAAAGTACTCTTGCCGAAATCGTAAGCAGCATATTGTACTACGAGCAAGGCATCAACCTCTTCGTGATGGACTGCGACCTGTCGCAAGACTCTTTCTACAAACTGAGGGAACGTGAGAAAAAGTATCGTTCAGGAGAGCGAAGAGCTTTCCAAATCCATGCAGGAGTACTTTCATCACCTCGGCAAAAAAGCATACAGAATTTACAAGTCTACACCCAAGGAAGCCGTCAGGACTGCACGAAGTAAAATCGACGGTATCAGCAACGAGAAGTACCAGTTGGTTATATTTGATTTCCCGGGACATGCTGGAACAACCGAACTGATGGAACTGTCCCTTCAGATGGACTATATCCTTTCTCCGATTGAAGCCGATATTCAGTCGCTGGTTTCATGTCTGGCATACGCCAAGACTATCACGGAGATTGGAGTTTCGATGTCCGACTCCCGGATAAAGGACATTATCCTGTTCTGGAACAAGGTGGACAGAAGAGTAAGGAACATCATCATCGATGAATATACAAAGCTCATCGACGAATACGAACTCACGCTCCTGCCCGGCTATGTATATGCCACGCACCGCTTCTCTCACGAACTTTCCACATACGGACTGCGCGGAGTGTTCCGCTCTACCTATCAGCCTCCTGCAAGGGAGTTACGAATGGGTACAGGGCTGGACGAACTCGTCAGTGAGATAATTCAACGTCTCAAACTAAAAACGAAAACAGAAAATGGCAACGATTGAGGAAAAGAAAAGCAACAGCTGGAAAAACAAGCTGAAGAAAATGGCAGAGGACAATGTCGTGGTAAAACCTGTCACGATACCAAACTCCTTCGACCCTTCCGAGGATACTGAGTCCTCCCCTGCAACATCAGGGGAGGAAGACAATAATTTAGAAGAGACGAAAGAAACGAAAACAGCAAAAGAAAAACCGGTAGATGGAATAGAAAGAGAGGAAACGGGGAACACGGAACAGAAACGGGAAAGGAAGTCGAGAATGGAAAAGCCCGGCGTGTCCTCCCTTTCCATAGAGGACTACCGTTCCCTGTACTTTCATTCCGTCCGCTCCCAAATGCGGACAGCCTTCTCCATTAATCTGGAAACGCTGCAGAACCTGCGCAACGTGTTGCAGGACTTGGGGGAGCGTGTTTCCATAGCCGCATATATAGACAACATTCTTAGGGAACACCTGCGTGAACATTTGGAATTGCTCAACAGTGCGGCAGCAAAACAAAGACGCAAGACAACAATAACACTATGATGGAAACAATACTTTTCAGTTTTATACTGATACTCATCATCATTTGGATAATGCTAGGTATCCTGTACTTCTATATGCGGTATGTATCTCCGTATGGCATCCTTATCAAGAAAAATAAAAAGGGCAATGAGCAGACTAAGGAGAATGAAGCGATGAAGGAAAAAGACGGACAAAAAGGAGAAGGAACAGAAGATCAAGCCGAGTTTGTACTGATTGGCAAAAGCCGTTCCATTTCCCCTATTATCCCACAAGTTCCCTCTGCTTCTTCATCTGAAAATTCAGAGCAGAATAGTAATAATTTTGCACCTCAGAACTCCGAAAAGAAAGAGGACATGAAGGAAGAGGACAACGAGATGGACGTTGATTTCGAGATGGAGCGAGTTGATGAGGATGAGGTCGCCCGTGAGGAATTAATTCTGCCCATTGAGCTCACATCGGACGAAACCGAGATGTCAGGGCAGTCCGTCCTCGCACGTGACTTAGTCCGCCTGCAAAAATGGGCAAAGAACTGTGAGGAGGCTGATGAGAAAGAAGTCAAAGAGACCATTCGGCAGCTTCAAGACTCAGATCTATTGGATAAGTACAAGGAGAACATCGCCAAGATGCAGGGTGAGCAAACTTCGCTATTGGAGAAAATCCGTAAAGCGGAAGAACAAAGCGAGCAACAAGCAATGTTGTTTTCTCAAAACTCAATACCGGCAGATTCAAGCGCTTCTGACACTTCATCCGATAATGACGACGACAAGCCTCTTTCATATTATCTGTAAACAATCAACGATGGAAGCGGGAAAAGAAAACGGCTCATTAACAGCTACAAGGTTTCCACATGAAAATGTGCCTCTCTTTCCCCTTCCTTTTAAGAACAAGCAATTTTATCACACTTAAAATTATAACATACAAATGAACAAAAAAATTACACTGATGATGCTCCTGCTGATGATTGCCACCATAGGAGCATACGCACAAGGCAATGGTATTGCCGGTATCAATGAAGCTACAAAAATGGTAACCTCCTACTTCGATCCCGGCACGAAGCTCATTTATGCCGTAGGGGCAGTAGTGGGGTTGATAGGAGGCATTAAAGTGTACAACAAGTTCTCAAGTGGTGACCCCGATACGAGCAAGACCGCAGCCTCTTGGTTCGGTGTGTGTATCTTCCTCATTGTGGCTGCCACTATCCTGAGAAGTTTCTTCCTGTAATGCGATGGCTGCATTTGAAATCAACAAGGGTGTAGGTCGGACGGTAGAGTTCAAGGGCTTGAAGGCGCAGTACCTCTTCCTCTTTGCAGGAGGTTTGCTGGCTGTCTTCATTCTCGTGGTCATTCTCTATCTCTGTGGCATCAGCCAAATTACCTGTCTTGTCATAGGTGTAGTGGGTGCCAGCCTTGTGGTATGGCAAACGTTCACCATGAATAGAAAGTATGGGCAATATGGGCTGATGAAAAAAGGAGCAGTGCGTATGCACCCACGCTACCTTGTGAACCGCCGTACGGTCTGCCACCTTATCCGTAACCTTCAACCAGAGATAGCGAAGAAATGAGAAATAAAAGCAAGATAACAACTTTGGAGTCAAAGTTCCCGCTGCTCTCCGTTGAGTAGGGCTATATGGTGAGCAAGGATGCCGATATCACGGTGGCTTTCCGTGTGGAACTGCCCGAACTCTTTACCGTCACAAGTGTAGAATATAAAGTAACTATTCAGCGATAAGGTGTATAAACTATTATTGATTATCAATAAGTTACAAAAAAAAACATAAACAAATTCTAATAAAGAATATCATTTCGAGCCTTTTTGCCACAATGTTACGTTTATAAGTTCTTGATATTCAACGTTTATTATCGCTGAATAGTTACAATATAAAACTATAAACAATTCTTACTTACTGCTCTCGTTTTCGAAACTATGTTGAAGAATCTTTAAGAATGTCGAATTCCTCGAATTTGCGTCTTCAACCATAGCAGAAAAATCAAGTATGTAAGCATTTTGAATAACACTTTCTGAACTTGTTAAATTTAAAGACACTTGTTTTGAGCGAAAATATATTTCCCATTTGAAAATAAAGGCTTGAAATAATCATCCCTTAGATGCAATTCATATTGATCATCGAAATCAACAACACCATAAAACCACATTCTCTGTATACGATTACCATAATATTCAGCTAGTCTGCGCGTTCGAGTATCCAATTGAAATTCAACAATAGAATTTTGTTCAGCACTTAAGCCTAAACGTTTTAATTCAACAACAACAACATCTACTTTCTTGTCTGATTCGTTTGGATTTCCCGAAAAGAAGAGCGTTATATCTGGACGGTCATTATCTTTATTCCGAACTTCTCCTTCAGTAAGAACATCTATTACTCTTGACATCTCAGCTTCGCTAAGCACAGTGCTATAACTCATAAATTTATCATCAAGGACCCAGGCGTTATTTCTATACATATCTGTAACAACATCTTGTCCATGAAATTCTGCGTATTTAGGTGCTATAAGATTATGCAGTTCTTCTTCTTTATTATTTTTATCTAATCCTTTTCATTCTTTTTGATTACATTCTGTCTGAATAAAATATATTCAGTTAAAGCACGTGCAGAAAGGTCTAATGATTTGTTAAATTGTTCGTCATTTAACTCCTTGGCACCAAGAATTTCTTTCTGATCTCTGAAGAACTTATCTTGAGCTTTTTTCAGAATATCAGTTTGCGAAGAATATCCTATGTCATTATTATCAAAAATAACCGCAAAGATGTGGAAAGGTTTGTTTTAAATATGTAACTCTTTTTCTCATTATTCTTATTTATTTGAGGGAACTGCTCTTTTATGACTTCTGATATTCCATTCCTAAAAGATAGTCTTTATTATAGTCAATTCATTGTCTGAGATGGTAAGATTCTGACAGAGTTCCATCTATATTTCCTTGAAATGATTCAGAAATGAGCAAAAATATCATTTCATAACCTTTAGGTAGATTTTCATCTGCAATTATTTCTACTCTATGACTACGGTCATCAATAGCTAATGCTGTTATAACCTTTGTCTCTTTTATTTCTACTTCTCTGACATAGTAATAAGGTCTATACTATTAAAAATCTATTTGTGTAGTTAATTCCTTAACAGAGAAAGAAGGCATACTATCAGTGGTAATTGTTTCTTCTGAAACGATTTGCCCATCAACAAATAAGCGAATAAAGATATTGAGTTGTTTACCTGCCAACTTTGCTTTATAGAACTTCATATAGAAATTTTCCAATAGTGTCATTCTTTATATAAGATGGCTTTTATATAATCATTTCTTCAAGTTTTGTTCCTAAGAACTCCGTCATAGTCAATACCGTACCATTGTCTTCATTACCCGTATGTATAGTTTGACTTGTTCCCTTGAAGGATTCATCAAAATCAAAAACTCTTCTGACAGAATTGTTAAAAATAGCTCTCAACATGTACCTTGCCAAAATAGCACAAATAGACTAGGCGTCCTAATCCCTTATGACTTGGCTCTTCTTCAACATCAAAAAGCTTTCCAAATTTTCGAAAAACGTTCATCTGTGAAACCTATACCATTATCTGTTAGAACTAGGGATAACTCATTTAGCTCATTCCCTTGTTTTATATCAATATAAAAATCAGTTGCACCCGCATCAAGAGCATTGGCAAATGCCTCAAAATAAATCATCTCAAATGATGATTTAGAAAAGAAAAACTTTCAAAAGCCTGTTTTATATTTACTTCCATGATGATTATGAGTTTATTTATATCTAAAAAGATATTACTTTCATTTTTCCTTTTGCTTATAACTGCGCAAAGTTACATTTATAATTTTTATATTTCAAACAAAAAGAGACAACCTTTTATTATTATATACTAACCTTTTCATAATAACTTAATAGAACATATTTCTCCAGTATATCATTACAAATAGTAAAAGGTTCTTTCGTTAAATGCGTGGATACTTTTTCGTATAGCTTTAACTGAAGAACCGAAGATTTATTAAAAAAAGCATAGATAAGACTGTCAACTACCTACTTTTATTATCGCCCTCAACACAGAAAAACTTTGATGGCAAACAATGGATTAAGAATGACATTATTTCGGATAAAACATCTATCAATAAAGGCAAAATTTGAGTAAAGAGCGAGTTTGCAAACAATGGTAAATCAATTAGTTATAAAGTCTTGTAAGAAAAGGTGCTTGTTTGGATTTCAAAAGAGCGTTATTTAGACTTCAAAAGAGCATCTATTGCTCGATGAACAGGCGTCTTTATGAAACCAAAAGAGCATGTGTTAGCTTAGAACTGCATAAAAAGAGTTTATAAACGTTGATTGGTATGGGGATAAGTTGTTTGTAGAAGATGAAAGACGTGGTGTTAACTTGTCTTTTCTGCATCTTTATTTTGTGCTTTACTCTTTTTTGTGAGACCGCCTAACTTCGGATAATCATATCGTATAAGGATATAAGATTTTATTCTGTTTCCAACCTATGCTTTTAACGAAAGAACTCTTAAGAAGGAACTCTTAGCCAAAGACAGCAGGGAGGACAATGAAGAAAAACGACAGCTTGCCTTGATGGAAAAGAGCTATCAGATGGCAGCGAAGTATCTCCCTAAAGCATCAACTCCACCTACCTTCAATAATGGTCTGACGGCAGGAAAGGAGAAGTCGGAAGGGGCAGCAGGTGGCTCTGAAGCCGCTAAAGGCAAGACCATGCAGAATGAGAAGCCTGCAATGGAAGTTCTGCCAGAGCGTAGGCAGATAGTTTCTTCACTTGATCAGCCTATGAGCGATGTGTACTTTATGGAGGAATACGGCAAGAAGGCTCGCAACTTGGGTTTCCATTCGCTTACCAGCAGTTCTCCTTCTTTGTTGCGCAATACACTGAAAGTTGTAGTGGACAGGACTACTGTTCTCAAGGAGGGCGACAATGTGGTCCTTCGTCTGCTGGAAACTGCTAAGGTACAGGGGCTGCACATTCCACGACAGAGCCGACTCATAGCCGTCGCTAAGATAGAAGGTAATCGTATGCACCTGCTTATCAAAAGCATTGAGGTGGGCGGGCATATCATAGCCGTCAAGCTCTCGGCATACGACATGGACGGACAGGAGGGTGTGTATATACCAGGCTCGGAGGACATCAATGCGCTTGAGAAGTCGGGGCGAACATCGGTGGTTCAATGGGAACATCCTTTACCTTCGCTTCCTCTGCCAAGGACCAGATTATCTCCGAGGCTGCCCGAGGGGTGATGCAGGGTGCAAGTCAGCTGCTTCAGAAGAAACTTCGCACCATCAAGGTAACGCTCAAGGGTGGCTACCGCCTTTTCTTGGTTCAGTCCAAATAAAACAATCAAAAATGATAAGTAAAAAATAACATCAAATCAAAAGGAACAATGAAGAAAATTATTTTATCAATGGCTATGCTTGCCATGGTGGGAGCAACAGCCACAGCACAGGAAAACAATGATGGTCTGACACCAAGCCGTCCGCTTACTTCGGGAGAGCTTTTTCAAGGTATGAGCCGTGCTATACCAACGGGGCGTGTCGTACTGCCTTATGGTCTTGACGTTACCTTTGACAAGACCGTGCATCTTATCTTCCCTTCTGCCATCCGATATGTAGACTTGGGTTCGCAGAACATCATCGCAGGGAAGGCAGAGGATGCCGAGAATGTACTGCGTGTAAAGGCTTCAGTGAAGGACTTTGAGACGGAAACCAATATGAGTGTCATTTGCGACGACGGCTCTTTCTATGCTTTCAATGTAAAGTATGCTGATGAGCCAGAGAGGCTCAGTAGGAAAAAGGTGGGGATTATGCATATAGTTTTTTGATTCTAAACAAAAAGAAACTTTTGTCTCTGACTCCTCTCAGATTGGTTCTGAATAATTTTATTTTTGAGTTGAAAGATTCTGCTGCTGCATTTGATGCTCTATTGTTGTAGAAATTAAGGATATCATCATAATGCTCATAGAATGTAGCTGCAATAACATTGAAAGAATCAAAGCCTGCCTCTTCCACCTTATTGTACCATTTAGCCATTGATAACCTTGCTGCATTTTTGATGGTATTCTTGGCAAAAATCATTCTTAAGGAATGACACAGACCATAGGCCGTCTGAAGCTTAGGATAAAGTTCGAAGAGAATCTTAGCTCTCTGTTTCTGTGAATCTGTCCATTTCTCGGAAGACTTGAACAGAAGATATCTACTCCTAGCTAGCAGTTCCTTCTTCGTATCTCCATTCTCAAAGGTGCGAGGTTGATACTTCTTTCCTATAAGTTTGGCTTCCTGCATTTCATCATTTGCCTCCTGTATGGCTCTCCAACGATAGTCTATCCTCATCTGCTGTACAGCATCACAGGCAAGCTTTTGAACATGAAACCTATCAATGACTCGTTTGGCTTTAGGGAAGCTATGGCGTACTATCTTACGCATACTGTCTGACAAGTCTAGTGTTACCTCCTCGACCTTTTCACGCTTTTGTTCATCTATCCTATCGAGGGCCTCACATATCTTCTCAGACTTTGTTCCAGCAACCACTGCTACAAGGCAGCCCTTCTTGCCATGTCTATCCCTATTAGTTACTATCGTATAAAGTTCTCCATTGGAGAGAGCGGTCTCATCTATGGCAAGATGTGAACCAATATTATCAGGAAACAGAAGCCAGTCCTCAGCGTGATCTAGCTGATTCCAATCCCTATAGCCGCTAAGAGCACCTCCTTATATTGTTTCTCAAACTGATGTCCATCGATATGATAAAATTCCTCAAGCGTACGGCAGGTCACTGGGGATGTCTCCATACGTTTCTTTTAAAAAAGCTCCGAACTCTTTGGAATAACGAGTGCCGGAGGCTGTAATATCAATCTGTAAAGGAAGAGAGAAACTCTTGCCTGTACGCGTATCTAACCAACGACGACGGCGAAGAACAAGAATAACTTTATGGTCACGAATAGGGAAGTCGGTAACCTCAACGGCGTCCATAAAGCCTTTAGACTCAAAATGAAGGTCATCGGAAAGTTCTTTCTCCATCTTCTCATCAAGATGGATACGCAATAATGAAGGACTAGGTTCTATTTTAACTACAGAGAAGTATTCCAATACATTCTTAGGGAGAACCAACGATGCTAAATGATATAGATAAGTATCTTCCATAATGCAAAGGAAAGAAAAAGATATCAAATAAAGAAAATTCCCCATCTTTTTCCTACTGAGCCGTAGTAATTGATGACAGTCTTATTCTAGTAGCTCTGAATGATACGTAAGAATAGAATCCCTGACATCGTGCCGCAATAAATCATACAAGAATACCGAGAAACTTTTCGGGTGTAATAAAGGGTGTAAATCACGTAATTCGTTGATTTACACCCTGTTTGCGGAGAGAGAGGTTTGTGAACCAAACTCTCGTATCTCGTTGTATATAAACTTTCTATATGTTTTGACAAATCATCAGTGTAGCATTTTTGTAGCAGTATTCTGACTGCTTAATGACTACCATTCTGACTACCTATTGAAAGCTCAACCGCTCTCTTTTCTTGGGTACAAAGGTATATAAAATTGTACTGACCTCCAAATCTTTGTACCATAAATATTTAGAGATTTTACTGCTACATATTCCAGTGCAAGGTGCAAGCCCTTATATATAAAGGGTCTTGCACCTTGCACTGGAGGACTTGTGTATGATTGTCTGATATCGGTTGACCTTTTATAGCTTTATCACTAATAAAAGGTGAATTATGTTATTATTTATTTCTATATAAGTTTACTATATTTATCTTATGAGTGATATAGAAACCCTTTGCATCCGCCACCAAACAAAAAAATGCATCTGGTGCATGACGACTTGCAGAGGGTACATAAACTTGCGTGTGACGGGTTGCTCGTGCCAAGATGTTTCTATAACTTTATGTTTATGAAAGAGTTACTGGAATTTCTTCGAAATGAGAGATTGAACAAACATCTAAAACAGGCGTATCTAGCTGAGAGGTTGGGAGTTGATGAAAGCACAATATCCCGATGGGAGTCTGGTCAGATTACAATGGATTTTCTCCAAATAGTAAACTATGCGACTGTTTTGGAGATAAATGTTTACGAGATGTTTGCATATCTCGCAAGCAATGGACAAGATCTTCCCATACCTATTGCAGAAGTACACGTTGAGGTGTATACAAAAGAAGCCTACAACTCTCTTATGCAATACCTTGCGAATTCTGGGATGGATATAACAATTAAAAGCACCAAGTTGAAAAGATGGAATTAATCGCAGTAGAAAGCCAAGCCTATCAAGAACTGATAGACAAGCTCAATCGTATTGAGCAGTATGTTGAGCGCACCTCCCGTCTTATTCAAGACATTGACGACGAGCTGGAGATGACCACGAAAGACCTTATCGGGACTCTGAATGTTTCAGAGCCCACCCTTTACCGCTGGCGCAAGAAGCAGCTAGTGCGTTACCGCTACACGGAGGGTGGCGATGTGCGCTACTTCTTCAAGTCTATCGTGATAGCCACGAAATGTAACCGACTCCGCATATCAGGTATGAGAAACGATGAGGTTCTTGGGCGGCTCAACTGTTTCAAGGACAATCTCATCATGAGTTCATGTCTTAATCCTAAAAAACGACAATTATGATAGAAAAGGAACAGATTCTTTTGCTTACACAAGGAGGTTTGAATGTGTTTTCACATTTCCTTGGCTTTGAGGTAAACCTTCATCGCAACTTCCGAAGCCCTTTCTATGACGATAGGCGGGCTTCCTGCCATATCTACTACGACAGGAAAACTTCTTCTTACAAATTCTATGATCATGGAGATACCACCTATTCTGGGGATTGCTTCTGGTTTGTGGCAACCCTCCGTAATTTGAACCTGAAAACAAGTTTTCCCGAAGTATTGGAAACGATAGTACAAGAACTTGGATTGTATTCTTTATGTGATGGTGAAAAGCATAGCAGCCATATCACGTCAGCATATAAAAAAACTATTGTTCCCACTCCTAAGGCTGATATGAACAAGTGTACGGAAGAACGTCCATATAGTTTTGAGATACAGCCATTTGACGATGGTCTGCTGAACTATTGGGCACATTATGGCATCCATGAGGATACACTCCGTCGCTTTCGTGTACGGAGTCTTAAACGCTATGAAAGTGTATCTGCTGAAGGCAAGAAGTTTGAACTTTATAGCTCACCTACGGAACCTATGTTTGCCTATATCGGAAACGGCTATGTAAAGATATACCGACCTCACAGTCCAAAAATCCGCTTTCTTTATGGTGGACGGATGCCTGCCACGTATTGCTTTCGGAATGGAGCAGATTCCTGCCAAAGGAGATATGCTTTTTCATTACAGGTGGAGAAAAAGATGTACTCTCATTGTATGCACACGGCTTCAATGCAATTTGTTTCAACAGTGAAACCGCACAGATACCGACAAGTATCATTGAGAGCCTTCAGCTTCGTTTTAGGCATATAATACTCTTATATGATGCGGATGAAACAGGTGTACGGGAGGCACATAAACAGTCTGAACATCTGGTGGAATACAAGGTCTTGAACCTTTCACTTCCGCTAAGTGGTACGAAGTCTGAAAAAGACATTTCTGATTTCTTTGCCTTAGGCAACGGGGGCAAAGGAACTGAAAAGAACTGCTTGCCAAGATGTTCTCAGATCTATATAGCCAAACCATGATGATGTTACGTTCCTGTGAGATTGATTATGAGAATCCACCGGACATTTCCAAATCAGTAGTAGCAGTAAACGGTGTGCCACTCGGCACACAGGATAACCTGTTCTGCATTACCGGAGGTGAGGGTACGGGCAAGAGCAACTATGTGGGTGCCATCCTTGCCGGAGCGTTGGGAGAAAAACGATTGCCGATAGAAAAGACCTTGGGATTGGAGATTACCGCCAATCCCAAAGGCTTGGCGGTCCTACACTATGACACGGAACAGTCGAGGCACAGTTGCACAAGAACTTGGGTAAGACACTGCGTAAGGGCTTCTTTGACGGCAGTACCTGAGTTTTGCCATTCCCTGTACCTTGCCTCTATGTCCCGTAAGGACAGGCTGAAACTTATCCGTGAGAGTATGGATTTGTTTCATCACAGGCATGGAGGTATCCATCTTGTGGTGATTGACGGAATAGCCGACTTGATACGTTCTGCCAACGATGAAACGGAAAGTATTGCCATTGTGGACGAGCTTTATCGCTTGGCAGGGATTTATAATACCTGTATCATTTGCGTGCTACACTTCGTACCGAATGGTATTAAACTCCGTGGGCATATCGGCTCAGAATTGCAGCGCAAAGCAGCAGGGAATTCTTTCCATGAGAAAGACGATAATCCCGAATACTCGGTCGTAAAAAGCATTGAAAGTCCGTGACGGAAGTCCGTTGGACGTACCGATGATGCTTTTCGGCTGGGATAAGGCTGAGGACATGCACGTCTATCGTGGCGAGAAATCTAAAGAGGACAAGGAAAAGCGCAAGACTGATGAACTCATTGCCGTTGTCAAAGAAGCCTTCCGAAATTCTTTCAAGCTCACTTACCAAGAACTTTGTGAGGTTCTGATGCGCGAAATGGAAATCAAGGACAGAACTGCAAAAGAAATACATCGCCTATATGAAAGAACAACGTATCTTGGCACAAGATACCAATGGTAACTATCAAAAAGGAGAACTATGCCGTACATAGATTATGAAACCGAAGACACTTGGCAAAAACGCCTGTTTGACAAGCTAATAAGCGTCGAGGACAAACTCGACCGCCTGCTGATTCTGCAAGAGCAATCTGTTGATACAACTGTCCATCCACCCTGAAACCGGAATATCTGGATATCATAGATGTATCCAAGATACTCAAAGTAGAACAAAAGACCATCTATAATTGGGTGTGGGCAGGAAAAATTCCCTATCTCAAAGCCAATGGCAGGTTACTTTTCCTTCGAGAAGAGATAGATGAAATGGTACGGAAGCGAGAAGGTTGGTAGAAGTTAGTTCTATACAAGTATGTTGGAAATGTTCATGTTTTATTTCATCCTCTTTTTCCTCACTATGGTTGAAATATTATCCTGCAAGTCAACTATTAGTTTACTTTCGGGAAAATAATTCAACCAATCGACTGTAATTAGTAAAGTCTTTTGTACCTTTGCGGTTGGTTTTAATTACAGCAAGTAAACTATGAGTGTACTAAAAGGAAAAAAAATAAACCAAATGCTTCAATCCGGGCAAAAGAACGGATTGCTGTTTGCGACATGGCTTGTAGAGCATGGCTATTCCAGGCAGTTGTTGAGCAGATATCGTTCTTCCGGTTGGTTATCCTCTCTATGTAAGGGAGTCATGTACCGCACAGGCGACACACTGTCCGCTTTTGGTGCTTTGCAGTCCTTTAACGAACAAGTAGGAAAGAGTTTTCGTGTTGCAGCGCATTCTGCTTTGGAGCTTTGGGGCTTTAACCATTATGTTCCTATGGGCAAACCCCTGTTAATGGTATCAACGGCAAGTGATAAAATGCCACAATGGATGAAGCATGACATTTTTCGACCGTGAATTTAAGTTTTTCAAGACAGAGTGTTTATCAGTGCACAGATAACAACTTTAACATACTTGGACTGGAGGCTGCTTATATCCTCCCTGAGCAGGCCTTTATGGAATGTCTGCTGTTAACACCACGCCAATATAACTATATGGATTTATTTTATATAATGGAACAGTTGACTACTCTGCGTCCGAATGTCGTCCAATCGTTATTGGAATCCACAAAACATTACAAAATGAAGAGGCTGTTTCTATATATGGCTGAGAAAGCGGGGCATTATTGGTATGAAGATTTAGACCTTACAAAAATAGATTTGGGGACACATAAACTTCAACTCGTCAAATCTGGTATATATATCAGCAAATATAAGATGATTGTACCAAAAGAATTAAACGATTATGAATGATCAACAATATAAAAAACAGGTGGCATTGTTACTACGCATTATGCCTTTGGTTTACAAGATAACGGACTTTGCTGTTCATGGAGGTACGGCTATTAACCTGTTCCACCAGAATATGCCGCGTTACTCGGTTGATATTGACCTTACCTATATTCCGATAGAGCCACGCACGGCGAGTTTGGAAAAGATAAATCAACATCTCGGAAAACTGAAAACAAGTATAGAACGTGCCATTCCCGGAATACATGTGGAACATAAATCCGAAGTATGGAAATTGCTGTGCACACATGATGGCGCTACGGTGAAAATAGAGGTAAATGGTACAAAACGGGGCATACTTGGAGAGGTTGAAATTATGGAACTCTGTCCGAAAGCGAAGGAAGAGTTTCAAGCCAGCTGTAAGGCACGTATAGTTCCTTATTCTCAACTTTATGGGGGGAAGATTACAGCTGCCCTCAGCCGCCAGCACCCACGTGACATGTTTGACTGCAAATACATGAAAGACCAAACACTTGAAGATGTAAAAGACGGGCTTATCTTATGTTTATTGGGAAGCGACAAGCCTATCGTAGAATCTCTGTCTCCTAATAGCATAAACCAAGAGGAGGCACTTGAAAACCAATTCAAGGGAATGTCAGATATTCCATTTACATATACAGACTATGAGCAGGCTCGTAAATCCATTATTAAAAAGGTAAATGACTGCCTTACAAATACAGACAAGGAATTCCTCGTTTCCTTTGAGGAGGGAACACCACAGTGGGAGAAATGTTGCGCAGGTGATTTAAGCCAATATCCATCTGTACAATGGAAATTACTGAATATAGGTAAACTTAAGAAACAGACTCCCGATAAGCACAAAGAAGGAATAGATAAGCTAAAAGGTTATTTTGCAGGCATAATGATAAAGTCAGGCATCAATACGGATGTCTGACTTTATTTAGCCCTCGGCATGTGTTTAGTGTCTCCACTTGGGTCTGAAACTCTGTAACCGGCTATTCTCTTCTTTATTTTGGATAGGGTTATTCTCATTTTTTATTTTGGCAGAGTAGTTGTTGTTGGATAAATCTTTTCTTTGCTTTATTTCCTCTTTTTCTTCCTTTTCTTCATCTGGTGGAGTAAGTGTAAGTGCAATCTTTCTGTCCAGCTCCGCAGCTTCACTTTTAAGTGAGCGAAGCTCGTCCTCTTTTTTCCACGAGCTGTTTGCAATAGTAATGTAAACCTCCTTACCAGCTGCTACTTTTTCCATTTCCTTCTCATGCGACTCTATTACCTTTGGAATACGCTCCAAGGCATTAATGAAGTTCTGACACGCAAGTTTCGGGTCAGTTGCCAACTTACCGTTATTATAGGTATAGTAGATACTCTCCTGCCCTTTCACAAAGAAGCGGTTCACCGAACAATCGAACAAGTCCTTGGAAGTACTCTCTGTCTTGACCATAATGGAGAAACCATAGATTTCGCCAATTTTGTTGTACTCTCCTTTGGTGCGAGCTTTTTCGTCTATTTCCTGTAAACGTGCAGCAATAGTCTTGATGTCAGTACAGTCTTCCACACCTTTGATTGTCAGTTTATTTATAGGTGTACCTTCATCATCACGCTCCACACGCTTCTCTAAGAGAGCTAAATCAGACTGTGCCTCCTTGATTTTATCCGTATGGAAGGACACGGAGCTGTCAATCTCTGCCAATTTGCCCGTTGCGGCATCACGCTCACGGAGAAAGTTCTTACGTTCTGATTCCAAGGTGGTAATCTTCTTATCCAATCTTGCTTTCTCTAAAAGGTCGGTATTACCTGAAAGTACTGCTACGTATTCTGAAAAGTTCATGCCGCTGTCCTCATCCATCGACCCTTCATCAATGGTACGACTACCAAGCGTGTTCGTCTTCAGCTGGTTGATGAAAAGCTGCTTGTTATGCAGCAGGTTAAACTTGTAGCTATCCAAGGAACGTTCCACGGCATAGATAATCACATCAACTTTGTTGTCCGCAAATTCCTTGGCGATAAGGTTTCCCTTGCGCACGGCTCGTCCGTTGCGCTGCTCCAAATCGAAGGTCGCCAAGGCGTGTCAAATGGTGGATGGCTACCGCACGTTTGTTGCGCATTTACACCTGTGCCCAACATGGATGTAGAACCGAAAATAATGCGAATATCACCACGGTTCATGGCATCTACCATCGCTTTTTTTGCCTTCTCGTTCTTACACTCTTGGATAAAGCGTATTTCGTAGGAAGGGATATGATAGTCCTCTACCAACTTACGCTTTATCTCAGAATAGACGTTCCATTCGTCAGGCTTGTAAGTCCCCAAATCAGAGAAAACAAACTGCGTTCCTTTTTGTGTATCGTACTTTTGATAATAGTCATTGAGCATCTTGGCACAGTGACTTGCCTTGTTGTCGATATGATCTGAGTAAGCATTTTCATCAATCATGCGTAAATCTAAGCTCATCTTGCGGGCGTAGTCTGTTGCAATCAGCATCTTTGCTCTTTCCTCGCTCTCACTCAGAGGTGAACGTCCTAAGATTGTGGCATCGCCACTCTTGGCAAACTCCATCAGTTTGCCGATAAAAACTTCCTGCTCGGGTGTCGGTGGTATGTTGTGCAGTATCTCATTCTTCTCTGGTCTGTCGATACCGATGTCCTTGGCAGTGCGAAAATCGCAAATCTCCGCATAAAAGTAATGGGGGTGAATGTAATCGACTGATTACTAATAAAAAGCAGAATATATAATCTGATAAGGTGAACGACTAAGAAACGAGCGAGTTTCTTTCCCTTTCTTTATTCTGCAAAGTCTCAAAGAACTCTCTGTTTGATGTTGCAAAGATAGCGATATAATTCATATAAGCAAAGTATTTACGTTGTTTTTTCAATGAAAATCAACCTTAGACATTTCTAATTCTATAAAATCGCCATTTTAAGGTATTGCATATATCTATGAACAATGGTAATTTTGCAAAATGATAATCAAAAAGAATTCTTTTTAATCTTCATCATTCTACTTCTGCTGTTTCCCACTGCTAATGCTACTATTTTTGAATTTAGTTGTGGGTGATACTATATACCCTACTCGAAAAACATGTTTCTTCATTACATAAAACGATAGAACTCGATGAAGTTCAAGTTATTGGACAGCGGAAATTGTTTTTCCATAAGAAAAAAAGACACCACGTTTATCAATACTGATTGCCTTCGAGTAAGGAAAGGTGCTAACTTGGAAGACTTAATCAGGAATATTCCGGGCATGGAATACGACAAGGCGAACAGGCAACTATCATTCAAAGGAAAGCCATTGAACGGCGTAAACATCAATGGCGAGACCTTTATGGGCAACGACATTATCGCAGCGTTGGAGAATATGCCAACCGATGCAGTGGAACTACTGAAACTGTATGACATGCTCAGCGCATTGGAGAAAAATGACGGGAGTAGATGATGGTGCAAACAATTATGTGCTGGACATCAAGACCAAATCTACCTACAATGGCAGCCTGACAGGAACACTAACGGCTGAACACGGCAATCGCGACAGACGCAGGGATGAGGTACAGGGCAATCTATTCAATGCCGATGGCGAAAAACACCTCGCTGACTTTGCGCTCTGACAATCTTAGTAATATGAACATTGGAAACAATTTCCAAAACATATTGTCAGGGCAATATCGTGAAGAAATTTGGTAAGAAAATTACGCTCAATGCAAAGTCTCTCACTCAATGCCTTCCACAATGGAAGCGAGAATCATGACTATGATGAGCAATATCTTTCATCGGGAACAAAATATCGGGAATCAATGCTGCTTTCCTTGAGCAAGAATCACAGTAATGCCGCAAACATAAATCTGCAGTATAACATAGACAAAAAGACTTTTGCTGAATATAAGTGCAAATGGAAACTTCGGACGGTCAGACAACCTGACTGACAACACAACATACCTATATGAGCGCAATACGGCTGCGGACACGCTGACCTCAGGGAACGCTGCGAAATAACACAAAAAAAGCAATGGAAAGAATTACCATGTATCTGCCGACCTCACACGGCGGATTGGCAAAGGCTGGGGCATCATTTACCGTGAAGGCGACACTTGGCGGTAACTCGAATGAAACTAATAATACCAGCCTTTCACTGACGAAATTCCACCACCTGCGCAACGCTGTGGGCGGAGATTCACTACTGTTGCGCAATCTTTTGCCAACAACTGCCCACCCTGCGCAACGAAAGCAGAATATCATTGCAATATACCCATCCTTTTTGGCAAACAGTTGAAATTGCAGACAGGGGTACGGACTGCATCACGAAGAGGATAGAAACACAAGCAACACTTACGACTATACTATACCGAATAGACCATACATAGATAGCCTAAGTTGTGAGAACACACTATCTATATGTGGGCAGGGAACTCACCCTGAGAATGGATTATAAGGGTAAGCAATGGAAGATAAATAGTGGCATTGATGTAGAATGGCAACGCAGGAATATCTGCCGGCAACACAATTCGGAAACAGTGGACTATACAGTCAAGGCTACGGAATACAAGCCCAAGTTCGGCGCAAAGTGGAACAACGGAAAAATAGAAGTTGAACTGCGTTATAACGGAAACACACAACAGCCTTCCATACAGGCTTTGCTGACACTTGATGACAAGAGCAACCCGCTGTCCGTGAAGATAGGGCAATCCTGCAGTTGAAGCCAGCCTATCAACAACAACTGTCCATCAGATTAAATGAGAGAAAATATGGTATTACCTTTATGGGCAATTACCACAACTCGTTCAATGATTTTGCAGAGGAAGTAACGTATGACTCAAATACTGGCGCACGGACATACAGAACTGTCAATATCAACGGAAATTATTCTGTGGACGGGATGCTGCAATGGCAGAAACAAGTGAAGCGTCTGATGCTCTCTGGTACTATGAGAACTTCTTTTTAAAAAAACCACGTCTATCTCTTTTCACGAACAAACGTACGGTAATGCTTTGAAGAGCAAGACACATACAACGGGTAATGAGGTTAGCCTACGATTGAACTACCAGCCGAAATGGGGGAATATTGACCTACACGCCAGTTGGCAACTCTACCGTTCCAACAACTTACTGACAAACACCCATGTAAATACCATTGACTACGACTGTGGCATCAGCGGCACAGTAGAACTTCCCCACGACATTGAAATATGGGGCGATGCAAATTGTCATCTGCGCCGAGGAACCTATTCAACCACAGATGATGACCAGTGGCTATTGAACGTGGGAGCATCGTGGCGTTTTCTCAGGAAGAAACAAGCCACGCTCTCATTCAAATGGAACGACATTCTGAATAGGCGAAGGGGACCTCAACCGTTCCGTTTCAGGTTACGGGTATCACGAGAGTTTCCGACCGCAGATACATAGTTATGCCCTCGTATCGCTGCGATACCGTTTTAGCCTTACCAAAAGTAAAACAGATAAAAATTCTCACAAACAGCAAAATCCTAATAAATAAGGATTGCAAAAAAATAAAAAAATAAAAATCATAAGAAATAGGTATTGTGAAATCCAAACAAAGGCTCCTACCTTTTGCAACTCAAAAACAATTAATTTATTATCGAAAATGAAAAATAGTAAAGAATTTAACATTACCAGTATTGGTATTCCTTGTGATGGGACTTGCCTCATGTAGCAGTGATGATAATACAGTTCATTACAGCACAAACTCCCTTAAAAAAATACAGAATTGATGACTGTGTTGAAATCGAAAGGTTATCAGTTCGACAAAGACGGTAAGTTGGAACTCAACGATTTGGCCAACAATACCACATCGCTTGACCTTAGCGGTACAAACCTGAAGGATCTCAGCGGTCTTGATATTCTTCCAAACCTAAAAGATGTAAAAACTCTCCAATAACGGGTATGGACCTGTTTTTCGACTTCGCTCAGCTGCCAGCACAAATTACCGGTGTAGATTTGACGGGCAACGACATTTATGACTTTGAAGGACTGGTGAATGTAAAGACGGAAGAGAATGGTGATGAAACCGTAACACAGTTGCACAAAAATCACAAAATTGTACTTGCCACAGACAGCAAAGTTCAACATCAAAGACCTTGTGCGTTTCTATCGAGAGAAGAAGGCAGAGATTGAGTCTGGAAGTATAGACGTGAAGATGGAAACAGCAAAAGGCGACTTGCAGAAATACAATACCATTCGCGAGATACCTGATGAGAATATAAGGGCTAATTTCAAAAAAATATTTTTTTCCAGCATCTTTGATGAAGACGATATTCATATTGACATCAGCAAGCGGTTAAGCAACAAAAGATAGGGTCGAATGCCTGTGTATTTAATAAGTGGTATGGAGTAGCCACTGCTGAAACACTGGAAGGGGTACAATATATTGTGAACAATCCTTATTGGGACGGCAAACTTCTTACTGTAAACCTGACAAACAAAGCGAAACTCCCATACCTGAGACCCTGTAGCGGTCTCATGACCTTGTCATTGACAGACGTGGATGCCTCTGAAGGCATCAATCTTGAGGATGCTACAAACATGACAGGTCTCCTATGGGTAAAGGTTAGCGGTATTAGCGAAATAGATTTAAGCCATAGTACCCTGTTTGGTCAGAGAGCGATTGAGCAGGAACAGGATGGTCCCGGTGGTTCCTCACTTGTTTTTGTAGAATGCCCGGATTTGAAAAAGATAGCTTTACCGGAAAAAAGCGGATTGCGATCTTATATGATAACATTTGCGAATATGAAGAGTTTAGAACAGGTAGATTTGTCCAAATTTAAGATGATATCCAATTTGGAACTTGGTGGTTTATCTGCGAATTGTCGTGTTACCTATCCGGAATTGACGGAATTTCATACCTACGATAAAAAAACCTCTTTTGCGTGTACGCAAGACGTGTTTGACAGACAGGAAACAAAAGACTTTATCAAGAAGTATCTCAAGGTCTTGACCAGTGGTGGTGGCTACATAGATGGAGTTGAATGGTCATCACTAATTAATAATTAACAAAACATAAACAACCATAACAAGGCGACATGCGATTCATAACAGTAAAATGTATCCTTTGCCTCTTGGCAGTGTTCTCATTGGGTTTATCTTCCTGTAACAGTGATGACAATTTGGAACAAAAAGCCCCCGCTCAGGAATACCTAAAAGAGGCAAAGGATATTTTGTCAGGAGATATTGTCCTTTCCACAAAAGCGACAATGAACACGGTCGATAAGACCCTCCTGCCCCAAGGATGTCCTACTAAATTTAATTTCAATTGGGAGAAGGACAGTCTTCGTCTGACGCTCGATAGGCTTTACCATAGGCAAGATGCCATTGATTGTGTATTTCTCATGCAAATGTAAGTTTATGCAACTCAACTCTTGGGAAAAAGACGAATATAAAGGGGATGGCTGGATAAAGTTTAAGGGTAAGGACGGTAGCGTTACGGGAAATCCTAAAGATGATTCCGGAGTACAGCAAGGAAGTGGCGCAGGTGTAGAAGGCTATCTGAATGTGAAAACAAACCAGATTACATTCATAGTTGATTACAACATGATGAACGTACGTTCCGAGTGTTTCTTGCAGACCATCGACAAGAACCGTATCAACAATTACGAAGCCGAGTTTGCCCAATACGAGAAGGACTTGGCAGCCTATAAGAAGGAACACGGATTGTAATACGTTACAAATATGACAATAAAGGAAGTGAGGGGCTGTGAGTGCTTTCACTTCCTTTTTCAATAATAAAAAGAAACGATGCAGAAGAAAGGATTCTTATTCTTACTCCTTTGCCTGCTTTTGGCGATAAGCGCACAGGCACAGCGCAGGGTAAGGATAACCATACTTGAGAAAGATACGCAGCAACCTTTGGTAGGGGCTACTGTGCAATATGCCACGAGCAAAGAGATGTTGGATGTTAAGAATACCATTACCGACATTGAAGGCAAGGTGATATTAAGTATAGAAAAGGGAAAGGAACTATACTATAATGTCCATGCAACGGGCTTCGTCCCCGTAAAAGGAAGTGTGCCGCCACAGGAAAACAACATAAAGATTGTTATGCGCGAAGACGTGCTGCACCTGAACGATGTCGTTGTAACAGGTTCACGAACAGAGCGCCCCGTAAAACTTTCGCCCATTACCACACAGGTATTGGGCGGAAAGGCACTCGTTGATGCAGGGTACAGCGACCTACAACATGCCCTGCAACAAGAGACACCAGGACTCAACATTCAGAAAGTGGGTTTCGGCAACGAAATCTCGATGCAGGGACTCGACGCGCGCCACGTTCTCTTTCTGCAAGACGGTGAACGAATGACGGGCGATATGGCAGGCAACCTCGACTACGAACGCTTTAATCTGCACGCCATCGACCGTGTGGAGATTGTAAAGGGTGCCAGCAGTACTCTGTATGGCAGTCGTGCTTCGGGTGCGGTCATCAATCTTATTTCTAAAAAAGCGACCAAACCATTGGATATTCAGGCAGGTATGCGCTGGGCACAGATGAACGAGCGCAACTACAAGACACCGTCTCCAAAAGATTTTCTATATATGTTTGAGAAGAACAGCGACCGCCCTAACCTGCAAGCATGGCTTTCGGCAGGAGTGAAGCACAAGGCTTTCACCTCACAAACCGACGTATGGTATAGTGAGAGCGATGCCTTTTATCTGTATCAGGCGGAGAACGACAGCAAGACCTACACAAAGGAGGCTAACCCATTCCTCCCTCACGACATCACGCTAAACGGCACTGCCGTCCGTTCACCAATGGGTATTGAGGGAACGGAGCATATCTCGGCAGCGCAGAAGTTCTATTACGAGCCTAACAGAAACCTGTCGGTACAGGTGTATGGTTCGATGTTCTTCATGAACTCATACGACCTGATACAAGACATGACCTTCTCGCAGAGTCGCGACTTCATGGCAGGCGTTAAGGCGAAATATAATGTAAAAGACTGGTTTACCGTAAACCTTAGCATACACAACGATTTCTACGACCGTTTCAAACGGCACGAGCGTATCGATGAACGCAAGAAGGTGTACAAGAGTAAAATATTCGAGCCACGTCTCACACTGACAAGTACCTACTTTAGCGGACACAGCATCATACTTGGAGTGGAACATACTTCGGATGAACTCACCAGCGACCGATTTGTAAACCGTAAGATGACCACTCGGGCACTGCACGAGACGGAATACTTCCTGCAAGATGAATGGACGGCAAACAAGCATTGGATGCTGTCGACAGGCGTGCGCACTAACTTCTCGAAGGCGTTCGGATTTATGTATATGCCAAAGATTGCAGTTAAATATTCGCCTGATGAGCATTGGGCAATACGTGCCAACTACTCCATGGGCTATCGTGCGCCCAGCATCAAGGAACTGTTCTTCAACTGGGATCATCTCGGAATGTTCCAGATAAGGGGTAGCGAAGACCTGAAGCCAGAGAAGAACCATTATTTCTCTTTGGGAGCAGAATACACCCATAATGGTTTCTTCATGAATGTAAATGCTTACATTAATAAGTTCCGTAACAAGATAGAGGGCGTATGGCATATTTACGATATGCAGTACAATTTCGAATACACCAATCTCAGCAGTCAGCGTCTGTACGGAATCGAGGCTATCCTGAAGTGGCATTTCCTCGACCACTTTACCCTGAACGGAACTTACAGCTATGTAAACGTGAGCAAGCAGGATGGCATACAAGTGAATACCACGTCGCCACATGCTGCCACGGCAAGCATCGACTATGTATATAACAAGCCTAACTACCGCTTGAAAACCATCTTCAGTGCATCGCTCATGGGCGAGAAAAACTTTGATGTGCAAGATCGTGTGTGGGTGGAAGAACATCATAAGAGCTACGATGCCTATTTCCGCTGCACGCTGCCTACCTATGCACTCTGTAACTTGGCAGTGGTGCAGACATTCTACAACAAAGTGAAAGTTACGCTCGGAGTAGATAACATCTTCAACTATGTGCCCCACACCTTGGGGTCGGGCATCACTATGTTCAATGTTCCTGCCACCAGCGGTGCAAAGGGATATGTGCAAGTGGAGTTTCTTGTTGATGACATTGTAAAAATCATTAAAAAAAGAAAGAAATGAGAAAAATACATATTCATACTTTTTCGCTTTAACGACAGCATTGTCCTCGTGCGTGAGTTACGATGCGGAGGAGTTTACGGGCAAAAACGCTGCCAAGAGTTACGGGATACACCACTGGCATTACCAACGATTGGCTGTACATCAATTTGCGCACAGGAAAAATATTCAACCTTGACAAGCCCAATGGCGACATTAAAGAGGGCGAACAGCGGGAACGTACCGACTGGGACATTGCCTTTTGCGGCTACCGTATGCGAACGAATAGCGGAACATCGGGTAATGGAAAAGGCGGAGCCGCCGACTTAGGATACGGCAGTTACGACACTTGGAAAACGGTGGCGCAATTGCCAACCAATTTACAATGGGTGGTGGATGACCATTCGGTATATATCACCATGTCGCAAAACGACTGGAACAAGTATCTCATCGCCAATAAACTCGACTTTGAACAGAATCCTTGGTTCGATCCCAATCGCGGTCCTGCATCGACACAGACAGATGCTAACCCCATATTGGCAAAAGCGATGACCTTCACAGGTCCGCCACCTGTATATGCACCCTCGTTCCATACATACGTGGTACGCACTGCCGACGGAGAGCGATATTTCAAATTACAGATCATCAGTTGGTACAAAGCCGATGTCGAAATAGGCGACACGGGCGGACAGATGAGCTATTATTGTGATGAACTCCGGTAGGTTTTAGGAAGTGTATTACCAATCAACGAAAAGTGCATTATGAAACTTCAAAAAGTGCATTATCAATCAGACAGGAGTTAATGAGCAATCCCGAGAAAGTCAATAGGCAACAGAAAAATAGCTAATGAACATCCTTCAAAAAGCTCACGACCAATTTTGAAAAAGCTAATTACCAATCTGAGAAAAGCTAATGAGCTTTTTGCACTATCTTCTTATCTGTTGGCAAATAACAGATTGACTAAAACGAAAGAAAAGAATGAAAAATAAACAAAAATACTATCCAAGGCAAACTCTTATAGCCTTTCTGTTAGTTCTCTTCGCCATGCCATTGGGACACGCACTGATGATACTCATGGAAAAATTCATGGGCGAGGGAGCCATGCACATCGCTGGTTTTATGATGGGCTTTGTAGGTTTAATCCTTGTCATTATCGGCGTGTTCGTAAAGGGAGATACTCGGCAGACATTGTGGGGTTTCATCGGTGGACTGCTTTTTTTGGACAGGCTGGGTGGAGTTTCTTTTTCTCTATTATGCCCGTCGCTATGGTGTTCAGCCCGAGATTGAAAAACGGAGAGATAGTAACCAAGCCCGAATACCTTATCATGCCCGCATCGTTCGGATTATGGATGATGGTGATGACGATGTATGTGTTCAGCACCCGCAACGGTTGCGACTTCATCACATGGATTCAGAAAGTCGTTTTTCCGCACAAAGCGTAAGGTGATAGCCGCCCAGCCCATGACACGCCACACCAGCATCGTAACCTTTATGGAGCTCAATATGATGCTCTGGGGGGCTTTACCTGTTGCTGATGTTCTGTTACGACAAGCGTTTCCTCGGCGACCACCATCCCGTTACGTTCCTCGTAGGGTGGGATGCCTCATAGGCTCGTTCTTTATATTGCGTCGCCAACTGCGTCTTGCCTCATGGGGTGCAAACATCCGCATGGCAATCGCAACGGTTGTCGTGTTCTGGAGTACCTGTGGAAGTGCTTGGTCGCCTTGACTTTTTCAAGGAGATTTGGATTGAGCCGAGAAGTATACTACCCAGATGATTTGCATCCTCGTGGCATTCGTGGCATTGCTCGTCTATATCATGTTTGCAGCTCACAAGAAGAAAAGCCATGAGTAACAAGAAACTATATTGGTGGAAATCCATCGTGTCGATGGGCGTGATATTGGGAAGCATGCCCATGGTTCACTTGGTGGCACGAGTATTGAAGGACAACTACGACGGCACGCAACTGTTGGGTGCTGGCATGGCTGTGGGATTCGTGGGCTTGGTGATGGTGGTGGTCGGTGTTTTCGTCAAGGGACAGACTCGCCAAACCTTGCTCGGACTTATCGGTGGCATGTTCTACTGGACGGGTTGGGTGGATTTCCTCTTCATGTATTATGCCCATCGTTGGGGCACACATGCTGAGATTGACCCAGTGACAGGAGAAGTGTTGAGCCGCCCTGAATATCTTCTGCTCCCTGCCACCTTTGGCTTGTGGGCAATGGTGATGTTGCTCTACATCTTCTGTTCCCGAAATGCCTGCAACTTCCTCAACTGGTGGCAGACGCTCTTCTTGGGGAAGAACAAGCGACTCATCGCCGCTCGCCCGATGACACGCCACACCAGCATTGTTACCTTCATGGAAATCAACACAATGCTCTGGACTTGCTATCTCCTGCTGATGAACCTCTACGATCCTCAATTGTTTGGTCGTGAGGTCCAGTCACCTTCGGTGTAGCCTTCGGTGCTTGCTTTCCGCCCCATACGTATTTCGCAAAGCAACTCCACTTGCAATCGTGGGGAGCAAACATCAGAATGGGTACGGCAACGGTCATCGTGTTCTGGATAGCGGTAGAGGCATTTTAATCGCACGGGCATCATCAGGGAAGCTCATTGCACATCCGAGCGAATATCCTTGGCATTGGGTGGTAATGGTGATAGAACTTTGTTTCTTGGCAGGAAAGATTGTCAAGGATGCAAGGGGCGAAGAAAGAAAAGAAATAAGATAGATAATCAGATAAGGAAATCAATGAAGAAAGGAACTTGGAGAAAAACAACATAAATGGCTTGGTATCGGCTGAGCTTCTTCATGCTGATGTTCTGCGTGTCAGGCATCCTGCTCAATCATCGTTCACTCATCAAGGAGGTGAACGTGAGCAGGAAAGTACCTGCCAAGTCGTTATGAGTTTCGGAATTGGAATGGTGGATTGCTACGAGGCACGCTTGACATTGGCAAGGATTTAATGGTAGATTCCATGAGGAATGTGGATTCTTGTCGCCAACTGTTGCTTTATGGCAATGGTGGCATCTGGCTTACCGACTCCAAGGATTTCAATGAGGGGTTGCCAGAAGGTGCAGACTATCGTCAAATCAAAAAAATGTCATAAGGCTTGATAATGGAAGGATATTTGCTGTCTCACCTTTCGGGCTTTATCGCTATGGAGTGCATAACAAATGGCATGAGGTGAATATGTCACTGGAGGATGAGGAGAAATTTACGGACATCGCTTCGCATGGCGACACCCTTGTAGTGCTCAGTCGTTCCTTTGTCTATACCTCGCTTCCTCCTTATACACAGATACAATCCTCAAACCCATGGAGGGACAATTGGAGAAGTTGAGGGCTATTATTTCTCAAACTAACCATAAGTCATGGAATAATGTTCCAGAGAGCTACAGGCAATCACAGGCATCCTATGCTTATTATAGCCTTACTAAAGCCATTCCAAAGTTGTCCAAGCCCCAAATTGATAATTATATTTATAGATTAAATGATGCGTTTATAGGGACTGCGACTTTCAGTTTTGAAAATAATATGGTGAATTTTATATTTAATTTGCAAGAAGTTATTGTACCTGCATCAAAATAATCTTGTAAGTGTATGGAACAAAAATAAAATATTGTTTTATTATAGGTATAATGACTATGTTCTCTTGCCATTCTATTCATAAAAACAATGGAATCTGGCAATGGGCAACTTAGCAATTCAGAAATTATCAATTATTAACTGATGACAGTGTAAAGTATTGGATAGGTGTTAATTTTTGGTTCTTCTTTTAAATTTGCCAGAGAGGCTTAAGATTCAATTCTTATAATAAGAAAGGAGATGAAGAATTTACTTCCCAACAGGACATTTTATTCCCTAAAGTGTTTGATGTTGATGGCATGCGAGTTTTTTTATTTATTGGAAACTTCCACATCCTGTGGAAAAAAGCTCTATCCATATGTTGATTACAAAATACGGAAAAATTTCAAAAGATACGTTAGTTATAGGGGATTATACAGACTTTGTGTTTGTTAATGGTCATGGTAATGCCCCAAATCAGGGAATTATCAAAATAAAAAAATAATAAATGTGGGGTAATACTCCAAATCAGGGAGTTATTGAAATAATTATCTGATTATCAATGTACTTTCCAAAAGATAAAGTATTAGGGCAGAGTGGAAAAATCGTTGAAACTGGTCCTATGTAATCGTTCAAAGTGACCCTTTTGTATCATCCAAAGAGGGATTGGACATTCGCGGTACGATACGAGTATGGGTGTTATGATTTATCAGCATTCATTCTTCTCTACTCCCAAAGGATTTTGTCAGTTGTACTGCTTGCTGTTGTAGTCTGAAGAGAATTTGGGAATAGGTTTCGAGTTTGCCGAGCAGTTGTTGAGCAGTGGCAACAGAATGATAAGTATTGAGGACTTTCACGACTTCGTTGTACAGAACTCCTATCTTATGAGCCAAGGCAACGATTTCTGAGAGTTTCTCCAAGTAAGGTTCTTTTGCAGGGTCTTGGGTGATGACCTTAAAAGATTCACCAAGAAGCCTTGCTCGGACAAAGTCGCTCTTTGTCTTTGCTCCCGACTTGCGATAGAGTCTGATAAGTTTCTGCTGGTCTTCGGAATTAGGTATTCTGATGTGCCATCTGTCCCATCGTGGGCAGGTGGCACATCTGCCATCTAGCTTCTTTTTGTTTTTGCTTCTTCATTGCTTTCTAATCACGACTTTGGAGTGATTTAATCCCCTTTCGGGGCAAGGGTCTTTGTGGTACAAATGGCAATTTGTGGTACAAAGACACACCTTGCTGATGTAGAAAATGGGATTATAAGCCCCTGCTGTGTTACTGCATTCATTGAATACAGTAACTCGGCGTAGGCTTGCATTCGAGGAATGCAGTAATTCAGAGTTTCCTCCATCTTTCCACATCTTCCTTGTATTGGTCGAGGTGTTCCCGCAGTACCTGTTCGACATATCCCGAAACGCTCGCTCCATGCTCACCGATTCTCCGCACCACGAAGTCTAACTTTCGTTGGATTTCCTCTGATACATACACGGCTTTGCGGTGGCTGTTGCGAAAGGGCTGGAGATATTTCCCCTGAAACTCGGATAATTGCTTTCTGTCCTTTGTTTTTCCCATTCTTTGATGAAATTCTTCGGTAGAAGTAGCCCTTTCTGTTGGCGACAACGCTGTTTCTTGATAGGACGGTTGAGAAAAATCCTCGTTACTCTCCTTGTCATTTTGTTCCTCAACTTTATCAACAGGCTCAAACCTTCTCTTTTCCTCTTCATAATCGGAGGGCTGGTCAAAAATCAGGGTAACTCTTCGGGCTTGCGGAGCTTAACGCCATAATTTCCCATATCTCTAATGGCTTGTTCCAAGCGTTGTTTCCTTTTTTCATCTATTCTTGCCATAATTTCTTGGGTATCGGGTTATAGTGTTTTTCAAGCATGGCTTGTATGTCGCTCTGCTTGTAGAGTATCTTCCCTCCGATTTTGTAGAAAGGAAGCGTTCCTGAGTTTCTGTACTCTTGGAGCGTGCGTGTGCTGAGCCGTAATTGCCTGCACACTTCCTCGCTCGAAAGGTAAACCTCGCCATCTAACATCGGACGAGCTGTGGCACAATACCGCTCCAACTTCTTCAAAGTGCCTTCCATCAGTTGTGCAAACATCTGCATCTGAGGGTCTTCCCGCGTAATGATTTCATTCTCTGCCATAATTCATTCATTCTTTGATTTCAATCCTTGACTGCATTCAGCATTTCACAGATGTCGGTCTGTTTGTAATAACACTTGTGTCCAATCATGGAGAAAGGGATTTTGCCCGTATCTCGGTATGATTGTAGGGTACGCTTGCTGATGCCTAAACGCTTGCACACGGCTTCGTTGTCGAGCCATTGCTCGGTCTCAGGAGGATTACCGATGAGTTTTCTCCACACGATGGATAAAGTCTGCAAATTCGGAGCGATGTTGCTCCCCACGCTTTGCGGTCGATGATAATGAGTTTCATTGCCTTAATTTTTGTTTTTGATTACTTTATTGTTACTCAGCAAACAAACTGTTATGCAGTCCATTGCCGTACTTCTCGGGTGCAAAAAGTAAACCCTCAGAAGCACCGCTGCAAGAAATGAGGATAAGCAGGGAAATAGAGAAAAGCAATAGAAAAAAACAAAAGGAAATCCGTCTGTGTTATTGCGGTAATGAGATGAGGTGCTAGGTTCGTTCCTTTTTATTATTTTGTTGTTTTATCGATAATTCGATAGTTCGACAAATCGAGATGTCGAAGTGTCGATAGATAGTTTTATCGATAGATTATTTTGACGGTATATAGTTTTGACAACAGATAGTCATGACAACAGATAGTTTTGACAACAGATTGTCATGACAACAGATTGTCTGTATTATCGTCAGTCCTATCTGTTGTTGGTTGTTACGCCTTGCGTCCAAAGAGCCTGAGTATGCCGTATTCTTGTCGTGCCTATACTCTCTATGGCAGCCCAGCCCTGCAAGGTTGGGAGAGATGAATACGACCGCACGAATATTGAAAATGGCAATACCAACTTGAAAAGAAAAATCCTGCGGTGGAGATTCTTCTCTCCATCCGCAGGACTTGACCTTGTCAGGGCAGATAGGCTGCCGTTGTACCTTTGCACGATAAGAAACGGCATCAGGGACTTTGCGTGTGCCTTTGCTTACAACGCCTTTGGGCTTGCTTCCTCCGTCTGACCGATTATTGGCAAATGATTGCTCTCGATGAGCAGCACAATCGTGCCTGTGAGTTCGGTGTAAAGACGGTCGTATTGTCCGCTTGCGGCAAATGTGTCCGTCAAACCGAACTTGTCGAATGTGGCTTGAACAGCCTTGTTCGACAACAGTATAGGTACGAGTTTCTCTGAGAGCGGTGCAGGCAGTTCCCTCTCAAACTCGTTCTCCAATACAGATACAAGCGTGTCGTACTTGGAAAAGTGCAAGCCTTGATACAATGCCTCACTTGCCATACTCTCCGCTTCGGGGTGCGTGAAGCCTTGTGCTACGGCATCGCAGTAAACTGTGAGAGCCATATCTGCCCGTGCAGTGATAAACTCCGTATCTTGCAATCTCTCGGGGTGATGCTCACTCATGTAACTTCTTAATTTCAATCGAAAATAGGAAAGTTCCTGTTTGTTGTGCTGTTTCATCTTTATCTTCATCTTCATTTAGCGTTGATATTCAATGATGGTTGCTTTGCAGCCAAAGGAAAAACTGCTTGCTCTCCGCTTGGCTTTTTTTGGCGGGCAGACACGCAAAGCCTCTCTAAGTTTCCTTGTGATATTGCTGCCCATGAGTGGCTGCATTTCACGTGCAATCTTGCTCTTGCTAACCTTTGCATAGAGTTCGGTGGTTGAAATGAAGCGGTGTCCGAGCATCTTACTGACGGTTTCTATCGGCAAGCCGTTCTCCAAACAGATGGTCGTGGCAAAGGTATGTCGTGCCGTGTGCGAGGTGGCTTCGGTATGAGATGGGAGTCCTGCCTTGATGATGATGTCCCTTATCTTGCGGTTGAAATGGCTATTCGTGGGGAACTCACGAAAGAGCAAACCCTCCTTTTGTCCGTCGCTGACAATGGTGAGTATCTCTTCGGCAATGGGCAATAAAGGAACAATGCTTCTGTTCTGAGTTTTTGTGCGACAGAGCGATATGTACCTGTGCCCATCGTCAAGAGTGTAAACATCGTCCATTCGAAGTTTCTTCAAATCAGAAAAAGCTAGCCCCGTAAAACAGCCCAAGAGGAAGATGAGCCTGCAATGGTTGTCCACCGAGCGGTGAGGGCGATATGAGAGAAGTTTGTGTAAATCGTCAGAAGTGAGGGCATTGCGCTCGTAGGTGGGCGTTTCAATGTCTATCAGTTCAAAAGGGTCTGCATGGATATACCGCTCCTGCTGTGCCTTTCTAATAACCTGATGCAGGTGGCGCAGACGGTTGGAGACGGTGCTCTCCTTGTTTCCCTAAGTCCCTAAGCATGAACAGACGGTAGCTTTCTATTAGATCCTTGTCGGCTTCTTTGGGAAGACAATCCTCCTTCCCCTTGTTTTCAGAAATTGTAAAAAAAGCTCTTCTTGCTGTCCCTAAAAAGCCCTGACGGTAGCCTTTCCTATAGTCTTGCCCTGCAATTCCTCCTTACTTTCACAGACAGCTTGGTAAAGCTCTATGAGTGTTGGGGTAGATTTTTCCTTGATGCAGGAACTGCTCCTTAAGATATTCTGCCGTGATGTAGTTCTCTTCTCTTAACGTGAGTTCATAGAGTGCGTGAAGTCGTTTATCTATTGAGTCCAGTTGATGATTGACATCATTCGCTCTGTTAGCTGCCACTTTTATACGTCCTATCTTTGATTGCCAATCGTCGGGAGAGGTGTGCAATCCTGTTGAGAATGAAGCAGACGCACCGTTGCAGGTGATACGGCTGCGTATAATGCACTCGTTATTCTCATTTTGTCTTGCTTCTGTCTATATAGAATAGAATTGAAAATGTACTTTTCATTGTTCTTGGACTTTTAGTTGATTAAACGATATTGTGCGATGAGAGGGAGAATCTTCTCCACATCCCGAAAAATACGCTCTGGAGAAGTCTCTGCATACACTTGTGTAGTCTTAATTTGGCTGTGTCCGAGCATTTTCGATACGCTTTCGATAGACACGCCTTCAGAGAGTGTCATCTGCGAAGCAAAGGTGTGGCGAGCCATGTGAAAGGTCAGTGTCTTTGTGATACCACAGAGCCGAGCTATCTTCTTGAGATGGATATTTACAGTGTCGCAGCCTGGTATGGGCAGAAGATATCCTCTGGGAGGTTCATGTCGGAAAGCCCTAGTGTGAATACCTCGGTAGCGCTCAATGATGGCAGATGCTTCGGGCAGTAGCGGAATGTGGCATATATTGCCTGTCTTTATTCTCGGCTTTCGTATCCAATTCATACCAGACTCGTGGATGATATGCTCTGCCGTGAGGTGGTATACGTCCGTATAAGAAAGACCGGTATAGCACGAAAAGAGAAACATATCCCTTGATACCTGCTCGTAGCCTTGCAGTTCGTTATCGCTTAATGCTGCTATTCTGTTTACTTCCTCCCTTGTGATGTATCGGGGTGTACCCACGTCCCAACGGATAGAGTGAGCGATGAAAGGATAGATATCTATGATGTGCCGTTTGTACAGGTCCTTGAGTAGGGATGCCAGCATAGTAAGATAACCAGCTGAAGTGTTGAGTTTAAAACCCTTTTCTTTGGCAAAATACTCCTCCAAGTCTTTGATAAGGGCAGTATCGGCTTTTTGCACGGGAATATCGTCCACATGGTAGCGATGTCTGAGAAATTTTGCCAGATGCTTACGGAAGAGCAGCAGACATTTCAGTCTTCTTTCACTGCGGTCTATGCCCACCCGATCACGGAAGCGGTTGATATACTCGTCCGTATGATGAAGCAGTCCCTGCGACTTGCTGTTTAACCCGAATACAAGTTCCCTTATCTGCTCTGCCGTAACAGTGTTGTTCAACTTGCCCAAAAGCGATTCGTAAACTTGATGGACGCTTACTTGCAGTCGGTCAAGTTCGTTGTTTACTGATAAGGCTTCGGCACTCTTGCCCACAAGTCTTTGTTTGCGACTGTCCCATAGATTGGGTGTACAGGCGCATTTGCAACTGAACTGAACCATTGAGCGACCGATACTGATGCGTCCCATTACGGGACTTTTTCCGTTTTTGTCCTGCGTACCTCTCTTGAGATAGAAAAGTAGCTTCATTTTTTCTTTTTCCATTGTTTTTTTGCTTGCAAAATTACACTTCTTAGAGGAACTTTGAGTGATGCAAAAACATTGATAATGAAAGAAAAAACACCGTTTTAGTTACCACTTTTAGCAGTTCTTTTCCTTTCATCGTTTCTCGAACGATTTGGTAACTGAACTCTTGCTTTTTCACTCCTTTCTTAGCCTATTTCTATTGATGCAACTCAATGAGTAAGCAGGCAATATATCCTCTATTTCAATCAGATACGCATTCTTCGCCTTTTCTTGCTTCCAACTCCTATACTTCCGCATAGAAAGTAGCCAGCTCAGGGCACTTTAATGAATGTCCTAAACCGTTCCTTCTGAATGATGTCGTTTGTGATGGAGAACTCATAGTCGGTAGACTTCTTGGCAAAGACAGCAGCCCATGCGTCAAAAGCTGTTGATGCCCTGCTTTTCTAATGCTTGCGGACGGAGGTATTTGAAGAGCAAAGATACAATTCTGTCAGACTGTTGGAAATAGTCGTTCCCGAAAGGAAAGTCGCTCCCAAGTCCTTGCCGGACCTCTCCTGTATGGTACGAATGGCAAAGAGCATGTTTAAGGCACGCTGTGAGCCATCAGGGATTGCCCAAAGCCCGACACACGGTCGTGGCGGGTATTGAACATCAGGTTCTTGAACTGGTGGCTTTCATCGACAAAAAGGTGGTCAATACCCATCATCTTGAAGTCCACGGCATCGTCTTTTCTTTCGGCGATGCTGTCCTGTATGTTCTGTAACTTGGCTTCAAGCGTCTGCTTGCGCTTCTCCAATCCTTTGAGCATCCCACGGGAGATGTCTCTTCCTTGTTGTCGCAACACTTCGAGATTTCTCTTCCACGGAGTCCAGTTCCTTTTGCATAATCGCTTCCTGTATCTCCAAGGCCTGCGGTATCATGCCGAACTGTTCGTGCGTGAGGATAATACAGTCCCAGTCGTTGTTCTTGATGTCGTTGAAAATACGTTGGCGGTTCTGCTTATTAAAATCGTTCTTGCCTGGATAGAGTACCTTAGCATTGGGATAAGCTTTCCTAAAGGTGTCGGCAATATCGAATACGTTTGCCTTCAGACCGATAATCATCGGCTTGTTTGCCAGTCCCAATCGCTTCATCTCGTAGGCAGCCGTACACATGATGAGTGTCTTACCCGCTCCCACCTCGTGGTCGCAGATGCCGCCACCGTTGGTTTTGAGCATCCACACGGCATCCTTCTGGCTCTTGTAAAGGTCGGCAATACCCAATCGTCTGAGGTCAAGGTCGGGAAACGTCTGGTGCGTACCGTCAAAGTTGGGGCGCACAAAACAGTTGAAAAAGGCGGTTGTACCTGTCGGAGAGTTGCTGTTTGAAGGTATCAGGTGTGCGTCCGAGCCAATCGACAAAGCCCTGTCTGATTTCCTCAATCTTGGCATTTGCCATCTGTATGGCATGTCCGTCCCTTACTTTGATGGTCTTGGTCTCTCCCGTAACCTTATCTGTCACCTCCTTGCTCTTGTTGATGTCGGGAATGGTATTGTGCAGGGCATGCTTTAAGAGATTGATACCGTCATAGCGGCGGAACTCACCCTGTACGGCATACTTGTGCCAGATATTGGCATTCTTATGGTCACATACAATGCTGTATTCGTCCATATTGGAATGGTAGGATACGCCAATATCCGTCCCGAAAAACTCCGAAGCAAACCTGCCATAGACCTTGGCAGGTATCCAGCGTTCACCGAGATTGAAGTCAAGGTCTGCAAATGGAATGGGTGTTGGCGTGGCTGCACGCAAGGGCAGCAAGGCTCTGTTTTGCCTCTTCGTGGTCGGGATGGTCCAAGAGCCACGACTCGATACGCTCCGCCTTTTCTATTACATTGCCCGAAATGAACTTGTCCGCCACCTCGTAAGCATTCTCTTCGGGATTGAAATAGATGCGACCTTCCAAGGAAGAAATAATGTCGTTTTCTTCCATATCAGGTAAAAGCGAACTCATGTAGTCAAGTTCCACCGTGCCATATTTGTTGAGCGATGCGCCCAGTGCCTCCATCGGGTCTGCGGCAACGGTCAGTTCCGTGGTGGAAAATGCCGTAGGATGGTCAAAGATGTCCGCCTTGACGTACCTGCCGTTCTCAGAGCGTTCCAAGAAGAGCATTTCCACGCCTGTAGCATCCATCTTGATGATGTCGGTGTTCGCCTTCTGATTGAAGTAGCCCCAGCGTGCAACATAGTCATCATACAGGTGGTTGAGCCTGCTGCGGTCTTCCCTGTCTTCTGCATGGTTCTCTGCCTCGTAGTCATAGAGACGATGATAGCACTCCCGTATCTCGATATAGGCTTTGAGACGGGAAAGCTGCGCATACGGCAAGTCCATCGGGTTGAAGGTGGGATGTCGCTTTAAGTCAGAAAGAAACCCCACCTGCCCTTTCTGCACGACAATGGAGCCGTCTCTTAGGTGAGAGTCCGGCGAAGAGAGAAAAGGGCGTGGTGAAGCGTCAAACTCCTTTCTGACTTCCGCTATCGGCTGCGGCTTGCGCTCCTCGGCTTCGTTCATGAAGTCGAAAAGGGATGGCTCACGTGAAGAGGAAGAAGCTGCTTTCCTGCTACTACGGGTACGCCGTTGAGGAAAGGTTACTGCCTTTTGTATCTTGGACTCCGATGATTTCTGGGGAGCAGTTTGAGTTATAGGACGGCGCGCCTGTGAAGTTCCTGAATTATCCTTGATTTCATGGTTCACACGGGTAACTTCTCTTGTCCAAAGGCTGTATTCCTCCGGGGCAAACAGTGACAGTTGCTCTGGTTGTCCGATGTCTTCCATGTTATTGTCCACCACCGGATGATGATCGTCGTCAAAGAATATCGTCTGCCCGTTCATCTCTCTTGGGGCTTCAATATCCGTACGGATTTCTTGTGGTTCCTGCTCGTATTGATGATGAAGTGTCAAGGCGGGTACGCCTTCGGGGGCAGGTTCAACAGTTATGGAAGGCTGTTCTGATACTAATTGTTGTGGGTCAGACTCTGATGATGACGGCTGTAATGGAATTGTCTCGCCGCTAGGAACGGTATCTTCCATTATCTGCGTATCGTTCTCAGAAGCAATGGTTACAGTCTCCTTAACCTTATTCTCTGTTTCTGTTACCACTTCTTCCTTGATTTCCTCTGCCACCACTTCTTCTTTGGTATATTGTCCCCTGACTATTTCTTCCAGTTCGGCTATCTCGTGCAATTTCTTAGGAGAGAAATACAGGTCGCGTTCAATGCCCAGTCCTCTTACCTTCACGCCTTCCATCTCATCGAGGGACATATTGCCAAGCTCCCAGCCGTAACCCATCGTGACGGCACCGAAACCAATGCGGCTCTTAGGGTCATATTCCAGAAGGTAGGCTGTGTATGCTCCCATCGGGAAGAAATAGCGTGCATAGGCAACCTTATCGCCAATGAGTTCCTTTTCCGTGCTGTAAAGTTTTAGGTAACTGTTTCCTGATACTGTCGGGCATGAGGTTATAGGCATCGTTTATACCCTTGTCTTCTGTCTTTATCCTCTCTATTTCTTCTTCCCGACTTATGGTAATACCCAACTTGCGAAGCTGTTTCTCTGCTTCTGCCTCTCGCTCTGCCTCTGTCATTGGTATACCTGTTTCATATAGTTTACGGTCGATACGTTGTCCCATTTCAAGGGAGAGTTGTGTTCGGAGACTTTCTGCCATTTCCTCAATCCCTCCCGTGAACCGATACTCCCATGCAGGTCTTCCATAAGGGTCTGTACCCATTATGCGCTCTGTGGCAATGGTGCGATGAGATATGTCTTTCCAATCTCCTACAAAAAGAGAGTTATGCTTGAAGACGACAGAAGAGCCTTCTTCCTTGGGAACAGAAACGGTTTCTACGAACTGCTGTCTCAATGCCCTTGCTGATTTCTTTACCAGTCTGCTTCTGCAGGACAATGAGGTCACTGCCTACGTCCGTTCCTGCATTGTCTGAAAACATACCCGATGGTAGGCGGAGAGCGGAGATAAGGCGGCTGTTCTGCATGAGGTAACGGCGTATGGCTTCATTGCGGGGACTATCCAATACACCCTGTGAGGTGATGAATGCCAGTAAGCCACCTTCCTTGATGCAGTCCAGACCTTTCACGAAGAAGTAATTGTGAATGGCACGTGTGGACTCACGTTTTAGTGTATCCTTACCTTTGCTATACTCTCGGTCATAGACCATGAAATCTCCAAAAGGAATGTTACTTGTAATAAGGTCGTATTTGTTCTTTTCTTCCAGTTCTCCAATAGCTTCAAAAGGCTCGTTTCGAACGAAGATGTTTCCTTTTCCATACGGGTGCAGGGCTTGGCTGATACGGGCAGTGAGCAGGTCTTTTTCCATTGCATCTACAACACCCGCTTGCCTTGCAAAGGTCTCAGCAAATGCTCCCATGCCAGCCGAAGGATCCAAACATCGACGTATGGGTACATTTACAGAAGTGAGAGCATCAGAGATGGCAGAGACGATACGAGTATCAGTATAGAAGGAGGTCAGTACGCTTGCCTTGATGCTCTCCCAATACCGCTTGGCGGTGTTAGCATCTACGACTTCACGATAAATCATCTGTTTGAGCTGCTGTGTCGGCTCAAAGAGATTCTGCTCTGACTTGCTCCAATAGCGTATGTCATCGGGATTGTCTGTGCGGTTGAGTACACATTTCAAGCCACCGAAGCCCTGATAGTTTCGTAAGATACTTTTCTCAGCTTCGGTGGCTTCGCGGCGTTCTTTCTCCAGGCGCAAGACCACACGGATAGCTTCCGTGTTGGCTTGCAGGACTTCTTTCTTATTGTATGCCATAGTGTTTTCTTTTAATAAAGTGGAGGTAAAAAGGTCGGGAGGTAGTACTTGTATCTCCCGATCTATATCTGTTCCTCTTGTTTCTGCCGGGATTATCTTTCCCTCTTTGTTTTCCTTTCTTGTTCTCAAACTCAAAGGAAGTGGCGTAGTCTTCGCCCAGAACAAGTCGGGCATTGAACTTCTTGCCTGCCTTGCTGGTCAGCCCTTTAAGGATAGGCGTACGACTGGAGCTTATCAAGTCACGGATGTTATCTTCAGAGATAGTATGCCGCAGACTTCACGAAACACGTGGAAACCACAGGTTTCATGTCTGCACTTTGGCTACCTTGGCATAGATGCCGACACTCTGCTGTCCGCATTTTGGGCAGCGGTAGACAGGATAGGACTTCTGCTCTGAAGAAAGCGAGAGGAGTTCCTCGCAGATTGTTCCCACGTATGAGTTGATGCCTTGTGAGAACTTATCAGATGGCATCTTTCCTGCTTCAATAGCAGCAAGGGCAAGTTCCCAACTGCCTGTCATCTCCGCATTGGCAATCTTCTTATCTTTGACAATCTCATAGACTGCAAGACCTTTCTCGGTAGGTATGATGGATTTCTTCTCCCTACGGATATAATCACGGAGGATAAGTGTTTCGATGATGTTGGCACGGGTGGCTGGTGTACCGATACCGCACTCTGCCATTGCCTTGCGCTTATCGTCTTCCTTCACTTCCTTGCCTGCATTCTCCATAGCAGAAAGCAGTGTTGCTTCTGTGTAGAGAGGTTTAGGTTTGGTCTTATGCTCGGTGATGTCCGCATTGACAAGTGATAGGATCTTCACCTTCTGTTAAAGTTCGGCAATGAAGACAAAAATCTGTTCATCGCTATCTTCTTTCTTTTCAGCTTCTATTTCTTTATCTTTCTGCACAGCTTTCCAACCCAAAGAGATTTGTCGGTATGCTTTCCAAGTAAAGGTATCGGTGCCATCCGTGAACCGTACCTGCATACGCTCTTCCTCGGAATCAGGAGAAAAGGCTTCTATGAAGCGATTAACTACCATTTGATAGATAGTTGTTTCATCTGTCGACAATCCTGATGGTGTTTCACCTGTCGGTATGATGGCGTGGTGGTCAGTAACTTTGGTATTGTCCACAGAATGGCGGTTAAGTGGATTGGATAGTGTCTTGCCTATCTTGCGTAGCAGGGCGGGGATTTCCTCGAAGACATCCTCGCTGATGTATCGGCTGCCTGTGCGGGGATAGGTCGTGATTTTCTTCTCATAGAGGCTTTGGGCTATCGAGAGGGTTTTGTCTGCAGAAAAGCCGTGGCGTCTGTTGGCATCCTTTCTGCAAGGCAGTAAGGTCGTACAAGAGTGGTGGCGCGGTATGCGTTACCTTTCTTGTGACCGTTTCTACCGTAAGCTGGCTCTGACTGCGAAGTGCAGCGAGAGCAGTCTGTGCCAATGCTTCATTCTCATAGTCTGTACTGCCAACGGCTTTTAGCGACAAGCCCTCTTTTTCTGTAAGAACGGATAATTTCCAATAGGGTACGGAAGAAAAATCACGGTTCTCTATGTACCGACGGCAGACCATAGCCAAAGTGTCGGGGTCTGTACCCGTCCCAAAGAATAGCCGCCCTTGCGGGCAATGGACAGCGCACGGCTTGCATTGATACCCTACCAGCCAGTCGGCTTCGCTTCTTGCCTTGGCAGAATGATAGAGATTGTCGTAATAGTTTCCAGGTTTGAGATTGGAAAGTCCCTCACGAATAGCCTTATCGGTGAGAGGAACTATCCAAAGTCGGTCGAAAAGGCTTTTTGACAATCAAGATGTTGGTAGATATAGCGGAAGATGAGTTCACCTTCACGTCCAGCATCGGTGGCAACGATGATACGGTCAGCCTTATCAAAGCAGGAACGTATCACCTTGAGCTGTTTGAGTGCAGCTGGATCGGATATATACTCCTTGTCCCTGCGCGCTTGTCGTACCACTAACTGAAAAGGATTGGGACGGATGGGTAAGTCTTCGGCTTTATAGGCAGAAAAAAAGCCATAGGCTTCGGGCATGGCAAGGGCGATGAGGTGTCCCATTGCCCAAGTAACGACATAGCCGTAGCCTTCCATATATCCGTCCTGCTTGCTCTTTGCTCCCTACGATGCGGGCAATATCTCTGGCTACCGAGGGTTTCTCGGCGATAATACAAGTTGTCATAGTCGATAATAGAATTAAGGGTTACATCTTACGTCCACGGGACTTCTTCTGCTTGTTCTCGTCCTGCTTTTGCTTCTGCTCGGCAGTAGGCTGTGTCTGTCCCGTTTTGAGTGGTTCTTTCACGTTCTTGGTGGCTTCATTCGTCTTGCCGTGGTTATTGACAGCTACCTGTGTTTTGTGTTCTTCCGCCACAGCTACGACCTTTTCTTTACCGGTTTCCTGCTTCTTGTCGGGATTCCATTTATAAAAGCGTGGCCTATTCTGTTCCTTGTCCATGCGAACGTATGCGTTGAAGGGTTGTCCCTGTTTGTCTACCATATTCTTTAGATATAGTGTACGACCGCTATCCAAGGCTTCACGCTGTTTTTCTGATAACTCCAAGCCGCAGAGCTTATGTGGGACATCTTGCTGCAGTGTCTGTTTGTGTTCCTGTCGTTCTCTTAAACTCTTGTTGTCGCCAAAGATGAACTCAATGCCCTTTCGCTCGGCATTGACCTGCAGGGTTGCATCGAATGTCTTGCCGCTCTTGGCGGTCATGCCCTCCACCTTCACGGCCTTGCCTTCCACAAGGTCTTTATACTGAGCGTCAGAAAGGGTTACACCCTTGATTTCCTTGGGGATGTTTACACGGTCGGCACGCAGGGCTATGATTTCATTGGTCTGCGGATCGATAGAGACGTAAGCAGAAAAAGGTTCAGCGTTCTTGGGAGTTACTTCGATAGTTTTACCGAGATTGCCCGTAGTGAGAAGTGCCTCCTTTTCTTCGGGAGAGAACTTGTAGCCCATATAGGGAAAATCAAGCTGTGGTTCTTTTCTCAAAGGATGAATTGCCAAACCGATATTGCCGTTATCGTCCGTACGGAACGCAAGGCGTGCTTCAGTGTAGATAGTAGTGTCGCCAATAGGTACGGCAATCGTCAAGAGATTGCTCTTCTGCCAATTGAGCATCTTTTCTAATTCTCCACTCTGCTCCAATCGCTCACGGGTAAGTCCGAGATTATCGAGTTGCTTCCAATCAATATTCGACTCATCGATGGCAGTAGCATTCTTCTGATGGGGTAAATAATCCTCAAAGGACCACTCCAATCTCTGCCAGCTGCTGTTTGCTTTCGGACTTTTCACGGCTTTGCAGCATGGTGCGCAGGTTGTCCACGCCTTGCTCCACATTGTCTGCCACGACCTTGTACAACCCGAAATGAGTCGGGTTATTGAACTGTTTGAGGAAGTTAGTCATGAAGTTCTTCAGAAGCCCGTCCTTGTTGTTGAACTTCAAGAACGCTGCCTGATTGGCAGCGGCAGCCTCTGTGGTCTTGAGGTTTCCCTTGTCGTCAATACCAGAAACTACGGAGAGTTTTCCTGCTTCCTTTTCGTTCTTTACCTCCGTGCGGTCTTCCAAGACCAGCACGTAATTGTCATTGCTGTTTGATTCCATTGCTTGATAATTTTAATGGTGAATACTCTTATCAAGCAGCTAAATTATAGGTATATGAAGAGATGAAAAAGTTTTCGGGTAAAGTAGGAAATAAAAGGAATTTATGGGAAACAATCTATTATGTTTAGTTTATGGTAAAGCCTAAAATATCACTTTATTAGAATATAGTTTCTACGCCAGTTCGGGATAAGGGTTGTTTAGAATAGTTCCAATTGCCTACTCTTTTCAATGCGCACTAGCAGTCCCTCGGGCTTATTCTCGAAGAAACAGTATGCAGCCAATGCCGCACAAAGATTCATGAGGAAGTTATGTACGGAACGATGGCGTGAGTGGACAAGGTTAGCCTTGTTCTTGAGCAGTTCGTTGATGCATTCTATTATATATAGCTTGCGGAGCATCATCTTGTCCCACAAGGGCATAAGCTTGTTTTTCATGTTCGACTGAGCCCATGAACGAGGTGGATGCCTTGGTTGAAGAGGTTCTCAAAGAATTCTTGCTTGATGTACCCCCTTGTCGGCAAAAACTTTGCCGTAGAGCACTTTGGTGAAGACCTTCCACACCCTAGGGTTTCTGTCGTCTTCATTTGCGGGAGTTAGGCAGAACATGAGTACGTCGCCTATCTCGTTGCACAGCAGATGCAGCTTGAGACCAGGGTACCAGCCCATCGTTCCCTTTCCGTTCTTGGTAAGTTTATCAAACACCTTGTTGAATTTCCTTCTCATGTTGTGGCATACTGGAATCATTGTACTGTCGACGAAACTAATGCCCATGCACTTTCCAAAACCTTGGATGCGCATGAAGGGCATCAGGTCGAAAAATACGCAGGGCATGAGTTCCACGAAACACGTGTAGGAAACGGCATAGAGGAAGTAGCTTGCCAAATGTTCCTCGATGAAAAAGAGGTAATAGTGCTTGAAGTTGCGGAATGAGCCAAAATGGTAGCACAGTAGGATGGTCATGATTTTGCTTTTGGACATTTGCCCTTTGCAGTTTCTCATTCGCTTATATCCCTAGTCCATGGGGCGATATGGAGATCTTTAGTTAATTCGGTATCTAAATTCTTGCAGAAGTCATCCAATACACAGAATATTTCAGTAACTTTGTCAGTGGTAATCATCGCTATATATGTTTGTAAGTTGTTGATTTTCAACCATAAGGTTGCAAAATAATGGCGAAATTACCAACTTTTTAGGGAATTTACTTATCCCGAACTGGCATTATTGGAGGGAGCATCCGGTGCTTTGAGCATCTCGGTGAGCATTCGTGCACTGGCAACAACACCCTCGAAGAGGACTTTGAAGAAGTGGAATTGTGTGGGGGCTTGAACTGCCGTATGGAGTTGGAGAGAAAGTTCTCCAAAGCATTGCTTTGCTTGTCGAACTTCAGGAAACTCTGTTTATGCTCGGCGGTGGACAATACTGTCTTCAGTCCGCCTTTCTCATCTGTCCCTGAGATGGCTTTGAGATTCTCGTCCTTGGAATCTTTCACCAAAAGGGCTTCTTGATCTTTGATTTTTTCGTCCATCTTACAATGTATTTAATGACACCAATAGCGGTGTATAGGCAAAGGTAAATCAAAGAAACCGTGCATGTTAGCAGTTGGAAATAACTGCATACTTGTGGCGTTGATATGGATGAAAGTGGCAAAAAGAGAGGTATGGATCAAACTCCATACCTCCATATTTTTTATTGATTAGGTTATTGCATAGACAGCAATTTGCAGTACATTCCGTCTTTTGCGGCAAGTTCTGCATGTGTCCCATTCTCTACAAGTCGTCCTTTGTCCATCACAATAATCTGATTAGCATTACGGATGGTTTGCAAATGATGGGCAATGACCAAGACTGTGCGATTTTGGATAAGGGAAGACATTGCCTGTTGTATCTTATATTCATTGACAGGGTCAACATTGCTTGTTATCTCGTCCAAAAGAATGATGGGAGCATCTTTGAGGAATGCACGAGCGATTGAAAGCCTTTGTTTCTGACCTCCGGATAGCCCCAAACCGTTTTCTCCGATTTTTGTTTCATAACCTTCTGGCAGATTGATGATAAAGTCGTGTATCATCGCCCTACGTGCTGCGTCTTCGATTTCTTCCTGCGTAGCATGTTGATTGCCTACTTTGATATTATTGGCAATGGTATCTGAAAAGAGAATAACATTCTGCATCACCACACTGATTTTACCGAGTAAATAATCATAGTCCATTTCTCGAATGTCTAAACCACCGATACGGATACTGCCGGTCTGCGGTTCCCAGAAACGGAGTAACAGGTTGGTAATGGTTGTTTTACCTGAACCTGACGAGCCAACAAGTGCCGTTACCGTTCCTTCGGGAACATGGAACGTGAGATTTTTCATCTCAAAACCTTCCTTCTCATAATGGAAATCCACTTTGTCAAAGGAAAGATTGAAATGGGTTGCTGTTTTCGGCTGTTCAGGATTGGTGATAACAGGAGCATTCAATAAATGGGAAATGCGTCCGTAACTATCTTTTACCTTGATATAATTCAACCAATGATTCTCCATATTGACAAAAGGCTTGTAGAATTCTTTTGAGACGATGATAAACATTAAATAAGCGAAAAGAGAAAGTTCCCCCTGCTGTGTCCACCAAAGACCGATTGTAGCCATCAGAGCGAAAGCCAATTCTATCAGAAAAGTGTATCTGCCCACACTTACAGCTGCCAAACGAGAAATATTCTTACTGCTTTCACCAAATTCACTAACAGAGTGGTCGAGTCTGTCACGGAACATTCCTTTTCCTCCAAATACTTTCAAACTGGGATGCCCTTGACATATTCAACAAAGAGGCTGACCATATCTGCCAGATTATCCTGTGATTCCTCCTGTGCTTTCATTCCCGAGCGAATACCCCGATACAGAGAAAATAGGGCAATGGGGAGAATGGCTACCATTGTCAATCCCATGCGCCAATCCACACAAAATAGTCCAATACCGAGTATTAGAGCTACAATGAAGTCGGCAGACATCCGTGTCCATAGATGTCCTACTACCATTTCCATATTATCAACGTCTTTGTGAATGATTGTACTTATCTCTCCCAGACGCTCATTGGTATAGAAACCGAGTGAGAACATTTTCAGTTTCAGTATGATTTTCTCGCGGATACGTTCCACAAGATCAAATCCGGCAAAATGCTTACTCATATCGGCAATGGCATTGGATATGGTTTTCAAGACCAGCAGACTACCGAGTACCCATGCTGCCGAAATGAAAGAGATGCTTTCTCCATGTATATGACGGTCGATGAGAAACAAGACTGTGAGCATTATCGCCGTGCCACAAAGGGCATAAACCACGAAAAACAGTGCGGAGATAATTAGATGCCGAACTCCGCTAGCGGTCAATTCATTCAGTATATTGCGTACCATTCTTATTCCTCCTCTTCTTTTAATTGCCATTTACTTACTTGCTCTTGCGTTTCCGTCATATTGCGGTACAGAGAACAGTCTTTCATCAGTTCTTGGTGTGTTCCTTTTGACACAACCTGCCCTTTGTCCATCACAACAATACGCTCCATATCCTGAATAGTATTGAGACGGTGAGCAATGGTAATGACGGTCTTGTTGCGCTGCAATTCATCAAGAGCTTCTTGGATTAGTTTCTCATTCTCTCCGTCCAATGCGGCAGTGGCTTCATCGAGAATAATTATTGGAGAGTCTTTGAGCAACATTCGAGCAATGGAAATACGCTGTTTTTCTCCGCCAGAGAATTTTATGCCGGCTTCGCCTGCCAGCGTATCATAACCATTCGGCAAGCCCATGATAAAATCATGAATACGAGCACGCTCTGCTGCCATTTCCACTTCCTTTTGTGTGGCGGTAGGTTTTCCTATACGGATATTGTCCCGAATAGTTGTGTTAAAGAGAAAAACCTCCTGCTGTACCATCGAAAAATAATCAGCGATATTACGTTCGGAGAGTTCCGTAATATTCTCTCCTCCCAGTCGGATAGTCCCTGTTTGAGGTTGCCAGAACCCCATCATCAGACTTGCCAGTGTGGTTTTTCCCGATCCGGATTCGCCGACGATAGCTGTATGACTTCCTTTCGGAAATTGAAGACATACATCTTTCAGCGCATTGTCTTCCTTGTTTGGATAGGAAAATGTAACATGCTCGAAACAAACATCCGTTTGTGTCGTATCCGTTTTCTTGTCAGCAGTTTCCTTTGTCTGTACCTCTGTAATGGATTGTACTTTTGCCAACGACTGACCATAGACGATTCGGAAATGTTGGAATGTAGCCAACTTAGCAAAGGAGGACGAGAACAATCCGTCCAATATCAAGGCAAGGATAAAACGAGCTACAGTTAATTCGCCCGAACTCATCATCCATAGTCCAATAAGAGTCATTACCACGATACCACCTTCCAAGAACATCGTTATCAATGTCATGGGAACGGTAACGCTAAACATGCTCCGCTTTACCCAACGGATGTAGTCGCGCATACCACCAAGTACCCGTTCCGTTCTGTTTTCCTCGTTACTGAAGGCTTTGATTACCGATATGGTAGCCACATATTCCAAAAGGTCTTCCGACATTTTTTGCGTACTTTCCATAAAGTGTTGAAAGCTCTTTCCCCAAAGTGTTTTGACAGCCATTTGCAGAAGAAATGCCACAGGCAAAAGAGAAATGAGCGACAGCCCCAAACGCCAGTCTAACACCATAATGATTACCCAGAGTAAGGCTGGAAAAAGAGTAGCCGAAAGGATTTCGGGTAATCCATGTGCTAAATAAATTTCAATTTGTTCCACATCGTGGTTAATAATATTCACCAAGTCGCCAACTTTCCGTTCTTGAAAGAAACCGAGCGGCAAGCGTTGCAAATGACTTATGATACGCAACCTCAATCGTGTAAGGGCATTGTAAGCCGACCGGTGTGCGCGCCAAATCGAGGTTCCATAGAATACGCCTCTAAGCATTGCCAACAGTATCATTATTCCTCCAATACTCCAAACTATTATGGGAGAGAGTGTACTATTCATCAACTTGTCAACCGCCCACACTACAAGCAGTATAGGGAGTGTGCCTAAATAAGGTGCAATATAACCACAGCATTGGAGAGCAGGCTACGGCTCTCCCGTTCCTCATCAAGAGGTCTGACTTTTTGTTTATCCATATATGTGTCGTTTTGATTTTTTCTGCTGCAAAAGTACGGCAACAAACAGGGATAAAATAACCCCGATAAGCATTACACTGCCCCAAAACAACAATTTGCTCGCATATAAACACAACAGGGGTATAAGCGTGGATAATAGGGTTATTTATTTGCTCGGCAGGTAAGTATCTTTGCACAGAATCTCACAAACAAATATGATATGTCAATCAGCTCAATAGTCCATTTATACAAAAGAATGCTCATTGTCGGCTTTCTATCGTTGTGGTCTTTTCCTATGTTTGCACAACTGCAACCAACAGAAATAAAAGTTATTGATGCAGAAAATGGGAACAGTATAGAATTTGCCACCGTACAATGGAAAGGTTTGAATGCTCCAACGTACACGAATGGTACGACTACAAACAGGAAAGGTATTGCAAAACTAAGTGCATCAAGTAATCAAAAAAACTTATGCTTATGGTAAGTTATGTCGGTTATCAGACCATTACCGATACGATTACTGCAAATGGGATGCGTTATACCATAAGACTACTCCCGGAATCAACAGAGCTGGCAGATGTAGTCGTAGTAGGAAAAACAAGAGCACAAATACTCAGAGAGTCGCCTGAAGCAGTTTCTGTAATAAATGCAAAAGAACTTCAAGGCAGATCTATTTCGTTAGAAACCGTTTTGAATAAAACCATAGGTTTGAAAGTTGGGCAGACTGGCGGTTTGGGAAGCAGTTCGAGAATTATTGTTCATGGATTGGAAGGAAACCGCATTCAAATCTTATGGGACGGAATACCAATGAGTACTTCTGACGGGGCTTTTTCTCTTGATGAAATTCCGATAGACATTATAGAAAGAATAGAAGTCTATAAGAGTATCATACCCGCCCGTTTCGGATGTGATGGATTGGGGGGAGCCGTCAATATCGTTACTAAAGAGTTTAGTACGGATTATTTAGATGCCTCGTATGAATTCGGATCTTACCAAACACACAAAGGAAGTGTCTTCTCTCGCAAGAATTTTCCAAAGAGTGGCATTCTACTCGGTGCGGGAGGTTATTATACATCTGCAAAGAATGACTACTCTTTCAGAGTTCCCGAGAGAGAAAAATCTGTTAGTAAGACGTGACCATGACCGTTTTTCGTTCGTATATGTTGAAGGGAAAAATTGCTTTCACGAAACTTTGGCTCGATGAGATTAGTACCGAGTTCGGGTATTACAATCGTTTCAATGAAATCCAAGGTATCTTAAAAAAACATACAACATGCCGAAAACAAATCAGGAATGTTTATGTTGGAAAAACAAATTGATAAAAAAAGCGGAATGCTGAACGACCGCCTTAACTTTGAGTCCCATTTCTCCCTTTCACATACAACAAACAATTTTGTGGATACGGCACGAGTTAATCACGATTTCGAAGGAAACATATATCCGAGTCCGAATGGACAGGGAGAAACAGGGGATGTTCCTCACAACTCGAATGACAAAGGATTGGAAATCAATGAACGTATCAATTTTGATTACAAGTTGTCCGCCAATCACAGTTTGAATCTGAACACACTTATTAACTACGCCAGAAGACAACCGAGCGACAACATTGCAAGTCAGCATGCAGGTTTTGTTATCGGAGGATTTCCCAGTAAAAAGACCAGTTTCATTTCGGGGTTGACTTGGGAGTCAAAACTCTTTGATAAGAAACTGACGAATATGCTCTCCGCAAAGTATTTCCACCTCCATTCCGAGATAGAAGATTTGACTTCATACGAGATGATTGAGGCTCCGAAGAAAAAGAACAATACGACCTCACAAATAGGCTGGATAGAGGCAATAAAATACGAGCCCTTCAGAGGTTTTCACTTGAAAGCATCTTACCAGCGGGCAATACGCCTTCCCAATTCACAAGAACTATTCGGTGATGGTATCATCACCTTTCCTGCAGCCGGATTGAGACCAGAGAAAAGCCACAACTTCAATCTGGGGTTCTTAATAGACAAAAATGATGTCCTCGGCTTATCGCGATTGCAGTTTGAAGTGAACAGCTTTTATATGCAGGTAAGCGATATGATAAAACTGATGAAACAACACATGGCAGCCGGATATGTAAACGCAGAAAAGGTACATATTAAAGGTATAGAAACCGAAATAAAATTGGACATATCGCCAACGGTCTATGCCTACGGAAATCTAACTTATCAGGATGTGCGTGATGTCTTAAACTATTTACCCGGTACCCAAGCCCCCAATCCGACAAAAGGATTGCGACTACCGAACATTCCCTATTTGTTCGCCAACTTCGGGGCGGAGTATCACAGCAACCGATTATTCAAGAATTGGTATGTCAAGGCTTTCTGGGACGGCAAATTTACTGAGGAGTTCTTCTACTTCTGGGAACTTACCGAATTACAGAAACGACGTATTCCCCGCAGTTTCGTCAATGACATAGGGCTATTGTTGACCTACAAAAGCAAATATTCCGTAGCCTTGGAATGCCATAATATAATGAACAAAGAAGTTTGGGACCAATTCCGCCAACCATTGGCAGGACGGACACTTCACCTCAAATTCAGATATGTCTTCTCAAAAGGAATTTTCTAATTTAACAAATACAAAAAGATGAATACAACTATTTTCAATCGTATAGCTTTTTCTGCTATGCTGGTCGGCTTCATAGGGCTGACATCTTGTAACAAAAATGATGAACCTACGCCTACTCCTCAAGAGGTTCAGCAACATTTCACCTTTGTGCATTATGTGGACAAAAGTGCTTATGTAGGGACATTCAGTGATTTGACTCCTCAAGCAACCGACAATAAGAAAGCATTTGAATTCGGGTTCGGTTGCTATCTCTTTGCTAAGGGTAATACAGTGCTTGTACCCGAAGGGAAATTCGGGGATAAGATACATAAGTTTACAAGAGGTGCCCATGGAGAACTGATAAAAGCAGGTACTATGACATTTGAACAGATGGCTCAACCCGGAGAAATTAACTTCGTTGATGAACAGCGGGCATACGTTGCTTTGCACGGACGTGGAAAAATTGCGTTAATCAATACTTCAACATTGCAAAAGGAAGATGAAATTGACCTCTCGTCTTATGCGGTTCAAGACAACAATCCTGATCCCGGCTGTAATGTCATCCGTGATGGAAAGATGTATGTTGCCCTCAATCAGCTCAATTCGCCTCATACCTCCGTACCGGGTACTGGAGCAGAGGTAGCTATCATTGACCTCAAGACGAAAAAAAGACTGAAGTTATCAAAGATAACCGCACAAGTGTTGTAGGATTGTTCCGCCATTCTGACGCATTCATAGACGAGCGGGGTGACATCTACTTTTACAGTGCGGGTAACAACTTCAATGTTGCCGATAAGGAAGGTTTCCTGCGTATCCGCAAAGGAAGCGACAAATGGGATAGCGATTATCTGTTCAACCTATCGAAGACAACCATAAAAGGAATAGGCAAAACAGGGCAGTATATGATTAAGTCTTTCTATGCAGGTAATGGTATTGTGTATAGTTGCGTGAAAGTAACGGATACAGAATTTGGAATACTCAAGAAAGACTTCCAACCTGTGAAAATCGACATTTGGAACAAAACCATCGAAAAACTTGATTTGCCAATGACCGACAGCAATGGCTCTTTTTGCTATAACTCGCTACAAGGACTTCATCGTCTTTGGAATGATATGTAACAATGGTACGGGGTATTACACCTACAATACCAAGACAGGCGAATGCTCGCAAAAAGCCAATTGTTACTGCCATAGGAGTTCCTTCAAGTTTAGTCGCATTTGAGTAAACTCTCATTAAAAACATTTCTCATGGAGCTATTGGTTCTTTTTTGAGAGTAATACGGATAAAAACTTGCAATAATTCAAGTTTTTATCCGTGTTTGTTTGTAACTTTGCAAAAAGACATGATAAAATGACCATAGAATTTTGTGCAATCAATAAGCCTGAAGATTGGATGGAGATGGTTGCCGAACAATTTGGCACATCAGTAATAAACGATGGATTTACCATTCCTTCTTCTATTGGTAGTGGATTCTTCAAACAATATTATCCTCTGCCATGGCTAACATTGACTTATATCAGTTTCGTAGCATACGAGCCGATAACTATGATACGTCGCTCGGTAGAAAACTCGAAATGGATTCCTGTCATGTTCTATATCAATGAGCATAAACACGAGCAGATAATTGGAACAAGTACAAAAACGGTCGGAGTGGACACGCTCGATGGCATTTTCATGCCTTCAAGTAGCATCCCGACTGAGTGGAGTTTTCCTCCAAAGAAACGATATGAAAATATTACACTGACTTTCAATAAGGATTGGATTGAAAAGATTGATGCAGCACATGAAACCTATATCGGTCGGCTTCTCCAATCGGACAAGGCTTTTTATTTGTTTGAGACCATTACACCTGCAATGCAACAGGTCTTGGATAACATTAAGTCTATAACTGAAATCGACAATCCTTTTTCAACGCTTCATTTGCATGGAAAAACTATGGAATTACTGACAATGTTCCTTGAAAAGCTCGAAAAACGTTCGGAAGTAAAATCTCTTGCCAACCTAAACTTGAATGATGTTGAATCAGTATTCCGTGTTCGTCGCCAGATTCTTCAAAGTCTCAGTAATGTACCGAGTATTCCCGAATTGGCGCGTGAAGCCAATATGAGCAGTTCCAAATTACAAAAGTGCTTCAAGCAGGTTATTGGAAAAGCCATCGCAGAATATGCCCTATCCGAAAAGATGAAATGGGCAAAACGACTGCTTTCCACTCGCCTCTACTCGGTGTCAGAAGTAGGCTATAAAGTTGGATATACTAACCTCAGTCATTTCACAGAGGCTTTCTGCAAATATCACAGGATGAAACCTAAGCAATATCTTGATTCATTATAAGTTTTACATAAATATTACTTGCATTTTGAGGGTTATTTTGCCCTAAACAATCTTTCAAACTTAGCCTGCAAAAACATCAGGCAATGAAAATAACGACATTTAAGTTTCATTTTTTTGCCGGAGTAACAATTTTATCATTGTCTTCTGGTATTTCTGTTTATTATTTAGTCGAACTCTTGTATGCTCTCGACACCTGCAATTGTATCAGTAATGGAGAAATTGGTATGGAGGAATTGGCACACACTCTCTGAAATCTTCGGAGTGGAGATAAAGAACTGCTACAACGTATATATGAATATAAAGCATCGCAAAGATGACAGTCGCACTTATTTTCTTGACGAACTCCGTGAAAAAATCAATAAGCGGATGGTGGGGAGCGACCTGAAAGGCGGCAAGTTCAAGAAGTAGTAAATCAAAAGGGAGATATTCCGACTCTGTAATATCTCCCTTCATTCATTCTTTTGATAAGCACTTCCAACTTTTTGGCTATATCCTCTGAGGTTGGAAGCACTTGTTTCCGTATTTAATGCATTATGAGAAAATAGGCTATAATATTAATATACTCAATTTTGAACGAAATCGTTGTGAGATTTACAGAGATCATACCTTTGATTCTTATTGGGAATAATCAAATCCATAATTAATGATGTATAGATGAAAGAATTACATTTTGATTAAATGAGCAAGCTTCGGATCATTCTTAATACGCATAATCTCTGAATCAACTAACGAGAGAATTTCTTCCTTGACTTTGTGATAGTTAGCTTCGATGGTCTCTTTTGAGATTATCGGAGCCATCTTCATTTTGTAAAGTCTGCTATCACTGGGATAGGCTGATAGGGTCTTTCATTTCTGCAGATACCTTGGCACTATCCACCACAATCTCTGCATGGAAAAAAATCTTTCTGGTCGATGCGTTCATCAAAGTTGTCGGACACTGCACCCACGAAACATTCCCTGCGTGAGGTTGCTGATTTTAGAAGCAGGGATAAGGCTGTCCATCTGTGTGGAGATAGAGGTCGACTTTGTCATTACGGTTGATGGTCATAGACTGGCGTTGCTGAAGAACCTTTGCCAAAACGCTCCGAAAGCGTCTTAGCTGTTTCTCCAACCACTTGCCCGGAGAACACGTTACCTACAGTGTTCTGTATTACTTTGCTCTCTTTGTCGCCATAATCACGGGTAAGTTGTGAGAAGTCCTGAAAGCCCAAACATACTGCAACCTTATTGCTTCGGGCAGTAGCGATAAGGTTGTCCAACCCACGAAAATAGATGGTCGGTAACTCATCGATAATCACCGATGATTTGAGTTGCTTCTTTTTGTTGATGAGTTTCACGATACGGCTGTTATACAGTCCCAATGCCGCCGAATAGATGTTCTGTCTATCGGGATTATTGCCTACGACAAGGACTTTCGGCTCATTGGGATTGTTGATGTCAAGTGAGAAATCATCACCCGTCATCACCCAATAAAGAGCTGGCGAAATCATGCGTGAAAGCGGTATCTTGGCACTGGCAATCTGTCCCTGCAACTGGTCCTGCGCTCCACCCTCCCACGCGTCCATAAAGGGAGAAAGGTAGTTGGAGAGTTCATCGTAGGAAGTGAGTATCGGGAATATCTGTGCGTAGGGACGGTTCAGAAATTCGATGGCATGGGGAAAGGTGCAATACTTCCCGTTCTCATAGATTTTCAAAAACCAGATGATGGCTGCCAGCAAGATAATCGGCGACTCCACAAAGAAATCTCCCTGTTTCTGAATCCACGAGCGGTTCAAGTTGAGCATGATGGTGTAGGCACTCTCATAGGCATCCGATATATCCGTCATAAAGGCTGGATTGATGGGATTGCAACGGTGGCTTCTTCGAGGGTCGTCAAAGTTAATCACAAAGAATTGCGGCTTTACCTTGTAGGCATCTAAATGATGAAGCAGGTGATTGTAAGCTATCTCTGAAAGGTCAGGGAAACTTATAATCGTAGATATACATAGCAAAGCCTTTTTCTATTTGCTGCTTGATGTAGTTGTTTACGATGGCGTAGGATTTACCAGAACCCGGTGTTCCAAGCACCATTGAGGCACGGAACGGATTGACCACGTTAATCCAACCGTTGTTCCATTTCTTCTTATAGTAGAAGCGTGTAGGAAGATTGACGGAGTATTCATTTTCCATCAACCGTGTTTCCTGCATGAAACTCTCATTCTCCGTGTTAAACACATCGTCCATCAGGTTGTTTTTGAGTAGTCGGCTCATCCATACGCCACCCATCAGCAGGCAGATATAACCAATGGACAGCGTAAATATATAGAGAGAAGCTACCCCGACCTTGCCGATGGGCAATACCAATAGCCACCAGTTGAGAAAGAAAAAGACAAAGCCAGAGAAAAGTATCGTCCAAATCTTTGCCCACGTGATTTTCTCCTCTTTCACGCCCTTTGTTCCAAGGCAGGACAAAGCAAGAAATACCACACAAAAGAGTTTTGTCCAGAGAATGGACGAGAACAATCCTGTTGTTCGCTGGAAATTCATCAGTATCTTATCAATGATTCCAAGCGTAAACCCCCAGACATGAAATGCCTCGTAACAGAACCAATAACAGTTAACGAGGAGGAATATCACTGATATGCCCCTCATAAAGTCCATGACCTTACCCTAATGCCCTTAAATCATCTTCTTGTGCCATAATCGTATTGTTTTTGATAGCTCTACCCCTCCGAACCAACGGTCTCTGACAAAGGAGAAAGAGAGATAGAAATACTCGTTTATTTAATGTTTTTCTTCGTCTAAGTTTTATCTTACTTTGTCTGCGGAGTTTACGCTGCCATGCCGCTTCCTTCCAATCATCGTTGCCCGTAGATGGAAAGAGTCACCTACCATATCCTCGATTAGTTCATCGACAAGGTTGTCACCTTCCTCCGTATCCTGATTGCGAGGGTTGAACGGTTGGCGATGGTTCCAAACGAGACAGACGGACTGCCATACAGCGTTTCATCCAAGAATGGGTTATGAGTAGGATTAGAGAAAATAGCTATTGAAATACATTGGCGGCATATCCCTTTACCCAATCGAGAACCATTGAGCGCAATGCCCTGCTTTATCATCAATAAAGGTAATGCCATAGATTCGTCCACTATCATTCTTTCGGATTAAACACACGCAAGCCTTTGTTCCTCCAATCTTTGCCGAAAGTTCTTTCTCCGTATTGGGAGAGGTACGCATAGTTTGTAACACTTTGTTCCTGATGGTTGGATATCAGTGGTTTGACGTTTTGTTTCGACTTCTGCATCCTGTTCTGTACGGCAGTATAGCCCACACCACGACCGATGTCCGAGGCGTGGATGGGTGTGCTTACTTTGTCTCCCTTATCATCAGTTGGAACATAGACCAGTCCGTCATATTTCTTTCCCCGAAACTCCGTCTTCACTTCTTCTACTGCAAGATTGTATCGGGAAAAGAATGGCATTCAGCTCTCCCAATGAACAGAACTTATAATGTTTCAGCACCATGCGGAGAGCACTTGCCACCTGCTCCTTGATATTTTCCTCTGCTGATGTCCACCTTGGGCGTTTCTGCTTCCTCCTTATCATTGACCTTTGAACTCGGAATAAGGTTATACTTTCCTTTCCAAGGTATCAGTAATCTGCTTGCTCCTTCGCTTTTCAAACTTGTCGTTGATTTTCTTTCCTTCACCATCTATCCGAAGCGACACAATGTGTATATGCTCACGGGCGATGTCGTTGTGCTTGAAGACGATATAGGGTTGGTTGCCATAGCCGAGTGCCTCCATATACTCCTTGGCTATCTGTGTGAGCCTTTCATCGGAGAGTTTCTCGTCCGGGTGCGGATTGAGCGAACAGTGGAACACCGTTTTTCTTGGTACGGCAGTTTCTTCGGTATCAATGCCTCCATATCAGCAAGCACGTCCTCCATCGTATAACGACCATCCTTGTCCTGATACAACTCAGCGGCAAGAAGAATATTCGCTTCTCCTTTTTCCACCTTTTTGAAGTTGTAGCCGAGTGCCCCTCCGAGGTTTCTCCGTTGCTGAAATTTTTGCTATCATTTTTTTAACTAAATTCTCAATACTTCTTCTTTCTATAATCAATGGTTAGATTGATAGCCTGCTCTTGCAAGGCAATGATTTGAGCCGACAATTTCTCCAACTTCTCAAGCATAATCTGTGCAGTCTTTATGCTGTGATAGCTGTTGATAGCACGCACGGTCTGGTTATACAGCACGCCAATTTTATGGATTTGTGCCGTCAGTTCAGAGAGTTTTCGGTAATATTCCACGGCGGATTTATCCACCGTAATCACTTTGAAACTCTCTCCAAGAATACGACCACGCACAAAATCCGACTTGGTCTGCGCCCCTGAACGCTGAAACAAATCAATCGCTCGCTGCTGGTCTTTGGGGTTGGGAAGACGGGTGTCCCATCTGTCCCATCGTTCAATCTTATCATTCATTGTCTTTCCTTTTTGTAATTACGACTTTGGAGTAATTCTTCCCCTTTCGGGGCAAGGGTCTTTGTCGGCAAAAACGGAGTTTGTCGGACAAAGACACACCTTGCCAATATTAAGAGTTGATACGATTGAAGTATCCACCCTTTTGGGGTGTCTGCTTCGGGACGTTACCTCCATGTATTATTCTCGCCTGCAAAGTTACGGCAGATTTTCAAATATCTCATTATCAGAGATATTCACTCTTTTTCCTCGTATTTCCCTGCACTTCATCGCTGTAATAAAATCAGCAGAAATATCATTTATTTTGCAATCAGAACGAGCGAACAATGGTATGATAACACAAGCAAAAAGATATATCATATTACCGCTGCTTGCACCAAAGATGACAAGAAGGAACAATACATATTCATAACAATTTATTGTCATGACAAACTATTGTCAATACAACAAATTGTAAGAACTTGAAATCGTCCTTTTGGACTATCGCCCGAACCATACGCAGTCAGAGCAAACTGTCTGCTGATGACTCTTAATAATGAGAGAATATCCAAACATCAAATAGACAAATAATATGAACTAAGAAATTATCATTATGGAGAACAAAGAACAACGCCCCCTTTTTTTCTGGGCTTCTCTTCCCAAAAAGGGAGGAGTGGGAAAAAAAGTACTCTTGCCGAAATCGTAAGCAGCATATTGTACTACGAGCAAGGCATCAACCTCTTCGTGATGGACTGCGACCTGTCGCAAGACTCTTTCTACAAACTGAGGGAACGTGAGAAAAGTATCGTTCAGGAGAGCGAAGAGCTTTCCAAATCCATGCAGGAGTACTTTCATCACCTCGGCAAAAAAGCATACAGAATTTACAAGTCTGCACCCAAGGAAGCCGTCAGGACTGCACGAAGTAAAATCGACGGTATCAGCAACGAGAAGTACCAGTTGGTTATATTTGATTTCCCGGGACATGCCGGAACAACCGAACTGATGGAACTGTCCCTTCAGATGGACTATATCCTTTCTCCGATTGAAGCCGATATTCAGTCGCTGGTTTCATGTCTGGCATACGCCAAGACTATCACGGAGATTGGAGTTTCGATGTCCGACTCCCGGATAAAGGACATTATCCTGTTCTGGAACAAGGTGGACAGAAGAGTAAGGAACATCATCATCGATGAATATACAAAGCTCATCCATGAATACGAACTCACGCTCCTGCCCGGCTATGTATATGCCACGCACCGCTTCTCTCACGAACTTTCCACATACGGACTGCGTGGAGTGTTCCGCTCTACCTATCAGCCTCCTGCAAGGGGTTTACGAATGGGTACAGGGCTGGACGAACTCGTCAATGAGATAATTCAACGTCTCAAACCTAAAAAAACGAAAAACAGAAAATGGCAACGATTGAGGAAAGAAAGCAACAGCTGGAAAAACAAGCTGAAGAAAAATGGCAGAGGACAATGTCGTGGTAAAACCTGTCACGATACCAAACTCCTTCGACCCTTCCGAGGATACTGAGTCCTCCCCTGCAACATCAGGGAGGAAGACAATAATTTAGAAGAGACGAAAGAAACGAAAAACAGCAAAAGAAAAAAACCGGTAGATGAAATAGAAAGCGAGGAAACGAGGGAACACGGAACAGAAACGGGAAAGGAAACCGAGAATGGAAAAAGCCCGGCGTGTCCTCCCTTTCCATAGAGGACTACCGTTCCCTGTACTTTCATCCCGTCCGCTCCCAAATGCGGACAGCCTTCTCCATTAATCTGGAAACGCTGCAGAACCTGCGCAACGTGTTGCAGGACTTGGGGGAGCGTGTTTCCATAGCCGCATATATAGACAACATTCTTAGGGAACACCTGCGTGAACATTTGGAATTGCTCAACAGTGCGGCAGCAAAACAAAGACGCAAGACAACAATAACACTATGATGGAAACAATACTTTTCAGTTTTATACTGATACTCATCATCATTTGGATAATGCTGGGTATCCTGTACTTCTATATGCGGTATGTATCTCCGTATGGCATCCTTATCAAGAAAAATAAAAAGGGCAATGAGCAGACTAAGGAGAAGGAAGCGACGAAGGAAAAAGACGGACAAAAAGGAGAAGGAACAGAAGATCAAGCCGAGTTTGTACTGATTGGCAAAAAGCCGTTCCATTTCCCCTATTATCCCACTAAGTTCCCTCTGCTTCTTCATCTGAAAATTCAGAGCAGAATAGTAATAATTTTTGCACCTCAGAACTCCGAAAAGAAAGAGGACATGAAGGAAGAGGACAACGAGATGGACGTTGATTTCGAGATGGAGCGAGTTGATGAGGATGAGGTCGCCCGTGAGGAATTAATTCTGCCCATTGAGCCCACATCGGACGAAACCGAGATGTCAGGGCAGTCCGTCCTCGCACGTGACTTAGTCCGCCTGCAAAAATGGGCAAAAGAACTGTGAGGAGGCTGATGAGAAAGAAGTCAAAGAGACCATTCGGCAGCTTCAAGACTCAGATCTATTGGATAAGTACAAGGAGAACATCGCCAAGATGCAGGGTGAGCAAACTTCGCTATTGGAGAAAATCCGTAAAGCGGAAGAACAAAGCGAGCAACAAGCAATGTTGTTTTCTCAAAACTCAATACCGGCAGATTCAAGCGCTTCTGACACTTCATCCGATAATGACGACGACAAGCCTCTTTCATATTATCTGTAAACAATCAACGATGGAAGCGGGAAAAGAAAACGGCTCATTAACAGCTACAAGGTTTCCACATGAAAATGTGCCTCTCTTTCCCCTTCCTTTTAAGAACAAGCAATTTTATCACACTTAAAATTATAACATACAAATGAACAAAAAAATTACACTGATGATGCTCCTGCTGATGACTGCCACCATAGGAGCATACGCACAAGGCAATGGTATTGCCGGTATCAATGAAGCTACAAAAAAATGGTAACCTCCTACTTCGATCCCGGCACGAAACTCATTTATGCCGTAGGGGGCGGTAGTGGGGTTGATTGGAGGCATTAAAGTGTACAACAAGTTCTCAAGTGGTGACCCCGATACGAGCAAGACCGCAGCCTCTTGGTTCGGTGCGTGTATCTTCCTCATTGTGGCTGCCACTATCTTGAGAAGTTTCTTCCTGTAAGGCGATGGCTGCATTTGAAATCAACAAAGGGTGTAGGGTCGGACGGTAGAGTTCAAGGGCTTTGAAGGCACAGTATCTCTTCCTCTTTGCAGGAGGGTTGCTGGCAGTCTTCATTCTCGTGGTCATTCTCTATCTCTGTGGAGTCAGCCAAATTACCTGTCTTGTCATAGGTGTAGTGGGTGCCAGCCTTGTGGTATGGCAAACGTTCACCATGAACAGAAAGTACGGGCAATACGGGCTGATGAAGAAAGGAGCAGTGCGTATGCACCCACGCTACCTTGTGAACCGCCGTACGGTCTGTCACCTTATCCGTAACCTTCAACCAAAGAAAGCGAAGAAATGAGAAATAAAAGCAAGATAACGACCTTGGAGTCGAAGTTTCCTCTGCTCTCCATAGAGCAGGGCTGCATGGTGAGCAAGGATGCTGACATCACGGTGGCTTTCCGTGTGGAACTGCCCGAACTCTTTACCGTCACTTCTACAGAATACGAAGCAATGCACTCTGCCTGGCATAAGGCTATAAAAGTGCTACCCAATTACAGCATCGTACACAAGCAGGACTGGTTTCATTAAGGAGGACTATCAAGGAAAGCTCTCCGATGGCGGACTGAGCTTCCTTGCCCGTTCCTCTGAACGGCACTTCAACGAACGTCCGTATCTCCACCACTCAGTCTATCTCTTCCTTACCAAGACGAACAAGCAGCGTATGGCACAGCAGAGTAATTTCTCTTCGCTCTGCCGTGGACACCTGCTGCCCAAGGAAATTACCAACAAAGATGAGGTGATGAAGTTCATGGAAGCAGTAGACCAGTTCGAGCGTATCATCAACGATACCGAGCAGATAAGGATTGTCCGCATGACAGAAGAAGAATTGATAGGTACAAAGGAAAAAGGCGGACTGCTCGACAGGTATTTCTCTTTATCTGAAGAAGGGCATGCTTCGTTGGAGGACATCCGTCTGGGCGCAGACCTTGTGCGCGTGGGCGACAATATGCTTTGTCTGCATACACTCTCCGACACGGACGACCTGCCTACAACAGTCAGCACGGACAGCCGATACGAGCGATTATCGACCGACCGAAGTGACTGCCGTCTTTCCTTTGCCTCTCCCGTGGGCTTGATGCTGCCCTGCAACCATATCTATAACCAGTATCTCTTCATTGAGGATAGCGACGCCAATCTGGAACGCTTTGAGAAGCAGGCAAGAAATATGCACTCACTGGCACGCTACAGCCGTAGCAACCAAATCAATGAGGAATGGATACAGGAGTATCTCAATATTGCCCACTCACAGGGATTGACCTCCATCCGTGCCCACTTCAATGTATTGGCATGGAGCAGCGATAAGGAAGAACTTCGCCAGATTAAGAATGACGTGGGCTCTGCACTTGCTCTTATGGAATGCCACCCACGTCACAATACCATTGATGCAGCAACGCTCTACTGGGCAGGCATACCCGGCAATGCGGCAGACTTTCCCAAGTGAGGAGAGCTTTTTATACTTTCATCGAGCCTTCCCTCTGCTTCTTTACGGCAGAGACGAACTATAAGGATTCGCTCTCTCCCTTCGGTATCAAGATGGCAGACCGCCTTTCGGGAAAGCCCGTCCACTTGGACATATCGGACTTACCGATGAAAAAGGGAGTCATCACCAACCGTAACAAGTTTATCTTGGGATCCTTCGGGTAGCGGCAAGTCTTTTTTTCACCAACCACATGGTACGCCAGTATTACGAACAGGGGGCGCACGTCCTCTTGGTCGATACGGGAAACTCATATCAAGGCTTGTGTGAACTTATCCACCGCAAGACCAAAGGCGAGGACGGCGTGTATTTCACCTATACCAATGAAAGTCCTATATCTTTCAACCCTTTCTATACGGATGATTACTTTTTCGATGTTGAGAAAAGAGAGTATCTGTACGCTGCTACTTACACTTTGGAAGAGTGCCGATGAGCATATCACAAAGACCGAGGCAGGCGAACTTGGTTCTGCTGTAAACTCCTATATCGAGCTGATATGTGCTGACCACAGCGTTACACCCTGTTTTAATACCTTCTATGAGTATCTGCGGGACGTGTACCGAAAGGATATGGAAAAGCGTGACATCAAGGTAACACTCTCGGACTTCAATATCAACAACCTCTTGACGACACTCAAGCAATATTATCGTGGTGGTCGATATGATTTCCTACTGAACTCGGATAAGAACATCGACCTGCTCTCTAAACGCTTCATCGTCTTTGAGATTGACCAAGTAAAGGACAATAAAGACCTCTTTCCTGTGGTAACGATTATCATCATGGAAGCCTTCATCAACAAGATGCGCCGATTAAAGGGTATCCGCAAGATGATACTCATTGAGGAAGCGTGGAAAGCCATTGCTTCGGCAAACATGGCGGACTATATCAAATATCTTTATAAGACGGTGAGAAAAGTATTTCGGGGAAGCCATTGTCGTAACGCAGGAGGTGGACGACATCATCCAGTCGCCCATCGTCAAGGAGAGCATTATCAATAACTCCGACTGCAAGATACTGCTTGACCAGCGCAAGTACATGACCAAGTTCGACGGCATACAGGCGATGCTCGGTCTTGTCTGAAAAGGAAAAGAGCCAGATACTCTCCATCAACCAGAACAACGACCCGAACCGACTCTACAAGGAGGTGTGGATAGGGCTGGGCGGTATGCAGAGTGCCGTCTATGCTACGGAAGTGAGCATGGAGGAATACCTGACCTACACCACGGAGGAAACCGAGAAGGTGGAGGTGATGAACAGGGCAGCACAGCTTGGTGGAGATATCGAAACAGCTATCCGTCAGCTTGCCATAGAGAAAAGAAACAATAAAAAGAAATAAGTACAAACCATCAAAACTATAGTAACAATGAAAAAGTACATTTTCATGGCTCTCTTAGGATTGAGCCTTTCTGTTCCCAAAGCCCACGCACAGTGGGTAGTAACCGACCCTGGCAATTTTGCCGGCAACATCGTCAATTCGGTCAAGGAGATTGCCACAGCTTCGAAGACGGTGAAGAACACCCTTGACGGTTTTAAGGAGGTGGAGAAACTCTACAACGACACCAAGAAGTATTATGATGCCCTGAAGAAGGTGAACAACCTCATCGGCGATGCCTACAAGGTCAAGGAGTGCATCCTGATGGTGGGCGACATCTCAGAGATTTACGTTACCTCGTATAAGAAGATGCTCTCGGACAAGAACTTCCGCCCTTCGGAACTCGCTGCGATGGCTTCGGGCTATGCCAAACTCTTGCAGCAGAGCGGTGAGAGTCTCAAGGAACTAAAATCCATTGTTAAGAGTAATGTCTTCTCGATGAACGACCACGAACGAATGCAGTCCATAGACCGCATCTATACCACGCTGAGGGAATACCGCTCGCTCGTGTCGTACTACACAAGGAAAAACATATCTCTGTGAGCTACGTGCGTGCAAGGGAGAAGAACAACCTTGCCTCTGTTAAGGCACTCTATGGTAATACGGCAAGCAGGTATTGGTAAATCCACAGACAAAAAAGAACTTGAAAAAACTTTCATAAAAACACTTTTGCTTATGGATTTTGCCAGTTTACATGAGCTGCTACGCTCAACCTATGACGAGATGATGCCACTCTGTGCCCAGATGACGGGCATTGCCAAGGGCATTGCGGGCTTGGGTGCGCTCTTTTATATTGCTCTTCGGGTATGGGCTTCCATTGCCCGTGCCGAGGCGATAGACGTTTTTCCGCTTCTCCGACCTTTTGTCTTAGGCTTTTGCATCATGTTCTTTCCGACAGTCGTACTGGGTACGATGAATGCCGTTCTCTCGCCCGTGGTGCAGGGAACAGAGATGATGGTACACCAGCAGGAGGGGAACCTTGCAGAACTTACAGCCAAGCGGGACAAGTTGCAGGAGGAAGCCTACCTGCGCAATCCCGAAACAGCCTACCTTGTTTCCAACGAGAAGTTCGATGAGAAGATAGAGGAAATGGGCATCATCGGACCTGAAGATGCCGTGACGATAGCGGGTATGTATGCCGAGCGTGCTGCCTATCAGACCAAGCAGTGGATCATGAAGATGGTACACGACCTTTTGGAACTCCTGTTCCATGCTGCAGGACTTATCATCGACACGCTACGCACCTTCATACTCATCGTTCTTGCCATTCTCGGTCCGATAGTCTTCGGCATTGCTGTATGGGATGGTCTTGCTGGCTCACTTACGGCATGGTTCTCACGCTATATCTCTGTCTATCTGTGGCTGCCTGTCAGCTCTATTCTTACGGCACTGCTTACGAAAATACAGGTGCTGATGATAGAGAAGGATATCGAAGCACTCAGTGACCCTAACTACCTGCCTGATTCGGGGACGTGGTACTACATCGTCTTCTTCCTTATCGGTATTGTAGGCTACTTCTGTGTACCTACCGTGGCAGGCTGGATTATCGAAGCTGGAGGTGGTATCGGCTCATACGGTCGTAATGTCAACCAGACAGCACAGCATGGTGCGCAAGGCGCATATACTGGTGGCAAGGCTGCTATGGCTGGCGCAGGTGCTGCTGTGGGAAATGTCGGTGGACGTATCAAGGGTGCACTGCTCAAAGGAAAATAGAAATCGAACAACTATGCTTAATTAATCAACAGATATAAAAGAAATGGAATTCAAATCACTTGGTAATATCGAGACCTCATTCAGGCAGATAAGACTCTATGCCTTTGTCTTTGCCATCGTCTGCGTGGCAGTAAGCGGTTATGCTGTCTATGCCTCGTACAGCTTCGCCAAGGAGCAGCGGGAGAAAATCTATGTGCTTGACCAGGGAAAGTCGCTCATGCTTGCCCTCAGTCAGGATGCAAGCCGTAACCGTCCCGTAGAGGCAAGGGAGCATGTACGTCGTTTCCACGAGCTGTTCTTCACCATTGCGCCTGACAAGGATGCCATCGAAAAGAACATGGAACGTGCCTTTGTGCTGTGTGACAAGTCGGCTTTCAACTATTACAAAGACTTGGCAGAGAAGGGCTATTATAACCGTGCCATATCGGGTAATGTCAATCAGCGCATAGAGGTGGACTCTATCCACTGCAACTTTAATACTTACCCTTATGCGGTAACGACCTATGCACGGGAGTTTATCGTCCGTCAGAGTAATGTTACAGAGCGCAGTCTTGTTACGACCTGCACGCTGCAGAACTCTGTCCGTTCGGATAACAACCCACAAGGCTTCTTGATGGAGAACTTCCTCGTTAAGGAGAACAGGGACATACAGACTTATAAACGGTAAGGCTATGGCAAGGAAAAGGGAAACTTTTTACTCTCACGTCACTATCTGCGCTTTCACCTGTGGCTCCGCCATCGTTGTGAAAGACTCACGATAAGGCAGAGAAAGGAAATCGTCTATGGGCTGAGTTTCATCTATCTGCTCTGCTCACTTTGGATGATAGCGCAGTTTTTCCTTCCTCCAAAGAAGGAAAAACTACCCATCCCCACGGGAAAGCTGACGGATAGTCCGATACGGACGGACAGTACTTTACAAGAGTTACATGGCAATTTTTATCTACAACATCATCAAACAATCAAAGGAAAATGGATAATAAACAGAAAGAACAAATGAAGAAAGGCTTGGTCTTCGGAGGACTGGGACTGCTGTTTGCTCTCTCAATGTGGTTTATCTTCGCCCCTTCGGGCAAGGATAAGACTGCAGCGGAGCAGGGACTCAATGACAGCATCCCGCAGGCAACGACGGAAAAGCTCACCGAAAACAAGCTCAAAGCCTATGAATTAGGGCGACAAGGCACACGAGGAGGAACAGACCCGCGAGGAGATGGGCAGACTATCGGACTATTTTGCACAGAACACTGCTCCATCAGAGGAGCAGCGTGCAGAGACAGCTGCTTCTACGGCAAAGATAGAAAACTCCATGCATCGCTATGAGGAGAATAATCGCCTCTTGAACTCCTTTTACGCTCCCGACCCACACGAGCAGGAGCGTGAAGCCTTGCGCTCGGAGATAGATAACCTTAAAAAGGAACTCTCTGCCAAAGACAGCAGGGAGGACAATGAAGAGAAACGGCAGCTTGCCTTGATGGAAAAGAGCTATCAGATGGCAGCGAAGTATCTCCCTAAAGCATCAACTCCACCTACCTTCAATAATGGTCTGACGGCAGGAAAGGAGAAGACGGAAGAGACAGCAGGTGGCTCTGAAGCCGCTAAGGGCAAGACCATGCAGAATGAAAAGCCTGCAATGGAAGTTCTGCCAGAGCGTAGGCAGATAGTATCTTCACTTGACCAGCCTATGAGCGATGTGTACTTTATGGAGGAATACGGCAAGAAGGCTCGTAATATGGGCTTTCATTCGCTTACCAGCAGTTCTCCATCTTTGATGCGCAATACGCTGAAAGTTGTAGTGGACAGGACTACTGTTCTTAAGGAGGGTGACAATGTCGTGCTTCGTCTGCTTGAAAGTGCCAAGGTACAGGGACTGCACATTCCACGTCAGAGCCGACTCATAGCCGTTGCCAAGATTGAGGGTAACCGTATGCACCTGCTTATCAAAAGCATTGAGGTGGACGGGCATATCATAGCCGTCAAGCTCTCGGCATACGACATGGACGGACAAGAGGGCGTGTATATACCAGGTTCGGAGGACATCAATGCGCTTAAGGAAGTTGGGGCGAACATCGGTGGTTCAATGGGAACCTCCTTTACCTTCGCTTCCTCTGCCAAGGACCAGATTATCTCCGAGGCTGCCCGTGGGGTGATGCAGGGTGCAAGTCAGCTGCTTCAGAAGAAACTGCGCACTATCAAGGTAACACTCAAAGGTGGCTACCGCCTTTTTCTTGGTTCAGTCCAAATAAAAACAATCGAAAATGATAAGTAAAAGAATAACATCAAATAAAAAAGGAACAATGAAGAAAATTATTTTATCAATGGCTATGCTTGCCATGGTGGGAGCAACAGCCACAGCACAGGAAAACAATGATGGTCTGACACCGAGCCGTCCGCTTACTTCGGGCGAACTCTTTCAAGGTATGAGCCGTGCCATACCTACGGGGCGTGTCGTACTGCCGTATGGTCTGGACGTTACCTTTGACAAGACCGTGCATCTTATCTTCCCTTCTGCCATTCGTTATGTAGACTTAGGTTCGCAGAATATCATCGCAGGGAAAGCGGAGGATGCTGAGAACGTACTGCGTGTAAAGGCTTCGGTGAAGGACTTTGAAACGGAGACCAATATGAGTGTCATCTGTGAGGACGGCTCTTTCTATGCTTTCAACGTAAAGTATGCTGATGAGCCGGAGAAACTCAGCATTGAGATGAAAGACTTTCTGTCACCAACGGACGGACGACTGCCAAGCAATCGCTCTGACATTTACTTTAAGGAACTCGGCAACGAGTCGCCCGTATTAGTAAAGCTGATGATGCAGACTATCTATCAGAATGACAAGCGTACCATCAAGCACATCGGTGCACAGCAGTTTGGCATGAAGTTCCTGCTTCGTGGCTTGTATGCCCATAACGGCTTGCTGTATTTCCACACTCGTATGGAAAACGGCACGAATATGCCGTACTCAGTGGATTTTATCACCTTTAAGGTGGTTGATAAGAAGATGGCAAAGCGCACCGCCATACAGGAGCAGCTGTTGCAGCCACTTCGTGCCTATCATCAGGTGATGCAGGTGCGTGGTATGGGTAGTGAACACAGTGTGTTTGCGCTCGAGCAGTTTTCTCTTGCTGAAGACAAGCAGCTTGAAGTGACGCTCTATGAGAGAAATGGCGGTCGTACGCTGACCTTTTCCATGTAACGGCAGAAGACCTGCAGACTGGCAAAAGAAGATTGATAACCTCAAACTGAAAATGGTAGACATTATGAAGAACAATATCATTCTGACAGTATGCTGTGTGCGGTGGCAATGACTTTTCAGTCTTGCCATCGCAGGCACAGCGACTGATACCCAAAGCAAAGGGGATAGAGGTCGTAGGGAGTGTTCCGCTTATCAAGGGTGAAAAGTTCCTTGCAGCTGACAATTTCGGTATGGGAGCATCACTCACCCGATATCTGGGTCGTGAGAATTATACCTTTGTTATGGCAGAGTATGAACAGCAGAATATGCCGTACAGAAGTTATAACGTAAAAACTCAAGGATGCACTCTTTGCAGGTGGGCTATATGCACCCTGTTCTTTCCGACAGAGGTAAGAACGTGTTTCTTTATGGCGGCATATCTGCTTTGGGTGGCTACGAGCAACTGAACGAGGACAAAAAGCTGCTGCCCGATGGGGCAACACTGCTCGACCGCTCCCGCTTTGTCTATGGCGGTGCCGTGCATGGCTCGGTGGAAGTGTTCCTGACGGACAGGGTTCTCTTTCTTGTAAAGGCGCAGGGACGTTTCCTCTTTGGAACGGACGTGCATCGTTTCCGTCCGGCTGTTTCTGCAGGACTAAGGTTTAACTTTTAAGTAGAAGAAAAGATGAAAAAGATATTGAATACGATTTGGGTAATGGGCGTGCTGACCCTTGCCGTGTTTTGCCTATCTGCTTGTGATAGGGATTTGGATGTTCAGCAGTCTTATCCGTTTACGGTGGAGACAATGCCGGTTCAGAAGGACATCATAAGGGGGCAGACGGCTGAGATACGCTGCACGCTAAAGCGAGGCGGTGAGTTTGCCGACACTCGCTATACGATACGTTATTTCCAGTCTGACGGCAAGGGCTTGCTAAGAATGGATAATGGCACTGTTTTCAAGCCTAACGACCGCTATCCGCTGACAAAGGACGTGTTTCGCTTGTACTACACTTCGCTGTCATCTGACCGCCAGACGATTGATGTATATGTGGAGGATAATTTCGGGAAGGTTCAGCAGCTGACCTTTAGTTTTAACAACGAGCGGGAAGAGGGCAAGGATAAGCCTGCATCTTCTCGCCACTAAGAACATAATTGATGCGAACGATAAATTCTTTCATTTTACTTTGTGTATTCTGCCTGTTCTGTCAGCCGACCCTTGCTCAGCGCAGGGTGCGGCTGGCAGACTTGCCTCCTTTTGAGAGTGCAGTAGTTGTTGTGAAATACTTTGAGGGTATGCACGGCTGGAAGAATTATCCGTATGTTGGGTATGGGCATCAGCTACAACGGGGAGAGCGTTTCACAGCGGATATGACCGAACGGCAGGCAGATTCCCTGCTCCGTGCCGACCTTTGGAAATGCTTTGAACACTTCAAGGGCTATGGTAAGGATGCCCTGCTGCTCAGCCTCCTTGCCTATAACGTGGGTGTGGGGCGACTGCTCGGTTATGGCAAACATTCTAAGAGTAGGCTGCTACGAAAGATAGAGGCTGGAGACAGGAACTTCTATCGGGAGTACGTTTCCTTCTGCCGATATAAGGGAAAAGTTTTGCGTGGATTAGTCAAGCGCCGAAAGATTGAGTTTGTTATGTTTTATATGCCCTGATTTTACAAAGCAATGCCCCTTGCAAGTTTTATCGGCTTGCAAGGGGCATTTTCTTGTTGTTTTATTCGTCCTTCTCACTATGAATGAGTAACTTTGCAGGAAATACTGTAAAGTAAAACCTATGAAACCTCACTTCTTCAATATTATAATTCATAAAGACGACACTTTCCCAGATTTACATGGAGTATGTGTAGGATTTGAAAGTCGTCAATGGAGAAAAGAACAATTAGTAGATTATCTTTTCGAATATCTACCAGAATTTGCTTTGACATATTCTGAATTTGAGAATCTTACGGGAGAAAAATGTAGTATCCAAAAATGCGACAAGTAGTCATGAGCATTTATCAATCTGAAAACTTCAAAAGTAGAGGTGAGTTTGGAGAATTGTTGTTGCATGCTATAATCCGTGAAACTTATAATACAATTCCTGCTATCAGTAAGATATATTACAAAGATGGTCCAAACGAAACAGTAAAAGGATTTGATGCTGTACATGTAGTTGTTACAGATGATACTTTAGAGCTATGGTTGGGAGAGGTGAAATTTTACAATAATATATCCAAAGCTATTTCTGATGTAATTGAAGAATTAAAACAACATGTAAAGGTAAGGTATGTAAGAAATGAATTTGTTGCCATTACAAATAAAATAGATGCTAAATGGCCGCATGCAGATAGATTAAAGACTTTACTTCATCCCCATACTTCATTAGATGCTGTATTCTCAAACACATGTATTCCTGTACTGTTAACATATGATTCTTCCGTACTTACAAGGTATGATAATATGTGCGATGAATATGTTCAAGAAATATCTGAAGAACTTCAGAAAAATCATAAAATATTTTGTGATAAATTGGGTGATTTTCCTTTGACAATACATCTATTTTTGTTCCCGCTAAATACGAAAGCAGAACTAATAGAGTCCCTTGAGTCTAAACTTAAAAATCTGGCAAAAGTTATGAAAAAAAGAAGAATTACGAAATATATTAAAAAGAAATAAGTAATGATAAAAATAAACTGCCCGTAAGATACACGGGACAGCATTTTTACTATAGATAAAGTGCTGATAGATGATGCAATTAAAATTGCGAAAAATAAATGAATCCGACACTGTTATAGATATTGGTGCCGGAAAAGGATTTTTGACTGTTCATTTAGTTCGTCAATGCACAAATATAATTGCAATAGAGAATGATAAATCGCTATTGTCCATTCTAAAAAAACAAGTTTTCTAACAACACGAATGTCAAAAATTATTGATTGTGATTTTTAGATGTTACACCATACCAAAAAGAAATTTTTAAAGTTGTGTCTAATATCCCTTTCAGAATAACTTCTGAAATTTTAAAAATCCTTGATGTTTGATAGTGTTGAGCATTTTATGGGTGGTTCATTGATAATGCAACTTGAACCTGCCCAAAAGTTATTTTTCAAAAAAAGTTTTTCAATCCATATATTGTGTTTTATCATACTTTTTGATTTAAAACTTATGTATGAAATATCTCATGAGAGTTTTTTTGCCACCACCAAAAGTCAAGTCAGCACTTTTTAAAGATTGAAAGAAAAATGTCAATAAGTTATGAATTGAAAAGAAAAATATCTGAATTTTCTCACTTTCTTGTTGCAAAAAAACCCGATTTGCCAGCCAGAACTGTATTAAAGACAATATTCAGAAAAAAAGTCAAGTCAGAGTTATTGCTGATAAATATGGAATAAATCTTAATTGTCAAATTGTTAGTTTGGCTGCAAAACAATGGGAATGTTGTTTTTGGAAATGTTGGAGAGAGTTCCTGAAAAAAACCATCCCTCTTAATTGTTAGTTGATTAGAGTCTGATTCAGTAAAAACAAAATTATTTTTTTTACTGAATCAAGATTAACTGTTTAATACACCATTTTAGTCATTAAGTAACTTCTATTTTACTTCCATGTAATATCCACAGGATTGCGTCTCGGAATAGAAGTTATTTTATAACTTGAATATCCAAATAGCATTGGACAAGCCGCTTTACGTTCTTCTGGTATTGATAACAAATCCTTTAATGGTTTATAATTGTCTATAGCCAACTTTACGAATCCAGCCCAACATGTACCGATACCAAAAGCGGGCGCAGCAATATCAAAATGAGTCAAAGCAATAATTGCTTCGGTAGGGTCATCAATTGGCTCAATAGGAACATGTGCAAAAAGTAAATGGGGAGCATTATGGCAAATCAAATCCAAACCACTATCCCAAGTTGAAATTATTGCAGGTACATAATCTGCTAGAGGATGTGATGTGTTTTGAATAGTTCGCATCCAATCAACGGTTAAACTTGCAACACGATTTACCTCTGATGGTTTATGAATAACAATCCATTTTACTGGTTGTCCATTCCCTCCAGATGGAGCATAACGGGCTATATCAATAACTTTAGCAATTAACTCTTTATTAACTGTCTTTGAAGAATAATGTCTCACAGAACGTCGACTTTTTATATACAATGCTATATTCTGTGGTTCAATCTGACTATCCAAAAAAGACGTATTAATTTTTTCGTCAAGAAGGAAATCTAAGGTAAGAGCCTTCTGTGCACAAAAAGACTCACAATGACCACATTTTAAACAATAATCCAATTTTTCTTCAGGTATGGTTGGATAATTTAAGGCTGTCGATTTATCAATGATTCCCATTACACATACAGTTGCGCAAGTATTGCATTTAGAACATGTTTTTCTGTCTATAAGAATTTGTGGCATTTTTGTCTCCTTTAAATTTTATTCATTCTTGAGTTCAAGTTATAAATGCAACTTTTAAAGAAAAGGATTAATAGCTGCATAAGTAATATTTTTTTCAGAGAGAAAAGAGAGACAATTCCCTCTGTTCTCTGCTGAATGGATAAATGTTACTATCTTTGTTTTTATTGTCCGTCCAAAAGAAATAAAAAGTTGTAGATGAGTAAACATATAACCGAAAAGCAAAGGTATGCAATTTCTAAGATGTTGCAAGTTCCGATGAGTAAAAAAGATATAGCTGAAGCTATTGGAGTTGATAGGAGTAATATTTATAGAGAAATAAAACGCAATTGCGATAGTCGTAGTGGAAAATACAACCCTGATCTTGCCCAAAGAAAGGCAGATAAACGTAAGGTTGAAAAGAAGCGAAAGGAGGTATTTACACAAGCTATGAAGAAGCGTGTAAAAAAGCTTCTACGAAAGGACTTGAGCCCAGAGCAGATAGTGGGCAGAAGCCAAGTAGAAAATATAGCTATGGTATCTCACGAAACTATATATTGTTGGATATGGCAAGATAAACGACAAGGTGGGGATCTTCATAAATCTCTTAGAAGGCAAGGACGCAAATATTCAAAGCGTGGTTCTAAAAACGCAGGTAGAGGATTTATTCCGAATAGAGTGGAGATTGATCAGCGACCTTCAATTGTAGAGCAAAAAGAAAGATTTGGTGATTTAGAGATAGATACAATTATTGGAAAGAATCACAAAGGTGCTATTCTAACCATTAATGATAGAGCAACAAGCAGAGTATGGATACGTAAGCTATCAGGGAAAGAAGCCATCCCTGTAGCAAAGATTACAGTATGGGCATTACGAAAAGTAAAAAACTTAATACACACAATAACGGCTGATAATGGAAAAGAATTTGCAAAACACGAGGATATAGCACAAAAATTAGATATTAATTTCTATTTTTGTAAGCCATACCACTCTTGGGAGCGTGGTGCCAATGAAAATACTAACGGTCTTATCAGGCAGTATATCCCAAAGGGTACGGACTTTAGTGAAGTAACCAACAAGCGTATTAAATGGATTGAAAACAATCTAAATAATAGACCTCGTAAAAGACTTGGATACCTCACACCAAACGAAAAAAATTTAAACAAATTATTAATATGAATTCCGTTGCATTTGGAACTTGAATTCAGCAAAAAGAAATTTTTTTCTGCTGATACAGATAGATTTCAAATTATAAAAAGAGGTTGAGATTTTCGTTGTAACCGAACAATCTGTTGGGCAGGAGTTTGTTCTACGATTATTGGCAAGAATTGAGGATTTTCAAGGGATGGAGACTTTGATTCAAAGTTTAGTTCGTCAGGTAGGACTTTTTCCCTTATCTAAAAAGAAGAAATATTATCTTTAAAAAGATACCATAGCCTATGAGGTACATCGTCCCTCTGGATTCAAAAGAAAAACATTGTTTTTCATCATGCACAAGCAGAAGTATATTACACTCTTTTTAAGGGGAGAAAATGTTGTTCTAAGTGCTCCTACGAGTTTTGGAAAAAGCCTTATTATTGATTCCATCATTGCTTCACAAAAAGCATTCAAATATTTTCATAATAGTTCCAACAATCGCATTAATTGACGAAACTCGAAAACGCCTGTCTAAATTTAAAGATTCATATAAAATAATTACTCATCCAAGTCAGTCTTTTTTTCTCAACGTAATATTTTCATATTGACCCAAGAAAGGGCTATAGAAATAATCCCTAATGTAAATGTTGACTTCTTTATAATAGACGAATTCTACAAGTTGAGCCCTCAAAAAAACTGATGAGGAAAGATGCCACATTTTAAATCAAGTATTCTATATGTTGGTAAAGAAAAGATGCCCAATTCTATCTTTTTAGGACCAAATATAGAACAAGTAACAACTTCCTTATTGGATAATGTCAAATTTAAATTTATAAAAACTGATTACAAGACTGTCGTCTCAGAACGCCATCCGATAAATCTGAAGAACGGAGAAGACCCTATCGAACGGCTTATTGAATTGAGTTCTTCTTTGGAAGATTCGACTTTAATTTTTGTCAATCTCCTGCAAGTGCAAATAAAGTAGCCAAAGCATTTTGTGATAGCAATAAGTTTGAAAAAACAGATGAAAATAAGGATTTGGTTGATTGGTTAAGAGATAACTATCATTCTCAATGGATTTTACCTGATTGTTTAGAATATGGGGTAGGTATACATCATGGGAAAATACCACGAGCAATAGCTCAAAAATGTATCAAGTTGTTTAATGAAGGGAAAATCAGATTCCTCATTTGTACATCCACTTTAATAGAGGGGGTAAATACAAAAGCAAAGAGCGTAATCGTGTATGACAACAAAATCGCAAGAACCAAGTTTGATTATTTTACATTTAACAATATATGTGGTCGCTCTGGTAGAATGGGTTCCTATTTCATCGGGCACATTTATCTTTTTCATGAACCACCAGCCCCAGAACTTCCTTTAGTAGATTTTCCTATTTTCACACAAACTGATGATGCTCCGGAAAAACTACTGATTAATGTTGATGTTGAAGACTTAAATGAATCCTCTAAGCGGAAATTAAAGAAGTATTTTGAACAAGATGTTTTGTCGAAAGAGACACTAAAGAAAAATTCATACATCGATTTAGACCGACAATTAGATTTGGCAAATTTCATTCAAGGCAAGTTGAAAGAAATTCATGATCTAATGAAATGGGATCAATATCCTACTAATAATCAACTAAAGTTATCATGTATGTTGATTTGGCATTATTTTGTATCATCAAATAAACGAATGTATGGAGTGAGTTCTGGAAAACAGTTGCATTTTAGACTTAATCAGTTCAGAGAAGCAGGAAGCATTAAGAATTTTATTACAGCAATTATAGATGCTGAAAAGGCTAAGACTCATTGACTCTATTAACTGCGCCATAGAGTTGGCTTTTGACATTCAGCGACATTGGATAAACTATCAATTTCCTCGTTATCTGATGAGTTTAGGAGATATTGCAAATGATATTTTCAGAAAGAACAACCTACCTCTGTGTGATTACTCCTACTTTGCCAGTTTAGTTGAATGTTATTTTATGGCTCCTTATGTAATACCAATGGATGAGTATGGGTTGCCAATACAAATATCAAAGAAAATAGGCGACATGATCAAAATTTCTTCTAATATGGATGATGCATTGAAACAACTAAGCAACTTTTCTCCTATGCAAGAACAATTCTCAAGCATTGAGTGTGAATTTATAGAAGAATTTAAAGAGTATATATAAATTACCCAAAAATATATTTTTACAAAGTGTTTATGGATTACACAGAGTTTTATGAAGCAATAAAAGCTCAAGCACTTATCTCGGGAGCAAGTATAGAGCAACTTGAATCCAAAGAAACATTATACTATGATGAGTCTGGAAATGTAAAGCATTTAATTCTTAAAGGTGGTTCTCTCAACGCAGAGTCTGACACCGTATTTGTTTTGGGAGGGGTTCAAGCTGAAAATACAATCTCTCTAAATGGTTTGAGATTAAGACTTGGAAAACAGCCAACTACAGAATTAAAAGCAAATAGAGACTTAAAGGGTAATTTTATTGCAATTCTTAGGAAAGACAATTTTCGTCAAATCTTAGAATTGATAGAAGAAAAAAAATGGCATATTCATTTCTGTGCTGTTCAAATTCTATACTATGGATTTGTGGATATTGTGGATTCTATTAAGGGTACGGAAAAATATTCTTCGGAATTTAAGGCAGAATTATATCAGGTTTTGAGGAAAGACTATATAAAAACAATCTATCATTTCAAAAAGTATAAATATCCAAATATTAAAGAAAAAAACAGAAGGAAGAATTTCTTGATGGTATAATAAACATGATAAAGAAACGCATTACCGAATTAGCCTCCAAAAGGCTAACTAATCCTTTACTCGTGTCATTGAAACTATTAGTTGACAAAGCTAAGAGTCAACAAGCCCTTCCATTAATTCAAGAAGAAGAAACTAATGTATGGGTAAAACCCTTTATTCAGTTTTATAAACATGAAATTATACAGTTTCATAAAAAAAGAACTGAAATTTGACGAAGAAAAGCAGGTGCAGAAGGAACTCAAAATAGATACCATGAAAAATAGACGGTAAATTTTTAGTCAATTATAGTTTTATTGACTCCCCAAACAGACGCAATGGTACAAGTGAGTGATTATGTAGTTTCGATAATAAGAAAGTACATAATGTTTCTTGACAGAACAGAGCCAGAGGTTGAAACTGATATTAAATCATTTGATAAAGATACAGATGAGAAACTTCAATCTTTTGAATTCCATTTTAAAAAGATTCATTAGATTACAACCCTTTGTATTTACATTTAGTTGGCTGCTTGCACACCCACAAAAATTTATGAAATATTTAAATGAGTATGGTAATACTCATTAAGGGTTAGATTATATAATTTATATTATAGTTGAAGTATGAAAAGAATTCTTTGAAGCATATAAGAAATACATAATAAAAGCATCCCAATAAGTTAGAGTATAAACCTACAAGTGATAACAAATATGATTATAGGAAATTACTTGAAATAACAGAAAAACTAGACAACAACATTCCATGCTCTGAAGAAGACGAGAAAGCTATCATAGACTTTGTAAAGATTTCTAATTACATATATGACTTATATACACAATTATATAAACACATAAACGACAACTTTCGTCATTTGAATCTAAAAGGTTGTGATATTGCAGAGTATATTGTTGCTGGATTGAATCGGGAATACAAAGTTATATGGGATAGACATAAAGCAACTCTTAATAAAGCAGAAAAAGGTTCGTATTTCTTATCGGATATAATGAATTTTAAGATACAATCTGCAATACCTGAGATAGGCTTTCTTGATGCCCGTGCTTGTTTAGAAAGTGTAACAGATGCATGTAGTTTGCTGCTAAATTATCTGAGGTATTTTCTTGATAAAGAACTAACACATGAAGAGTTTAAACCTGAAGAGTTCGCCGGAAGAGTAAGGAACTCAATGCAAATTAGTCAGACTGCCGTTGTGCTAAAGCATTCCTATGACGATATTCTATGTAATGATGGCTTTGTAAAAATAGATGAAAAGAATAATCTCATCACTTTCGACTACAATAATCATGATAGACTGAAACTTCTTACTGCTGGTGATATGATGTTCTCTGAGCATAGAGTGCAAGTAATGAGACGTGCACAAGAAAATAATATTAGACCTAGACTTTATAAATACATAACTATCAATCGTATAAAGAAAGTAAAGATAAATAATAGTTGCATTACATTAATTTTTGGACAAGGAGAACCAAAAGAACATAAACAGATAGTTAATAATATGCAATCTGCCATAGATGCATACTATGAGTTTCTTGTTGGTGATACTATTTTGCCAAATTTTGCAAATTGTACAATAGATGAAGTTATTTCTGTATGGTGTGCCATACAGTATATCACATTATATGTGTCTTCTAATATTAATTACGATATATCTATTAATACTCGTGAAGACTTTTCTTCTGTACCAAGCAAAATGCTAAAAAGTGACCTTATATCATATGTTGTAAAACTCACAGGTATTAACTTTGTAAAAGTTAGGGCATCTCTAATGGCTTTAGAGGCTGACAGGACAAAGTTCAATGATATTTGGACGTCGATGTTATATCCTGTAGGAGAGTATTATCTCCTACCATTTTTCCCAATCATATATTCATCTCCTTATAATGTTATTGACCAACTTATGCAGAGAGGTGGGTTTAACCTTGAGGAAAGAGGAAAACAATTTGAAATGTTTCTTTATAATCAATTAACACAGAAGAAAACGTCATTTCCCATAAACTGTATGCAAACAGGAAAGTATGGTGTTCAAGGCAATGAAGAGGAATTTGATGTTCTTATTTCTATGAAAAATGTGGTTTTAGTAGCTGATGCTAAATGTATACACTATTCTGTAGAACCTATTAATTACACAGAGGCATGGAAAAGACTGGTAGAGGGTTGTGAGCAGGCTATAAGAAAGGGAAATTTCATAAAAAACAATCCTCAGTTTTTCAATAAATTAGGTGATTACTCTTCAAAGACAATAATTCCATTTGTTATAACTAATTATCCCACCTTTACAGGGTTTTCACACAAAGGTGTGTATATCATAGATTCACATAGTTTTTAGCTTATATACAAAGTGGCATTATGACTATGAGGCAACTTACGTTAACAATTGATCCTATCAAAAGATTTAAAAAGTTCTATTATAATGAAGACCAATTCTCTAATGAATTCATTAAATTTTTATCAGACAACCCTGTTAAACATGAGTTCTTAAAAAACGAATCTATATCCATGATTTACCTTTGGCTATTTTACCAGAACCATGGCGCATTATTAGTAAATCTGCTCAGATAAACAATGATTCACAATTTAACATATCAAACAATACTTAATCCAACTAATAGATAATCATCATAGAAAGTTAATGTAATGGCTCCTTTTTGTGCCGTCTCAACTCACTGTCAAAAAGTAACGAGGTGTTTTTCATCGGGTTTCTTTTGCTCCTTTCTTTGTCCGCTCGAAGCTCACGAAAGAAAGGAGCGGTCGGCAAATCTGCCGACCGCTTTACTTCGTCAGTTCTTCTTGAACTGTTATCCGTCCCGTCCTTACATCGGGATGTCTGTCAAAAGCCCAATTTATTTCATCATCGGACAAAGTGCTGTGAATGCTTCCACCCATAACCAATCCACAATTTTGCAGGACTTTTTGCCGTGCGTATTCCTTGCTCTCCGCAACCACATCGAACACTCCTTCAAAGACGTATTGTGTCCGAACTCTGTAAACTTTCTTCTTCATAATCTTAAAAATTCAACCTTTAATAATCTGTACTCCTTTGGCTCTCCATTGGATACTTGAGTTCGGGATAAGTTTAGCATGAAAAAAGTTCTAACTGCCTTGATTTTTCCACATACACCGGCAGTGCCTCTGGCTTGTTCTCAAAGAAGCAGTATGCTGTAAGGGCAGAACACAAGTTCATGATAAAGTTGTGTATCGAGCGGTGTCTTGAGTGAACAAGGTTGGCTTTGTTCTTGAGTAGTTCGTTAATGCACTCGATAATGTATCTTTTCCTCAGCATAATCTTGTCCCACATAGGCATCAGTTTGTTCTTCATCTTAGCCTTGAGCCCATGAACGAGTTGGATACCTTGACTGAACAGACTATCAAAGAGTTCCTGCTTGATGTACCCTCTATCAGCAAAGATCTTCCCAAATAAGACCTTTGCAAATACCGTCCATACCCTGCTATCTCTGTCATCCACATTTGCTCCTGTAAGACAGAACGTTATCACTTCACCAGAATCATTGCATAGCAGGTGCAGCTTGAATCCATGACACCAGCCCATGGTACCCTTTCCGTCCTTGGCGAGGCCGGCAAAGACTTTGTTGTAATATCGTCGTACATTGTGACATACGGGTATCATTGTGCTGTCAACGAATGTTATACCCGTACACTTGCCGAAGGCATAGAGCTTCATGAACAGCATCATCTTAAAGAACACTCTAGGCATGAGTTCAACGAAGCGGTTATAGGAAACCGCGTCGGGAAAAATCCTGACGCATCACCCCTTTGACCCAATTCAAATAATACTCCTTGAAATTGCGATATGCGCCGAAATGATAGCATACCAAAATGGTCATAATCTCACTTTCCGAGAGTCTGCCCTTGCGGTTTCGGTAGCGTTTGCCGTCACTGTTATGGGACGGTAGACGCAGGTTTTTCGCTAATTCGGCACTCAAATTCTTATCAAACTCGTCGATTATACAGAAAATTTCAGTAACTTTGTCCTTGGTAATCATCGTTCAAAAATCTTGTAATCTATTGATTTTCACCTATAAAGATACGAATTTTTGACGAGATTACCAACTTTTTCAAGCCTTTTCTTATCCCGAACTCGCGTATTGGATAATTTGCGGTGTTTAAGCCAAAAATGATGCGCACCATAGCCGTAGGCAAAGAACTTGTCAAGTTCTGTTTCTTCAGCTATTTTGTTGATAGCCGACCTTAACTCCTCTTTGCTGTCGGATAGGGTTATTGCATTAATAACCCTAATGAGAATATGCGGTATCTCTTCTGCATAGTTATAGATGATGTTTTCAATCTCTGTTTTCATATCTCTGATAATTTAATGGTTCATACTTTATGCTGTTGCTTTCATTCTTCGGCTTATAAGACCTCGATTGGCATTGACAAGGTTTACTATCTGCTCGTGGTATTCTGTGTTCTTGTTGCACACTCCACGACTTTGCACCACTTCCAAAGTTCGTAATGATACTTCAATGGTTTCTATTCGCTTGCCTTCAATGGTAGCTGAAAGGATAAGGGAGTCTTCCTTGAGGTAGTATGCATTAGAGAATACGCAATGGTGCATTGATAGACCTTCTTCTAAATGCTCCTGCACGCTCTCTAATACGTGGACTTGAATAGTGCCATCTGTAAAACAGATACCGAAAAACTTGGATTTAAGTTCCTTGAAACGCTTTTCATCTTCCATTGCTTTCTTTTGCTTCAGTTCTATCTCCTCCCTTTCACGCAGTCTGAGAAGTTCCTCGTGTCTGCGGTCGTGTTCGGCTTTAAGGTCTGTTGGGCATAAATATTTTGGATTATGAATATCCTTTCCTAATCTTCTAAGTGTATCTACATAATCACTCCAAAGGGAAATATCCACAATCTCATAGCCGTTACGGACTGCAATCTTGTAGGACTGCCATAGTTCCTCAAAAGTCCTCTTGTTGCCAAGAAAGTAACGTAAATGGTCTGTACGACCTGCCTTTAGCAATGTTTCCACACGGCTGTCTGTGAGCAATGCAGGAATAAGTTGGGTAGGCACGATGCCATAGAAATTATCCTTAAAACCATTTCTACGAAGTATGTCTGTAACCTTGAACTTCGGAAATATCGGTGAGTAGGCAATATGCTGATAGGCTTCATTATCGTTGCGTATCGCCATAGGACTATAATAGGAAAAGGTATCAACATAGTGTCCCAATACCCTCTGTATGGCAACCACAGCTTTTCGTCCCTGCATATTCCACCAATATTGCCCAATCTCAATTATAGAAGTCTGTGCTTTGTAACCTTTCTCCATACCCACAATAAGTAGGAACATACGCAATACTTGAAACTCTCCACAAGTGGTAAGTAGGGTGAAATACTGCTTCTGCTGCAACTTGCGCTCGTATGTTTCCTTGACCTGCAACTTTGCCCTGCAATGAGGGCAAGTGCAAGTTTCTCTATGTTTGTTCATTACCCAACTATGCCCACAATCCATACAAGTGGTGCGACCTTTGGGCAAGCGGTAGGCGAAGTGGTCTATGCACTCACGGAATGCCCACTTGCTTTGTGTCTTGGTTATCGGGCGAAGATGCTTGCTTTGTTCCAAAACTGCCTTTTCAAATTTGTTTCTCGGTTTCATAGGCTTAAAAATCGAATAGTGATGGTTGTACTTGGGTTGCTATATTCTCGGTCTTTTTCACTCGTGCGTTACGGCTCTGTAACTGGCAAGTTCCTCACGCTGATATTGTTTAATGGCTTCCTGCCTTGCTTCGGCTTTTTCTTCCTCCGTGAGTTCCACAACGTGATTAACGGCTACTTGACAAGAAACAGCCTTACCCACCTCTATATCGTCCTCATCATAGTAGTGAACAGCCATAGAGAAGATTTCATCATCATCAAAGCCGTTACAACCGCTTTTCTGCACTTCATTAAGAATGTAGGTGATGCACTCCTCGATATTCTTGTTTGGCTTCAACAAGTTAGGGGCAAACAAAGGGTCTGTCAAAGCACGCTGATTGAGATACTCGGCTATTGTCCTTGTGAAATGTTCTGTTCCTTTCATATTGCTTAGTATTTGTGGATTTCTACTATTTGATTGATGCGCCCATATAGGTAGGCTCTTAGGCTTGTTCTGTCAGGTGCGTAATACTCTGTCCATTGTCCGTACTGATTGACAAGGTATTTCTTCAGTACATCAAAGAAGTCAAAGCGATAGCCTTGTAGGGGAACGGCTGTACGGAAATAGGTATTAGAGTTCACCGCTTCACATAGCCAGTTCTTTTCCTCACGGCTCATACACTCACCACGATTGAGTTTCACACGCAGGAGATATACTTTACTGCTACAAAGGCTCTCCAAAGGGAGTACGTCCCATTGTACAAACTTAATTGCCAACACTTGCTCACTCTTTTCAGCCGTAGGGTTAATGCGGTAATGAGAGGAGGAGCTATATCCTTTTCTGTTCATCGAAGATGTTGTATTTACTTTTTGCTTATCCATAGCGACATTTTTTTTATGCGTCCAAAGATCGGAGTATGCTGATTCCTTTTTGTAGCAAAATAGAGGTAACGGGGCGGGCTTACACAAGGTTTTGGCGGAAAATACTACCCGTAGGTGTGGAGATTTTCCAGACAAACCAAGCGGCACAGACCTTTTGAAAGCCACAAGCCCCGTACTACCTTTGCGGATAAAAAGGGAACAGCATCCGTCTTCTTGTCATCGCATATCGTGGAGCATAGGAAAAGAAGCAAAAGTGCAACGCTCGTAGTGGGAAATAGAAAAGGTGGCTATCTCAAAATGCGAGATAACCACCTAATGAAATAATATGAAAGGTTTTACAGAGCTGTGCTTCTCAAAGCACGCATAGCAGGATGGCACAGAGAATCGCCAGCCAGAAGAGAATGCTCAGCAGCGTAATTGTCACTTTTAGGATTACCCTGACTATAAAGCGTAGTATCAGAAAACCTGCAATGACAGAGACGGCAGTTACGACTTGCGGCGTTACAATCTTTCGAGATAAGCCAAAATGGCACCGATAATGATGGAAAGTAGGATAGCGAGTTCGATGAAGCGTGTCCAACCGAAGCGGCGGACTTGCTTGGGAGAAGTCGGCTGCTGCTCGATATTATCGGTTCTGTTCGATGCGTCTGCCTTGATGAAGGCAGGTGTGTGGACATCTTGATTCATGATGATTGTATTCATATCGGAGCTTTTAATAGTTCAAGAGCAGTTACAAGATACTCTTCCACACAAAGCCAAGTGTTTGTAAAACTATTGGTGTGTGGAGAAGAGTGGTTATCTTGGCTCTTGACACTACAAAAGCTCCCGATGGTGTTACATCAAGTCATGTTCTCACTATTGACGGTTGGTAGGCTATTGACCTCAATGAGCAAAACTATTGTCCCTGTCAGTTCGGTGTAGAGTTTCTCATACTCTGGACTTGCACCAAAGTCATCCGTCAGTTCATACTTGTCGAAAACGCTTTGCACAGCCTTATTCTTCAAAAGTATCGGTGTTAGTCTTTCAGGAAGAGGAGAAGGGAGTTCTTTCTCGAACTCATTCTCTAAAACTGAAACAAGGGTGTCGTACTTGGAAAAATGCAGTCCTTGATACAGAACTTCGCTTGCCATTACCTCTGCCTCTGGGTGAGAAAAACCTTGTGCTATAGCATCGCAGTAAGTTGTCAATGCCTCGTCTGCGCTAGCAGTTATAAATGTATTTTCATTCACTCTCTCTGGAAAATGCTCTCCGAGATACGCTTCCAACTTCAAACGGAAGTAAGAAAGCTCTTTCTTTGTTGTTGTCATAATCTTCTTGGTTTAGGGTTATACATTATTTTGAGTTGATGCCCATAGCAACATTGAACTTGTCTAACTTGCCCGCCAACTGTTCCATATCGTGTTCTATCTTCTTATTGGTTATACGGGCATAAATTTGTGTAGTTTTAATATTTGTATGTCCCAGCATCTTCGACACGCTTTCCATTGGAACGCCCTTGCTGAGCGACATGGTCGCAAATGTATGCCTTGCAAGATGGAATGTCAGGTTCTTCTTGACACCGCAAAGGTCGGCTATTTCTTTCAAATATGCGTTGGTTTTCTGATTCGTTAATATAGGAAACAATTTGCCGTCCCGATAGGTCTTATGACTGTACTTGGCTATGATACTTCTGGGAATATCGAGAAGCAACACATTGGTTTCCACGCTTGTTTTCTGCCTCTTGGTCATAATCCACTGCTTATCATCAAGTGTTACGATATTGTCCGGTGTAAGATTGGAAACATCAATATATGCCAGACCTGTGAAACATGAAAAGATGAAAACATCCCTTACTAACTCCAAGCGTTGAATAGCAAGATCCTTGTTGGCTATCTTCATAATTTCCTCATCCGTGAGAAAACCACGATTAACTGGCTCCAAGTGAAAACGATGATTGAGGAAGGGGTCGTGAAGAAGATAACCACGTTTTTGCGCATAGATGGTTACGGTCTTGAGTGCCTTCATTTTCTTGACAGACGTGTTGTAAGCGCAGCCTGCCACCGTGCTCAGATACAACTCAAAATCCTGTACCACGGATGGCGTGAACTCTGTGAGTCCTATATCCTTCCTTCCATGCTTATAGACAAGGAACTCTGCGAAATGTCTTCTTAAAACGCTGTATTTCTGCAGGCTGTCCTTGCTGATGGTATGTCCGACGCGTTGCCTAATGTCTTCGTTGAATCTGTCGAATACCGGGAGAAAGGTCGTGTACTCCCTGTCTTTTCCCACAAAATAAGATCGGATTTTCTCCAATGACATGGAGGAGTCGTCCTCAAATTTGTGATAGATGTTATTCAGTGTAGCAGAAATAGAGTCCAATGTGGCATTGGCGGATAAAGCTTCAGCCGTCCGACCTTTGAGCCGACTTGTGGCATTGTTCCATACTGTTTTGTCCACGAAGATTTTCGTAGATCCGAAATTTGCCATCTCTCCGTTAAGGAATACACGGAGCATTACAGGCGACTTTCCTTCTTTGTTCTCATAGTTTGAGCGTAGGTAGAAGGACACCTTGAAAGTTGTTCTCATAATGCATCATTCTTTTGTGTAGCACTCGGCTGCAAAGTTAATATATAACACTCTGAAAAAGAAAGAATTAATGCCGTCAATATGGTATTCAAAATCCCGTCACTGCTACATTTTTTGCTGCTACAATTTTTGTGTAGCAGTTTATGTAGCAGAAATTGACCGAATGATGATTGTCAAAACATAGGGTTATGCCGTCAGGCGATAAAGGTATATACAAAGAAAAATCGTTGTAAAACCTTGATTTTACAACGATTATCTAATTTTTGAAGGCTAAAATGAAGACTCTTGTGAAGACCTTTTAAAGCCTATTAGCGGAGAGAGAGGGATTCGAACCCCCGGTACCTCTCGGTACGACGGTTTTCAAGACCGTTGTAATCGACCACTCTACCATCTCTCCAGAAGGCAACTTTGTAGTCTACCTGCTTCCTTGTTGAAAGCGAGTGCAAAAGGTATAGATAATTTCTGAAACTGCAAAATCTAAGACAGAAGAATTTAAGAATAAAACACTTTTTAACTAAAAATGGGCGTAATAACAGTGTGTTAGATGTAATATTGTTTTTGATGGGATGATAAAATCTGGGTCTTCAGGATTTTGGAGTGATAAAGTTTGCCACTTGTGTTTAGAGTTTGCAGCAATGTCACACGGAGGCACGGAGAGGACGGAGGATTATTAAAACAAAGCAATGGAAGTAACGGAGGCACCGTCGGTGCATAGAGCGACGGAGCTTGTTTGCCAATTCTATTAGCAATTTATATACAAAGCGTTTACCTCAAAAATAGTTATCAAGAATCTGTACGCTATACCTCCGTCGCTCTTTGTGCCGTCGGCACCTCCGTGACATAGCATTACCTCCGTTACTCCGTTACTCCGTGTGCCTATTATATAAGACTTTTAGTTTATCACTCCATATTTCGGAAGAACCTAAAATTAAACAGCGCACAGGGAGGGTATCTTTGTAATATTCTATTTGATACTATATGATTGGTTCATATTGGTGCTGTTTGATAAATCTTTTTCTTGTGTGTTTGTCTTTAATTTTGTAATTAATCGTGATAAATTAAGACCCCACTTTACACTTTCTGCTGAAGTTGTATTACTTAATATGTGTGTGGTGTTGAAGGTAAGCACATGTGGTGTTAATGGTTAGCACCATTGGTGCTGAGTGTTTCGTAGCTTGTAATATGTTTTTGGGTGGAGGAAACCTATAGTCGAAAATGTGTTATACTACTAAAAGCAAATAATGTACTTGCTTATCTAAAAATAATGCGGAATTACCTTTTAAGTAGGTAATCCCGCAATAAATATGGTGCTATTGAATCTTAATGGGCTAATAATAGTCTTATACTAAGATTTGTTTTATTTGCTCGGCAGTCTATAAGCTACACACTCCCTGCCGCACATTGTCCAGCTACGACGCCTGTTGTCCATGCTGCCTGAAGATTAAAGCCGCCGGTGATGGCATCAATGTCTAATACTTCGCCTGCAAAGAAAAGATTAGGACAAACTTTGCTTTCAAGTGTTTTGGAATTAATAGAGCTAAGGCTTACGCCACCACAAGTCACAAATTCCTCGCGGAAGGTACCTTACCAGCAATAGTGTATTGATCATTGACCAATGTTTCTATCATGCGATTTACTGTTTTGCGCCCAACTTCTGCCCATGGTTTCGCAGGCTCTAAGCCAAGTTTGCTAAGTATGTAGAGCCACAGACGACTTGGTAGTCCAAATGGGTGTAGGGTAGCGAGCTGTTTTCGTGGGTTAGCAGCCTGCAACTTCAGAAGGTTTTCCTCTACTTCTTGTCGTGCTCGTTCCCCCGTCCAACTGATGGCAAGCGGAGCTTTATAATCATTTTCAGCAAGTAAACGAGCTGCGTATGAAGAAAGCTTCAAGGCAGCAGGACCACTCACACCCCAATGTGTCACGAGCAAAGGCCCTTGTGCGCGCAACTTTGTTCCAGGGATCGTTGTTACAACTGGGTCAACAACCGTTCCCATGAGATCGCAGAAAGCACGGTCCTTTATATTAAAGGTGAAAAGTGATGGTACAGGAGTCTCTATTTCATGTCCAAGTCGAGCGAGGTATTGTAAGCCACGCCCATTGGGTGAGCCGCCCGTTGTTATAATAGCACGATGGAATACGCGATGTGTACCATTCTCAAATTCCAGTTTAAGTCTTTCGTCTTCTAACTTATGGATATCCGTCAATCGGTAGCGATGACATATAGTTACACCGAGTTCATTAGCTTGGCGCATTAGGCAATCAATGATGGCATGCGAGTCTTGTGCCTTTGGGAAAACACATTCATCTTCTTGTGTCACCAATGGTACACCATGCTTCTCAAACCATTTATATGTATCTTCGTGGCTAAATGTTTTCATCAACCGCTTCATGAGTTTATGCCCACGTGGGTAAGCCTGCTACATCCGAGATAGCTGCAAAGCTATTTGTAACGTTACAGCGTCCCCCTCCAGTTATTTCAACCTTAGCCAATACCTTTTGCGCACGTTCAAAGATTGTAACCTTACATGAAGGATTTGTTCTTCGAGCCGTGATAGCCGCCATGAAACCAGCTGCTCCTCCGCCAATGATTGCTATATCCATTTGATTTTATTCAAAATTCATAATTATTCGAACAAAGTTCTTATCAGTACGTTATAATTATGATAACTATTGTCCGCTGAGATTATTGCAATAAATAAACTAATAATTAGCTAATACAAGAGATAACTTGTTAACCTTCTCACTAAAGTACTTTTTTACGTTTGCCACTGAACTCAGTAAAGTCTACGCGGATAATCTCAACACGATGGAAACTCTTGTGCGCATATTTATCACCAAGCTCTTTGAAGTCAGATGATAACTTGTCTATCAAAAGATGCAGCGCATGCATCTTCTCCTCCTCAGAAAGATGGATATGAGCCTCACCGAAGAAGATAGCACTCTCATACTCAGTGGTGAAATTGCGGGGCAATAAGTTTACTTTACCAATGATACAAAGCGAAACCTTTGGATTCTGCTCAATAGCTACTAACTTACGTCCTTCAGGTGCACAGTGAATATAGATACTATTCTTGCCGTCCCAAACAAAGTTTACAGGAATACCATACCCCATATCTTCTGAAACCATGCTCAGAACTCCGTATTCGCCTTCACATAGTAATTCTATAGCTCGCTGCTCATCCATCAGACGGTCTTGTCTGCGTATGCGGTCATTAACATATTTCATATCGTACATTATTAATATAATAAATGATTTGTTGGAACTGTGAATTATCTGTTATGAATTAATCTCACGCATAAAGACACTTTGTGTCAGAGTTCCAGTATATATAAAAGACCTTGACTGATTCACATCACCCAAGGTTTAAAATACTAAAACTAAATTAACCACTAAAAACTTGGTGCAAAGATACACGTTTTTGTTAACAACCAAATTTTTTTGAGAAATATTTTTCACTATTAGAAACACTATTAACCTTTATTGGTTATTTTTCGATTGGTTATAATAATAAAATTAAGATTATTCTGATAGTTAAAAAAAGAGGTCTAAACGCTTTTGTACACACATTTTAACGTTTCCTTTGTAGTTATTATGTTACATAAAAAAATATGGTTAAAAAGTCCTTATCGGTTTATTTGTTTAAAAGTGTTCTCTGATTTAGTTCAGTTATACATGGTTAGTAGAGTTTTTATTCATTATTAAAAGTTTACTCAGAAGTGCATCTCTTTATGCCCCTTTTGATGTGATAATACGTATTGTTAGGCTATCTGATGTTTATTTTTATTAGATAAT